>QQTW01002627.1_pt1 | contig 13124 bp, 10 predicted proteins | sample 1904831 | NCBI WGS metagenome assembly QQTW01 (sample SAMN09435610, study PRJNA476489) | Subsurface metagenome, whole genome shotgun sequencing project. | reverse complement strand
AGGGAGACTCTTTTAGTCAAATATCATTTCCTTGGGTAGAAGTGCGACAAGTAGCTATGGTAGGCTATGCCCATCGATAGGCTAAAGGTAAGGTGAGGATGACAAAATTAAGAGTGGGGTTGCTGTTTGGCGGGCGTTCGGGAGAACATGAAGTTTCAATTAAATCGGCACAAGCGATTGCACAAGCTTTAAATTCTAGCCAAAATACCGATAAATACGAGATTCTGCCTTTTTACATTCAAAAAGATGGGAATTGGCTATCGGGACAAGTCCCCCAAAATGTTCTCGAATCTGGCGTACCTCTACTCCAAGCCGCAGACACTACTACTAATTTAACGATTAAAGGACAACTCAGCCCTTGGCAATCTCCGGCTCCAGTGGGGGAAATAGATGTATGGTTTCCTATACTCCACGGGCCTAATGGTGAAGATGGGACAGTGCAAGGACTATTGACCTTAATGCAAATTCCCTTTGTAGGATCGGGGGTGTTGGGTTCGGCGCTGGGAATGGATAAAATTGCGATGAAAATGGCTTTTGCTCAAGTCGGATTAGCGCAAGTAGAATACATGGCAATTAATCGTTCTCAAATATGGTCAAATCCTTGCGTATTTCCACGATTGGGCGATGAAATCGAGCAAAAACTCGGCTATCCTTGTTTTGTCAAACCAGCTAATTTAGGATCGTCTGTAGGTATTACTAAAGTGAAGTCGCGCGACCAATTAGAACAAGCTTTAGACCATGCTGCTAGTTTAGACAGGCGAATTATTGTCGAAGCTTCCGTAGTCGGACGCGAATTAGAATGCGCGGTACTCGGAAACGATTCCCCCCAAGCTTCGGTGGTAGGCGAAATTACTTACAATAGCGACTTTTACGACTACGAGACAAAGTACAGTCAAGGTAAAGCCGACTTATTTATTCCCGCAAATGTCCCCGCAGAAATTGCCCAAAAAATTCAACAAATGTCGCTGCAAGCCTTTAGGGCAACCGATGCGGCGGGACTTGCAAGAGTAGACTTTTTCTATGTAGAAGCTACTGGAGACGTATTAATTAATGAAATTAATACCCTACCAGGATTTACCACCACAAGTATGTATCCGCAACTATGGGAAAAAAGTGGCGTTTCCTTTCCCGAATTGGTAGACAAGTTGATTCAACTAGCTTTAGAGCGAAGCAAATAGTACTGCTAAGGTAAAATTTCTAAGTGTAGAAGTTAAGGATCGCCATGAAAAACAATCCTCATACCCAGGAGCGATCGCCCGTACTAAGCGCATCTCCCCCCCCCACCAGTCACCAGCAACAAAAGTCACCTTTGTTGGCAAATCACCCCTGGCTGCTAGTAGTAGGCGTAGGGATACTATCAATTGCGATCGCTACAGTGGCGATTTTTAGCTTGACAAGTACCGGGCGTGTAGAAAATCCCACCAAACAAACAACTACACCTACCCAATTCGCAACTCCAGACAATCGCAGTAATTCATCGCCGAATTGGTTGCTAACCATTGTTTTACTGGGTGCTAGTACCGCAAGTGCTGTCGCTATATATAAGTGGCGAGAGCACTTGCCAAATCTTCCCAAGCGCGGATTATCGCGTCGCCAACAACGCAAATTATTACTCCAACAAGGTCAAAACGCTAAAGCTCGCGCCATTGAAACCCCAATAGCGACAGAAGATACTGCCTTAAATGCAGACTTAGAAACCTTACTAGAATTGCTAGAAGACCAACCCGTAGAGCCTGTAGTCATGGATGTAACCCCAACAATCTCCGTACTACCACCTGAAGACGCTCAACCTAACAATTTGGGAGGTCAATCTTTAGCAGAAATGATGGATATTCGCAAACACTTATCTTTAGGAGCAATTTTGCAAGACTTCAAACGTCCAGATTAAACCTCTGCATGAGTTACTTCTTGAAACTGAAGTATATCTTGGCGGGGATCTACATAAGCCGCCTTGAGTAAAACTTGCTCTCCCAGGGCAACGTCACGTTTAAAGAGCATCGGCAACTGCAACCCCAAGTCTTCAATCAATATTAGTGCCAACCCTGTATCTTCGCGCAGCCACATCAAAACTAAAGCCTGCCACACTTCTTCGGGGTGGCGGCGGAGGTATTCTAAACCCCAATAACGATTAGTCTGACGTTCTACTAAAACTACCTCTTGAGTGACGCTAAACACGCTCAACATTACTTCTTTAAGCTGTTCGGCAGAAAAAGGTAGTTCTTCGCCCCGTAGGTGAGCTTTAAGTTGAAAATGCGTAAGCAAATCGCTATAACGACGGATAGGGGAAGTTGCTTGAGTATAAGTTTGCAAACCCAAACCCGCATGACGAGTAGGTGTAATACTCATCTCGCTTTTGGGCATACAACGGCGCATTCCGCAGGCACGGACAGGCCCGGCAGGTAGTTGAATCAATTCTTCGGGAGAAGGCAATTCGGGCTGCGGCTGACCGCGAAAAGGCAAGGCAATATTGTGAGCTTGCCCGTAGCGTCCGGCGACTTCACCTGCTAAAATCATCATCTCTGCTACTAACTGCCTAGAAGTAGAATCTTCTAATACATTGATGGTAATTTCGTCGCCTTTGACTTTGATACTTGCTTCGGGTAAATGAATGCTGATTGCTCCTTGGGAATGCCGCCAAGTTTTACGCAATTGCGCGAAGGAGGCGATCGCTGCAATCTCTGGTTCTGCTTGTACCCCTAGTTGCAACATCTCATCAACATCTTCGTAGGTGAGGCGATAGGTAGGCTTAATTAAACTTGCATGGATGCTGTAACTTTCTACGGCTCCTAAATTATCTAAAATCACCCCAAAACTTAAAGCGCAACAAGACTTTCCTTGCACCAAGCTCATAGGACCTGTTGCCAGTATGGCAGGAAACATCGGAATCATCCCCGTGGGCAAGTACACTGTTGTGCCGCGCCTTCTTGCTTCCTTATCTAATTCATCTTCTGGTATTAGCCAACGGGTGGGATCGGCAATATGTATCCACAACCGTTGTTGTCCATTAGCTAATAATTCCCAGCTTAAACCATCATCAATTTCGCTCGTACTCTCATCGTCAATCGTATAAACTTTTAAATGAGTAAGTTCCAAACGATCGACATCTAAGTCTGGTGGTGGGGAATCTAAGCACTGCTGCGCCACTTCTAATACCTTTGTAGGAAACTGAGTCGGAATTGATGAGCGCCGCAACAATAAGTTTTCATGCTCGCTCCAAATACCCAAATCAACCAGTAGTTGCATCGCTGCTTGGGGCGATGGGGTGCGTCCCAGATGATTCATAATGTCTAGCACCAGAGGCGGGGGATTGCGGTTAGAAGTATCTTGCATTCCCTGTCGCCCTGCTTCGACAACGTTTAAAGCAAATCGTTCTATTGCTTCTAAGCGTTGGCGATCGTACTTTTCCCACTCCACGGTTGTACCATTTAGAGCTTGAGAAATTCGCGCGAAAAATTGCTCTTGCTCTTTTTGACGGAGGGCGGCTACTTCGTTTTGATGCTTGAGTTCTGCTACTTGAGCCGCGCTGCGCGGTTCGTAGGAGTCGCCTTTAAGCTTAAAATAAACTTTGTCTTCAGATAACAAACAGTGGGCTGCGTAGCACTGGGATGGGCTTTCCTCAGAAAATAGCAAGTTTGCCATTTCTGCTGGGTTTACACTCTCGCCACCCAGTTCTACTAACAATTCCCAGGCTATTTCTAAACTTGTAGGATCGATATAAGGTTGGGCTTCTTTAACAAACTTAGGAATTTCCGAAGCTTTGTAAGTTTGACCAGAAACGCTATAGGTAATTTGCCGAGGCGTTAAGCTGTGAGCAGTGCCGCGTTCGTCAACTACATACCAGCGTGTTTTACCATCGGGGCGAGCTACCACCGCCAGTCGGCGATCGCCTTGTACTTTAAATTCGACTAGCGTTCCCTTATCCACAACAAGCGCAAGAAATTGTTAACTTTTAAGCTGGAAGTTTTGGATTGCAACCTAAAAAGCGATCGGATAATCGCTTTTATTAAGTTATCCTTCGGCATTAATAAAAGGCATCAAAGCTACGATTCGCGCCCGCTTAATTGCTAGAGCTAAGTCTCTTTGCTGCTTGGATGTTAATCCGGTAATCCGACGGGGGAGAATTTTTCCTCGTTCGGTCACAAACTTTCTTAGTAAATCGATATCTTTATAATCAATGGGGTCTTGGGGCTTGATTGGAGATAGCCGACGACGATAGTATGCCATATATTACTTAATTTCCTTATGAACAGTGTGACGGTTGCAGTGACGGCAAAATTTCTTTAATTCTAATCGGGCGGTAGTATTGCGACGGTTTTTCATGCTGGTATAACGAGAAACCCCAGGCGATCGCTTATCGAGATTGGTGCGACACTCTGTACATTCCAGGGTCACAACAATCCGTACACCCTTACTTTTAGCCATAATATTAGTGCTTTTTAGTTTTGACGGAATTTTACACAATTATCTATCTTCTCATACGATCGCCGATCCTCGCAACTAATATTGATAGTTACTTTTTAATCCCTAAAGGCGGAGGTAGGGGAGAAAAAATAATATATTAATTGTGACGAGAAAGCGATCGCGCTAAAAATATAGATTGTATTAGCTGCAATTATTGATAGTTGTAGATGTTTTTTTAAGCTGATAGTTTAGTAGAAAAGTCGGAGTAAGGAATCGCCATGCTACCAGTTAGCGAAGCGGAGGCAATTATTTTTAATTTAGTGCAGCCTCTAAATAACAAGTGGGATAAAGAGGTTGTGACTTTATTAACGGCGATCGATCGGATTTTGGCAATGCCTGTCACTAGCGAACTAGATTTTCCCCACTGGGACAATTCGGCAATGGATGGCTACGCAGTACGCTATGACGATGTTAAAGAAGCCAAGCGCGAGCAACCAATTACTTTAGAAATTGTTGAGGAAATTCCTGCCGGAGTCAAGCCCCTGCGCCACATTCAATCGGGACAAGCGGCGCGGATTTTTACCGGGGCCGTCATGCCTGAGGGTGCGGATACGGTAGTCATGCAAGAACAAACGCAAATAACGGGCGATCGCGTATCAATTCTAGCTGCACCCAAGCCCCAGGAATTTGTCCGCCATCGCGCCTCATTTTATCAAGCCGGAGGGCAATTATTGCCCCCAGGAATTACAATTAACCCCGCAGAAATCGCCGTATTAGCGGCGGCGCAGTGTCGAGAAGTAACCGTTTATCGTCGTCCGCGCGTGGCAATATTGTCTACAGGCAATGAATTAGTAGCACCAGACGAACTATTGCATCCCGGTCAGATAGTAGACTCCAATCAGTATGCTTTAGCCGCTTTAGTCGCGCAAATTGGCTCCGAACCCGTACCGATGGGAATTGTCCGCGATCGCCCAGAGGCAGTAAAAAAGGCAATTTCCCAAGCTGTATCTATCGCCGATGTAGTTTTGTCTTCTGGGGGAGTTTCGGTTGGAGATTACGACTATGTAGACAAAAATTTAGAGCAATTAGGAGCAACAATCCATATTCGCTCGGTAGGGGTAAAACCGGGCAAACCTCTAACTGTCGCTACCTTCACCAAGCCCAAAACTCAACAAAATGTTTTGTATTTTGGTTTGCCTGGAAATCCGGTTTCGGCTTTAGTTACTTTTTGGCGGTTTGTTCAACCAGCCTTGCGGAAACTCTCTGGTTTGGCACGTAATTGGCAACCAAAATTTGTGTTGGCACGCAGTCGTTACGATTTAACTTCTGATGGTAAACGGGAAAGTTACCTTTGGGGACAGTTACATTTAGTTAACGGTAGCTATGAATTTTTACTTGCTAGTGGCAATCCAAGTTCGGGTAATTTAATTAACTTAGCCCAAACAAACGGTTTAGCAGTTTTGCCTGTAGGGCAAACCCACATTGCCGCCGGAGAACAGGTACAGGTATTGCAAATCAATTAAGATAGAGATGTTGCACTGCAACGTCTCCGCACGGCAACCCCCTACAAAACATTACGTTTACCATTAGGGCGGATAGTCATCCAATTAGTTTTAGCCAATGCTAACTGTTCCTCTGAAACTTTAGCATTGGTGAGATTTGCCCCACTTAAATTAGCACCACGCAAATTGGCATGGTTTAAATAAGCATCGCTCAAATCTGCACCGCGTAAATCTGCTCCTTCTAAATCAGCATGACTAAGATAAGCCCTGCTGAGATTTGCATCTTTTAGAGATGCTTGATTGAGACTAGCTTGTCCTAGATCGCTATTAAATAAAATTGCTTTGTGTAAATTAGTTTTGTGCAGCTTGCAACCATGAAAATTTACTTCGGTTAAATCCGCTCTTTCCAAGTCCAGCAGACTCAAGTCTTGCATGGCAAAGTCCCGCCGGCCATTGATATAAGCACTGAGTAAAGTATGACTATCTATCCGAGCAACCGGGGGATTTTTGGGGGGAGGAGGGCTTTGTTTCGTTGCCTTTGCTTTCCAAGCTTTGCTTTTGGGTTCTTGAGTCGGATTTACGCTTGATTTGGGATTACTTTCAATAGATTTGATCCGTCGTTCGCGGATTGATGTTGCCATCTGTACAATAGATGGATTGTAGCCTTCTGCTGGATGAGAACGATCCAAAAAGCCCGATTTATCGTTGCCAGAAAGCGGCTTTTTGTGACTAGCCATGCTGCTTGCTAAACTGTCTTCGTAAGGTTCAAGTTGAATTGCACTTAAAACTTCTGCCGCCGACTTGTAACGATGGCGAACCGATACTTCTAGCATTGTTTTGAGAACTTTAGCTAAAGAATCGCTCACTCGAACTTTTTGCTCCCATAACATTTCCCCGGTAGAAGGATGGTAATCAAAATCCTTTGGCGACTTAGCTGTAAGTAAATAAATGCAAGTTACGCCCACTGCATAAATATCGCTGGCATAAACTGGACGCAGGGCAATTTGTTCTGGAGGCGCAAAGCCCGCCGTACCAACCGCATAGGAAGTAACCGTCGTGTGGAGCGATTGACTATTATTAATTGTATTATTTACTTCATTTTTGACCGCGCCAAAGTCAATCATTACCAGCTTGCAGTCTTCCACGCGCCGAATTAAGTTAGCTGGCTTAATATCGCGATGAATTACCCGTTGATCGTGAATGTATTGCAATATAGGCAATACTTCGCTTAAAAATTGCTTGACTCCAGCTTCGCTAAAAGCACCATAGCGTCTGACTTCTTGCTGCAAGGTAGCGCCATTGATGTATTCTTGGACTAAATAAAATTGATTATCTTCTTCAAAATAATCAAGCAATCTTGGGATTTGGGGATGATTGCCAATTCTCCCTAGGGTTTTAGCTTCGCGTTCAAATAAATCCCGTGCCATTTGAAAAACATTTGGCTCGTTAACTGATGGGCGCAGTTGTTTAATGACGCAAACGGGTTCGCCGGGTAAACCTTCATCTTGTGCCAAAAAAGTAGCCCCAAAACCTCCATGAGCTAGAGCTTGGGATACGCGATAGCGATCGCGTAACTTGACTATCTCAAAGCCGCAAGAGGCGCACTTTGTTTGATCTATGGAGTTTTCTGGATGACGACATTTAGGATTTAAGCAGTAGGTCATGAACGGGTCAACTCCTAGGGTTAGGGTTTTTTGGATAGTTGTACCCCACGTTAATTATCCAAATAAATACGAATAAATACAAACTCATTTTTGCTGAATGGTTTTTAAAGATGCGGTAAAGTTACAGCGCTCGTCAACCCCCTACTCAGGGATTCTACCGAAGTACATTTCATCGTTTACGGAAAAATGCCGCTTTCTACCCTCCTACTTCTTATACTTCCCAGTCCTTGGGTTTTTCTACCAGACCGCAGTAAGATAGTCAGGTCTTCTTTTTACATCAGCAAGCATTTTTTCATGCGTATCTCTCTTAACTGGCTGCGGGAACTGGTTGTACCAGCGTTGACACTTACTCCAGAGGAGTTAGCCGAAACCCTAACGCTGGCAGGGTTTGAGGTGGAAGATATTGAAGATCGCGCCTCTTGGGCATCGGGCGTTGTGGTAGGTAAGGTGATAGAGTGCAATCCTCACCCAAATGCTGACAAACTAAGCGTCACCAAGGTTGATATAGGCGCAGAACCGTTACAAATTGTTTGTGGCGCTGCCAACATCCGGGCAAATATTTACGTACCCGTAGCGACGGTTGGAACCTATCTACCGAAAATAGACTTAAAAATTCGCCCAGCAAAGCTGCGGGGTGTTAGTTCTGAAGGCATGATTTGTTCTTTAGCGGAAGTTGGTTTAGCTAAAGAATCGGCGGGTATACATATATTTGCTGAGGCAAATCAAGAAAATTTAAATTTATTCCCCGTAGGTAGCGATGCGCGACCTTTATTAGGATTAGATGATGTAATTTTAGACTTGACAGCGACAGCAAATCGTGCCGATGCTTTAAGTATGGTGGGGGTAGCCAGAGAAGTCGCGGCTTTGACGGGTAAAACCGTAAAATTACCATCCATAGCCAAAGTTGAAAAACTCAGTACGGAAGCGCGCTTAAAATTAAAAATATTTGCAGCCCAAGCAAATCCAACTTACATTGCTACAGTAATTTCTCAAGTAAAAGTTGCGCCATCTCCCCATTGGTTGCAGCAGCGCTTGCAAGGGGCGGGAGTCAGACCGATAAATAATGTTGTAGATATTACTAACTACATTTTGTTGGAATGGGGACAGCCTTTACACGCTTTCGATCGCGATCGCCTGCAAGCGGTAGCAGGGGGAAATAATCTAACAATGGGCGTGCGGTTTGCCGAAAATGGAGAAGCATTAAAAACTCTAGACGGGCAAAATCGCCCTTTATCTACCCAAAACTTACTAATTACCGCCAACGACAAGCCTGTAGCCATTGCGGGAGTGATGGGGGGACAAGAAACCGAAGTACATGAGGGGACAAACAACCTAGTTTTAGAAGCTGCTTTATTTGATAGCGCCGCAATTCGGCGCTCGGCGAGAAGTTTGGGAGTGCGAACCGAAGCCTCGGCGCGTTACGAACGGGGTGTCAATTTGGTAGAAATAGAGATGGCTTGCGATCGCGCTTTAAACTTGCTGCAAGAGATAGCTGGCGGTGTTATTGAGGAACAAATTATTGTCGATACGCGCCCGAATTTAGAAACTTTTTCGCGATCAATCGAATTGCGTTTAGACCGCGTAAATCAGTTATTAGGGCCTATAGATTTAGGCGAAACCACTGGGGAATTGCCTGCAGAACAAATGCAGCAAGTATTGACAGCCTTGGGATGCGAAGTCAAACCCCAACCGAACGATGAGCGTGTTTGGATAGTTAAAGTCCCTCCCTACCGCCATCGAGATTTGGAACGGGAAATCGATTTAATTGAAGAAATTGGTCGAGTTTACGGCTACGATCGCTTTTGCGATACTCTCCCAGAAAAAACTGAGCCGGGTTACTTGGGTTTAGAAGTGCAGCTAAGGCGCGAAATTAGAGCCGCTTTTCGAGCTACGGGACTTACAGAATTAATTCATTATTCTTTAGTCAAACCCGGCGAAGATCGGCAAATAGTCCTTGCTAATCCTTTATTTGCGGAATACTCCGCCCTGCGGACGGACTTACTTTCTGGACTGATTGACGCTTTCCAGTACAACCAATCTCAGGGTAATCCGCCCCTTAATGGCTTTGAAATTGGCAGAATTTTTTGGCAAGATGAGGAGGGGCTAGCGGAAGCGGAGGAATTGGCGGGAATTTTGGGCGGCGATCCAAGTTGTGGTAAGTGGACTCGTGGCGGAAAAAGCCGCCCGATTGATTGGTTTGAAGCTAAAGGTGTATTAGAAAGCGTATTTCAGCGCCTAGGTTTAATTGTTGAATACCAACCCAATCATCAAGATCCGCGCCTGCATCCAGGGCGTACCGCTTCTTTGTGGTTGCAGGGAAACCGTTTAGGCACGTTTGGTCAGTTGCATCCTCAGTTACGGAAAGAAAAAGATTTGCCTAACGAGGTGTATGCTTTTGAACTCAATCTAGATGTACTGATTGATTGCGTAGATATAGAGGTGATTTCCAAGCATCAGTTCCAAAATTACTCTACTTATCCAGCAACGGATCGAGATATTGCCTTTTTTGCCTCTACGCAGATTTCTGTAGCAGAATTACTAAGAGCAATTTCCACCTCTGGAGGAGAAATTTTAGAATCTGTGGAGTTGTTTGATGAGTACCGAGGGGAAAACGTCCCCCAAGGGCAAAGAAGCTTGGCATTTCGGCTAATTTATCGCGCGGGCGATCGCACGTTAACGGATGCGGAAGTTGAAAGACTGCATCAAAAAATCCGAGAATCTCTAGTTGAAAAGTTCAGTGTCAATCTAAGAAGCTAAATCAAATGCCTAAATACATCATGTGGGGAACTTACTGCGAGGATGTGCTAGAAAAACGCGCTCCCTATCGTCAAGCGCATTTAGATGGGCTATCTGAGCAAAAACAGTCCGGGGTTTTAATTACTATTGGCCCGACTAAAGACGTAACTAAGGTTTTTGGAATTTACGAAGCTGATAATGAATCAGCAGTACGTCAATTAGTAGAAGCCGATCCTTACTGGCAAAATGGGATTTGGACTGAGTACGAAATTAAAGAGTGGATACAAGCTTTTTGACTTAGCAGGCAGAAGACTCGTAGTTTGAGATACAAAACTCTAGCTCAATCTACGCCTCAATGAGGTTAGATATTCTATCTGTCTGTGTGTTAAATGCCCAAATTGCTGAGTGGACTGCTCGACTCAACGCGAATTTTATTTGACTTGCAGCAAATTAATGAAATTGCTCAAAGCTTTTCTGGCTGCTTAGAAATAGAGGAAATTGCTCGTCGAGTTACCGATAGTTTGGTAGAAAAGTTCGATCGGTGCTTGGCTAGACTTTGGCTAGTAGAACCCGATCGCACTATCTTAAAATTAATTGCTTCGGCGGGGATGTATACCCATACTAATGGCTCCTTTGCCCGCGTGCCGATGGGAGCATATAAAGTCGGTAAAATTGCTCAAAATCGCGTCTCTTTTTTGAGCAACAACTTAGCTGCCGAACCTTGGGTAGGAAATAGAGAATGGGCAAAATCTAATAATATTCGCGGGTTTGCTGGTTATCCTTTAACTATCGACGACAAAGTAATCGGCGTTTTAGCAGTATTTAGCCATCAATCGTTAGAACTAGAATTTTTAGAAGTATTGCAAACCCTTTGTACACTCGCGGCAGTAGCTTTAAATACGGCTATGCAGTACCAAAAAGAGAAACAAGCTTGGCAAGCAGCAAATGTTTCTAACTTAAACTTATGCGATCGCCTAGTTACGATTCTTAGCGCTACTCGATTGACGTTGGTAGGCACAGAAAAACCCTTGTCTTTAAGTGTAAGTTATGTTTTTCTCCAGGCTGCAGAAATTCTCAAACGCCTTGAGTGTAATTACTGTCGGCTAATTTACAGCCAAAATACGGCTCGACTAGAAGCAATTGTCCCTATACTTAGCGATCGTCACCCGCAGACATGGATAGAATCTTGTTTGAGCGAATTATTTTTTATTGCTTCTTATTTAGGCGGTTCGTTGCAAACTCAACCTAGTATCGACGGGCGCGCAATGCAAGTGGCGCTCAAAATTCCTTACAGTTACGATGGTTTAGAGCAGCAATTACAAATCAAGTGCTGTTCGCCTCTTTTACAATTAGCCTTTACTCATTTGTGTGTTTTGGCAGGAGTATGCGTCAGCAAAGAAGATGAAAACGTGCTGCTAACGGATGATATTACTCAAATCGCCAAAGCTAAACAGGTAATTTGGATCGAGCAACTAGAGCGCAGCCTACCTAAAGCAATTAAAGCAAAAGTTGACTTATCTACTACACCAGAGCAAATGCGTTGCTGCGTAGAAGCAGTCTTTAGCGGCAAATCTTGGGGCATTGAGACGGAGACAAAAGAGCAAAACCTAAGCGATCGCGAATTAGAGATTTTGGCTTTACTGACGCAGGGAAAGCGCGATCGCGACATTGCCCAACATTTAATTATTAGCGAAAGCACCGTCAAGTTTCACATGAATAATGTTTTGACGAAGTTAAAGGCAAAAACTCGGTATCAGGCAATTGCTTGTGCGATCATTAATGGCTGGATTTAACTTAGGGTCAAATTTCTATATAGCGATCCTAGAATAAATGCGATCGCCTTGTGCCTAATCTGAGTATAAGTATTTATTTTTCTCTTGGTAGCTGAAATGTTTGCATTAGTTTATGGAGAAAGCAACTTAACCAATGATTATAAATGGTGGAAAAGTGTGATCGCTTGTTAAGAATAAAAATAAATTTCATTTTTTTCTAATAGTCTAAATCTAAAATACAAAGCAAATCTTCAATTAATGTTATTCCTAAGTGCATTGGGAATGGGTGAATAATATTTCCTTTCGTAAATGCCGGAGAAATTCTTAGAAAATGTGGTACTCGGCAAAGTGCTTTGAGTTTGTCTTCTGATTGAAAATCGGGACGAACAAAAAATGGTAGCATTTCAACCATTTGTTGATGTTTATAGGCAATGTTGGCAGCATACACATTTTCAGTGCGATCGCTTTTATACAATTCTCTAGCGTCAAGAGTATCTTGTGTCTTTTTCTGTGTATCTGGTATTCTGCCTATAGAAAAATAATGTAATAATTCTAGAACGGTTCGATCTATAAAGCCACTTAATTTTGTGAAATCTCTAGCACTAGAATCTTTGCTCCAAGTAGTTCTATTAGTTACATATTGTGGCGTTTCATTATTGTTACGAAGACGAATTACACAAAGTAAGTCTTTAAAATTTTCATCATTTCTTTGATATTGACAATTATGACCAGAAACATGATTAAAGTCTAAAACATTTCTCTGTTCCAGCAAATATTCATTCTTTAGCTGAAACCAAATTTGATTATTACCTCCATCTTTACTTTTTTCATTGCGCCAAACATCAGCTTCAATCAATGCAATTGTAGGATTTTTGATATGTTGACTTAAAACATCAGCTACAAATTTTACTAATTGTCCGCCTTTCATTTGAATTTGGTTAAGACTATCTCTATCTTTCTTTCGTGCTTGATGAAATAATTTGCCTATTGCTATTCCTGCTTGTGAATAAGGTATCCATCGTTGACAGTTAGGAAGTAGCACATCTACA
>QQTW01002626.1_pt1 | contig 13130 bp, 11 predicted proteins | sample 1904831 | NCBI WGS metagenome assembly QQTW01 (sample SAMN09435610, study PRJNA476489) | Subsurface metagenome, whole genome shotgun sequencing project. | reverse complement strand
GTGCAGGGTGCCATGCTGCGCGTGCTTTCCGCAGCTGAAGCGCTGACCTCTTCCGGGTTGGATCACATCTCGACACCCAAATCCTCCTGAGCAACTTGCTTGTCCCACTCTTCTTGGACTTCACCGACATCGAACTAGAGCTACTCGGAAATTGTGCTCTGTGACAGCCCAGAGAACGGGTTTGATAGGACCGTGATCGACAATGACTGATGAGCCACCTATTTCTGTGATAGAAAGCCAGGAGACGACACTCCGCTACACTCGCGGCAGGCTCCTTTCATCATCGTCATCGGTGAAGGGAACGAAAACCATCCTTTCTCGAAAAGCCTGCACAAGACTGTAGACTTGCGTGACGGCGACTCTTATCCTAACAGCACCTGGGCACGCGTTAAAGGATCACCGCCCGTAAGGTTGTCTTAGATGACCAATGATATTATTTACAGAAGACCGCGATCAATATCCTTGCAGTTATGATCTGAACCGGCGCAGGAAGCTATTGGATGGCCGCATAAGCGAGGAAGACCACTAACCCAAACGGCTCGACCCTATGACATTTGTGTCTAAATATATGACCAACGGAAAGACAATCTCGATCTACTGGCCATGCATTATGTATCGCGACCCTGGACTTCTCGACGAGTTTGGTCAGATTTGATGACCATGGACGGCAGCCAAAGTGGCGGGAAGCAGCCTTGCCTGCCGCCGCTTTTGACCATGCGAACACATCCCGCCTGAACGCAAAGTCAAGAAACCCTCCTGGTCAGGCTTAAATGTTGCGCGGGGCCCCACTATCGTCGTGGAGGGAAGGCTTTGGTGTTTCTCCAGCGGCTACGGACAGGAATCGCATTGCTTCGACTGGTCGTGGCTGCGGCATTCTCGCTCTCCTATAATGGCTTCTCGCTCCACTCCTCCGCTGTGCGAGTACGACGTTCAGATCGCTATGCCGACAACCTCTTCTCAGCCTGTCTGGGTCACCATCCGTGAAACGCCTCGGAGATCAGGGCAGCCTCTGACGTTGCGTCGCAAGATATCACCACGACGAGAATCGCTACGGCAATTGAGACACAAGAACTCCGAAGCTTGTCTGCAGGAACTGTATGAGCAACAGACGATGGCGTATCTGAATGGCACACTGTTTCTGTCGACCACGCAGTTCTAGGAAGAAGAGGGTATGCGAGGACGCGGTTGATAAAGACAAGGTACGGTAGTCTATCTACGCTAGATGTTGCAATCCTCTTCCAGAGGCGGTTGGTGATTTCCACCACATATTCAACATGTTCAGCGTTCGCTCACCGTTCGCTCCATCTTTCTTCGTGTCAAGCTGTACCCTGCTAACAAGGTCGCTATACATAGATTGGTTCACGATGCGGCGGTATGGACAATGCGATTTGTTGAACAAGTCAACCACCGAAACATGGAGGCAGAAACCCGAGTCTTCGGTGCTTCCATTGCCCTGAAAACTGAGGCGGTATGAAGTCGTCTGCCCAAGCAAGAAGGTCCAGTTTGGCCATGGTACACCCGTAGCTCGAGTGAGTGAAACTTCTATCCCTCTGGTCCGGACGGAGACTCCATCCCTAGCACTAGGAAAAGTTTGGGCGCTGTGGTTTGGACAAAGAGAGTTTTCTCGAGTGAACCGGTCCTATGCTTCGTGCGCTCTTGAAACTCCATTTCGTAGCATTACCAGCTAGACACCAATATGATCTTAACTACTGCATTATGATGGCCGGCCTTGCCCGCCTTCCGTCATCTGTCGCTTTCAGCGCACCTCCATGTCACGCACTGGCTTGAAAACCCAATGGCAGAAGATGAACCCGAATACAAATATAATACACTGAACATGGACTGCACGGCCCGTTCTCCAAGCAGTGCTCTCGAACGGCCGGATGATAAATTCTTGCATGGACTTGCAATTGTTCCATGGACTTGACCTCGGGAGATATTCGGCAATGCAGTACCTATAAGCGCGAATCCTATTTTTAGCACTTTTTTTCAACTAACGTACGTCTGCCTTCTGCGTTGATGCTATTGTATCAAGGGCATTGCCTCTGTTTACGCAAGTATAAGAGCCTTTCAAAAAAGAAAGATAATGGATCCGTTTGTTTACCGCTGATTGTATCCACTGAATGAGATGTCGGGGATGTCGTCCCAAATTATGCCGTCCAATAGCCTCCAAGGTCAAGAGTCCGAAACGAGCTTTCAGCCTTGCGGGGAAGATAACTATCTATGCTTTCTTAAGTACTTCTCCCTCTTCTTCGTTTCTCCAAAAGAGCAAATCCTCCTGCCAACAGGCCATCCGCCATCCGCCATCTCCTAAGCCATGATGTCTATCTCGCTACGTCCTTAGCGTAGCAATGGCGGATCCAGTTTCTGTTGCCGGCACCGCCGTTGGTGTCGTATCCCTCGGTCTTACCGTATGTCACGGCTTGATCAAGTACTACAGCGCCTTCAAGAGCAGAGAAACATCCGTCGAAGCCACGCTCACTTACGTAGAGGGGCTGGCATCAACACTCGGGCTTCTCAATTCTAGGCTTCGGAATGTTCCACCAGGCTTCGCAGACATCATCAAGGATTTTGAAGGAAAGGTTACAGCTTGTGGAAGCAGAATCGCCAAGTTGGAAGCGTACCTGACCAAAATCCAAGAACACGAGGCTGAAGAAAACTGGAAAGACAAACTTCGTGCGCAGAAGTCGAAGCTTCTCTATCCTTTTCGTCAGGATAGTCTAGAGGAATTGACGCAACTTGTGCGAGACACACAGAACAGTGTTGATACTGCACTCAGCCTCTTCAATCTGTGAGTATTTCAAAGCCGCCTTCTTTGTCGCGGGACATTGTTTACTAATCTACCGCGAATATAGAGCCCTGAGCATACAGGCCACCAACACACTCTCAAAGGTTGAGGTATCCTTACCAGAATATGCCTCACAAGTATCAAGGACTACCCAAGAAGAGACGGGCCAACTGAAAGGCATGTTACAGGGTTTCATGGAAGACCAAGCAAGGAGTATGGCATTATTATTCGCAATGACTCGGGAGGGCCATGCAACTTCGCATGTGGATATGCTAAACTTGGTACGCATATCTACTTTCGCGAATCTCGTCAGCAACTAAAGGAATCTCCAGAGCGACCTTGTTAAACAACGCATACATGGTGTTCTCTCACAATCGACCGTGGAGGGGTCTCTCCACAAAGAAGCCAAGCCCTTCAATGCAGTAATGAGTCAGCCCGGTCTACCGCTGAATACGCAAAATAATATAGATGCCTTATGTCCCTGCCGGCACCGGCGTTTCACGCAAATGTCACGTCGGCAGATAGGTCCACTCATGATTTTCAAGATCTCCGACAGAGTGTATTCCCACGATAGGAGCTGTTCGTTCTATCTGCCTACCTCAGACTCAAGTAGTTTGAGCGTGCGACTTTGCTCGAGATGGATATTGTCGAGAGCTATGCGACTAGCGTTCTCGCTCAATCTCTGCTCTATATCATCTTCGTTGTCGGTTTACAATGTGGTACCCTCAAATGCACCTGCGTTCGAGCTTATAGACTCTGTTCTTTATAAAGGACGTCTTTCCATTCATTCCGCCGACATGCTTATACGCGAGCTCGGTACGCTATATCAGTCAGGAAAAGCATCTACTACCGACACCACTGCTGATGGTGAAACGCCTCTTCATCGTGTACGTCTGTTCATGCCTTTGAATAGGTCAATGACAATAACTAAGAGGCGAATAGGTGATGGACTGGCTGTATTACTCATCCTTCAGCCCCGGAATGTTGCATTCAATATACATTTTGATTCGGGCCTTTAAAAACTGGAATTTCTCTCTCAACGAACAAGACTGCTATGGACGGTAAGACTCTATATTCAACAGCTGCTTCAGCTAATAAGATATTGCAGGACAATCCTGCACTCTTTGCTAGTGATGTGCGAAGGCTGGATGTCACAAGAGTGGGCAGAGCTTCAGGACTGTGCCAGCTTACTGTCTAGTGTCATTCGCCTAGGAGCTGAAACCCTTACAACAACCGTCGACAACCATGACAGGCTTGGCCCCGACCTTCTCAGCCTTACGTGTCAAGTGGAAGGGCTTGCAGAAGGTAAACATAATCATTAACGCTTGGATTTGTATTGATATGGCGTAGTAATCGAGATCAACGAGCTGAGTCAAGCTGTCATAGCGCGCGACCTAGCGAAAGTGAGGAAAATCATCAAGCGTGACCAGTCCCAGGTACAGGAGTACGACTGCTTTGGGCTTACAGCTCTGCATTACGCTTCTGATTGGCCCGAAGGCCTGGAAATCTTGCTGATTTGCTCCCGGTCACAATCTAATACGTGTTCTCATCATTTGGAGCCGTGGCATCCGTTCGTGCACGCTTGCGCTTATCATAACGAAGCATGCCTGAAATCCTTCTTACACAACGGCTGCCAATTGTCTTTTCCGGACTACACCCACTTTCATGAAGCACTATGCTATGGCTCCGCACGCCAAAGAGAACTCCTCATCACCGAACTCGCACGGCGACGCACAGAACTTCTGTCCCAAGCGTGCTCAGCAGGCATGCCAGCACCAGATTCATTCTCAGTCAACGGAAGTATTCTCGATGCCAAAGCAAATGATGTTGTTGCTTGGCTTCAGAAGCGGGGTATCTCCGTGGAAAGTTCACTCTGCCCTCCGCTCTTTGGAAAAACAGTATTTCACCCTACAGGTAGGAAATTCTTCAACTTACCCCTTGAGATATTTGAGGAGCTCTACGCGGCCGGCTTCTGCGATATTGATGCATTCGACGACGATGGGACGACGCCTTTTTCGAGGACGATTCGAGATTCCGGTATCTGGCCTGAGCCAGACTACCTTGCATGGCTCTGTACGAAAGGCGCAGACGTCAAACGCGAACATTATTGTTGTCAGTCTTGTGGATCAACTCTCCACAAGAGGCTGTTAGACTGGCTGGCCGAGGGAGTTGGAGTATTGATATCAAAGGTGTATCTGTTCGTTATCAAGCAATCTGGGTTTGCAGGATTGGCCAGTCGAATGGAACCCATCTCGATGGCTACCAAGGTTCGGTGCTATTTCAGCGGCGCTTCCAATAAACTTGTCCATCTTGTTCTAGCCGATGATTCTGCCGATCAATGTTTGTGTGCTTGTAGCACCGAAGGCTGCAGCACGATCCATCAACTCTATATGGGATTTCAGAACGAGACGCGGGCGTTTAGTCACTCACGGAATCACTCCGAAGGTAGGTCGAGACTTTCGTTCTTTCGGAAGTTGGTTATCGCGGTCATGGAATTGGCTGCATGGCACAACATCGATGAAAAGGTGAAGGCTAGGCTATCACACCATCTTCTTCGGATGTGCACATTCGATGCTCTGGGCTTGACGCACACTTGTTGCGCCTCCCACGGGTTTTACCCCAGACGCCATGCAAGTGCTGCGTGGAAGGACCGAGATGAAGTCGTCGAAATCGTGGAGGAAGAATCGGTCTTGATAGGAAAACTCGAAGAAGTGACAAGAGAGCTCGAGAGCCAACTCCATGGCCACAATGTGTCCTTTGCGGAATTCATGGAGGATTATTGGGAACCTATGATGGACAAGGAACTCCAAGTCGAGCTGGAGACTACCATTGACGAGGATGAGGTGAAGCAAGTGGAGGCAATAGGGGTCATTGTTGAAAGACCTGCGCGCCATACCTAGCTAAGGACGATATGTTCTAGTCGAAATTCTCTGATACTTGAGCCAGAAAAGACGGCAAGGAGAAAGCTCTCCTAAGGGACATATTGAGGCTAAGATGTGGCAGTCATTCTGTCGGCGTGACTCCTCTCTTCTCTGATATATTGGCGTGGTCTTCAACCTGTTCTATCTCTTTGCTTTATTGGTTGTGGTATGGACCCTATTATTTCTCAGTTCTTGCGATTCTGCGTATGTCCCCCTTTCAGCTGTTCTTTAGTGATCACAGTAGTTAGTGGATTGAGCTTGTTCGATTCCAGACTGCGTTGTATTCAACTGTCGTGCGAGATTGCTTGCACACTTAACATAAATCTAGCCTTATCGTGGTCGCAGCACTAGAGCAATCCGATGTTGCAGCACCCTGTGTTCAACAGCATATGCACAGTATGATCTGCAAGGAGATTCTATCGACCCGCAAGACTCTCACCATCACTGTTGCTACAAACAGAGGCAATTGCCCACCTGAGACTGAAGGGCACGCCTTCTTTGGAGTCCTTCCACTGGAATGTTAATGGTCGAGGCCGAGATAATAGCAGCACCAGCAGTATCACGGTATCAAACACACTTGTGACCTCGGTGACATGCAGATTATGCCAAGATCCACATGACCACTGACGCAACGAATTCTTGCGTGTGGTTGCTGGGCAGCCGTCAGCGAAATGGCGTGTACAGAGCAACTGAACGTCGATCGGAACCGCAGAGACCGCTTTGACCTCTTCGATTCTTTCGCTACCGAGAAGACTCCTTGCTTTTAGAGCTCACTGACGCTAGTGGGGGCACTCATCAACGTGCCAAAGCGCTGTACAGAGTATCCCCGGGGCAGGCACTGAGTTGCCCCATGCAGCGCCTCTAGCCGGGCCGTCAGAAGAAGTACGGAGTACCTGCATCCCCTCCCAGCCACGCAAGCTGTTCCTCGCCTGAAACCCTCCTTCGCTGACGCCTACTCAACAGCTCGTTCACTCTTCTCCTTCTTAACAAACACATCAACGCTCATTTCACATTTCATCAACAAGTTTCAACTAGCGGTTTATTGATATCGTCGCGACGATGAAGGGCGCCCTGTTGTTCGCAGCCGGCGTGCTGCTTGACTCCGCGTCTGCCGGGGTTCACAAGATGAAGCTTCAGAAGATTCCTCTTTCCGACCAGTTGGTGAGTGCTTTTCGTCTCTTCCGGTTGATTTCTGCGGCTCTGTCGCTCGAGAGACCTGCACTTGATCGTGCAGAGTCAGCTTGAGCGATGCTTCCGCTTGAACTAGGGTGGCGACAGCTTGTGGTATCGCTTGGCTGACACCGACTTAGGACCACGCAAACATCGGCGAGCATGTCCGGGCCCTCGGTCAGAAGTATATGGGCGTTCGTCCTGCCAGCCATCGCGATGAGATGTTCCGAGAGACCTCCATCCACCCAGATCACGGGCATGCGCTGCCGGTTAGCAACTTTCTGAATGCGCAGTGTAAGTCTGCGATGCGCTTTCTCCTTGACTTTACAGCTCTAACGGCGCTACAGATTTCTCAGTAATCGAGATTGGTACTCCTCCACAGGAGTTCAAGGTCGTGCTCGATACTGGCAGCTCGAACCTCTGGGTCCCGTCAACGGACTGTAACTCCATCGCTTGCTACCTCCACAACAAGTACGACTCATCAAAGTCATCGACATACAAGAAGAACGGTACAAACTTCGAGATCCGATATGGTTCTGGCAGCCTTAGCGGCTTCGTATCCCGGGATATCGTGAGCATCGGAGACTTGGAGATCAAGAACCAGGACTTTGCCGAGGCCACATCCGAGCCTGGTTTGGCTTTCGCTTTCGGACGATTTGACGGTATCATGGGTCTTGGATACGACACTATCAGCGTCAATAAGATCGTGCCGCCTTTCTACAACATGCTTGATGAAGGCCTCCTCGATGAGCCTGTGTTTGCCTTCTACCTGAGCAATGCCGAGGACAAAGAATCCGAGTCAGAAGTTGTCTTCGGTGGCGTCGATAGCGCCCATTACGAGGGAAAGCTTACGAAGATTCCGCTGAGGCGCAAGGCTTACTGGGAAGTTGATCTTGATGCCATCACATTCGGCGACGAAAGTGCGGAGATTGAGAACACGGGCGTCATTCTAGACACCGGCACCTCTCTCATTGCACTTCCGAGCACGCTTGCCGAGTTATTGTAAGTCGTGCATTTGCAGTCTCTGATTCGATCCAAACTGACTTCTGCAGGAACAAGGAGATTGGCGCCAAGAAGTCTTTCAATGGCCAGTATACCGTCGACTGCGCGAAGCGTGATTCTCTTCCAGACCTGACTTTCACTCTGACTGGGCACAACTTCACTATCGGCCCGTACGACTATATCCTTGAGGTTCAAGGATCCTGCATCTCTTCGTTCATGGGCATGGACTTCCCCGAGCCCGCCGGACCTTTGGCCATTCTCGGTGACGCTTTCCTTCGCAGGTGGTACTCTGTTTACGACCTGGGCTCAAACAGCGTTGGGCTAGCCAAGGCAAAGGCGTGAAACTCACGTCATGAGCTTGGGAAGCGGTTGTGCGATAGGGTAAATGTGGGCTTTCGCAACTGTCGTCTTTCGGATGTCAACCTTTCCTCGCGTCTATGTAATCTAAGTTGGTGATACTGGTCTTCCGCATTACTCAATACAAAGGACGGTTGTACGAGTCCTCAAGCCGATGAGGCACTGTTATCACTCCCCGTCGTGTAGCATGCCGCAACTAGTGATTCCCAATACGCTTGTGCGCATCAACGGTAAGACCTCTCGCCATGAGGTGGATACCATTTGAAGAAAGCATATATTTGCTTCTGTCTAATCTGCCGGGTCTTGTACTCCGTAGTCATTGGCCAGATGAAGAGCTTGAGATTTCGGCATGCACAATGACAGCTACGTGGACACGAGTGGAGCACTTCAGCGCCGATGATCTCCCGCTCGGCAACACATGTCTGCTTTCCGAAGGCGGTGACACAAAATGTACCAGACAACCCGTTTAAAGACTAGCACGCTTCTCAATAAAAGTTGGAATCCATTCATCTCAAGATGTGATCGATCCGTAGCCGTTGTGGTGTATCATCGGGAGTCATATATCCTTCTGTACATCCCACGGCGCTTATCTGCCTGGACGTCCGTCTCCTTGGCGGGCAGAGCTGCCTGGGCCTAGCGCGCCGTTATTAGACCGTGTCTCGCAGTCGTAGGCACGCGGTCTCTCGCATCACACGCGAGGTCCCCCGTCAAATCACCGCACAGCCATGTCCCCTGAGGATGCTGGCAGGGAAAAGGTCGGGCGGAAGCTCACCAAACGGCGGCGACACCCACAACAACGAGCCTCCATGGACATCCCTGACCGCTTCCAGGACGGCGACGATGCCCTCGACGACGTCTCCGCCCCGAAGGACAAGAATGCGCAGTACATGGGCCAGTCCGTCTTCGCCATGCTGGCTGCCGCCGGGTCGCGGGCGGATCTGCGTGCGCGCTTCGACGAGGAGTCTGCGAGTGATGAGGAGGAGGGGCAGCAGGCTGGTGAAGGTAGTCCCACGGTGGCAGAACCAGAGATGGACAAGGGAAGCTCAGAGTCGGAAGTAAAGACGGGCAAGCATCGAAAGAAGTTGTCAGAGCATAAGCTGTTGAGGTCGTTGCCGCGGTTGCGGGTGAAGAGCTCGAAAGCTAGCAAACCGGGTTCCGTGGAGGAGATGTCAACATCACAGATCCTTACGCCTCAAGCTCCGAGAGACGACCACACAACCGCCCAGGCAGATGCACCAGTGATGAGTAGGATGCTGCAAGCTCGTGCAGAGATGGAAGCTTCTCGTCGGGACTCCAGTCCTCATACACCTGTTGACGGCTCGGCCGCACCCTCTCCTCAACTCAAGTCCGCAGCGACTCTCGCACAGAGGCTCATGGAAATCTTCGACTTTGAAGAGCCTGAAGAGGTCATCTCCGGTCAGTTTGTGCCCTGGAAATCCTCAAGGCAGCTGCTGATAGGCATAGAATATCCTTGTTGGCTGCTCCAGAGCGTGCTACTGCAAGGATATATGTACATTACGCAAAAACACATCTGCTTTTATGCTTATCTACCTAAAAGAACTGTACGTCTCGAACTTCAAGTTGTATTACGTCGCTGACTCTTACAAGAATGTAATCGTTAAATCAGGCTATCTTACCAAACGCGGACGACAAAATCCAAAGTATCAAAGATACTGGTTCACGTTGAAGGGGGATGTCCTGTTTTACTACCCAAACCCGTCGGACCTATACTTTCCACGCGGTCACATTGATCTACGTTATGGGATCTCGGCGGTGTTGTCCGAGCACAAAGAGAAGGGTAAAGAAGCCACGTCCTTTTCTGTTACTACCGATCAACGAACCTATCATTTCAGAGCGGACAGTGCTGCGAGCGCCAAAGAATGGGTGCGACAGCTGCAGAAGGTCATTTTCCGGTCACACAACGATGGCGACAGTGTCAAGATATCTTTACCTCTGGAGAACGTGATAGATATTGAAGAGAACCAAGTCATCGACTTTGCGGATACTGTGAAGCTGCGGGTGATAGACAACGATGAGACCTACGCCGTTGATGAAGTAAGGTTGACACCATGTGCTGCTGTGGAATCACACTGATTTTGCTGTAAAGTACTTCTTCTCCTTCTTCGCTTTCGGAAAGGACGCCCTGAAGGTTCTCCGCATCATGGTAGACGACAGCGGACCATCCCAGACGCCTGACAGGGATCTGTCCGCTGCCAGAGCCGGCAGAAGCGATCAACATCTGACCGTCGACGTACCTGACCGTAGCAGGTCGCGAAGCCCTATGGACGCCAGCCAGGGTGGTGAAACCAGTCCGATCATCCGGGAGAACGTGCGGGCAACTCTCTCGCCCTTGTTGCCGAGCCCAGGGGCTAAGCAAAGTCCGAGGCCAAGCTGTGACCGGAGTCGTTCCAGCTTCGACGCAACCAGACGGAGCTTCGATGTCGGCAGAGATTCTGGTCGGAAGAGCTTTGACTTCGCAAGACGGAGCATAAGCACCAGTCGTCAGAGTTTGTCCCTTAGTCGCAGAGAAAAGTCGCCGTTGTCACCAAAGGCTCCAGACTCCACAGAGTCTTTCGCGAACTCGATAGACAGAGAAGCGGAATCTTCAGCTGCGATTCAGTCCATAGACGATACCAACGCTTCGGCCAGCCAGATCTTGAATCGAAGTGATGTTTTCCAGTCGCCCACAATCAGGCATCACCAACGAGCTACCACTGGAGGCTTGGGAGGTCCTGAAGATGCAACGCGTGACAATGATCGGTCCGACCACATTCCAAGTCAATCCACCTCTACTCCAACCCGAACCGAAGCGTCCACAGAGAAACCTTCACAGACACAGAAAGGAGAAGAACAGAATCGCGATAGACCGTTGGGACATGACGGGCGCTCCACTTCATCCGCAGCATTGCAGGACCTGGTTCAAGCTGGGTCTAATCGAGCAAGCGGTCTTGCTACATATCTCAAGAGCGGTTCCAAACGCATGAGCAATCTCCTGTCAAGTGGGCCGATGGGGTATTACGAGAAAGTGTCTGGCATGTGGGCTGGTGGGACAAAGCATTATGGCAATCCGGAGGCCCTGATTCCTGATGATCAGGTTCAGGGGCCGGAGGACGAGGAAGATGCGGCAACCCATGGAGAGCGCTTTAGGGCGCATTTCGCTCTCCCCGCCTCCGAGAAGCTTCAAGCGACGTACTTCGGCTGGCTCTACCGCGTTCTGCCACTTTACGGTAAGATCTATATCAGTAACCGGAAATTTTGCTTTCGAAGCTTGCTCCCTGGGACGAGAACGAAGGTAAGTGGCCTTGCAGCAGTTGATGGCCTCATTGTTGACTCCCTTGTAGTTGGTGCTTCCCATCAAAGACATCGAGACCGTCAGCAAGGAGAAGGGCTTCCGTCTTAGCTATTCGGGTTTGGTAGTTGTCGTCCGTGGTCATGAGGAGTTGTTCTTCGAGTTCAATCAGTCAGGCTTCCGAGATGATTGCGCGGTGACGCTGTTGCAAATTATCGAGTCTGCCAAGTATCTTGAGGGTTCGGCGCTGCTCGGTGAGGACGAGGCCCAGGAAGCAGAAATGGCAAAAGCAGAACATCAGCTCCTACAGGAAGCGCGTCTCGACAGTCACGCCGAGCATGACATCAAGATGCCACGATCAGTCAATGAGACAGGTAAGCTTATCACAACCATGAAGCGTCTTCGCTCACATAATTTCAGAACCGGATGCTCCTCCAGTGCTGTTTGATGATCCCCGCGCTTCGATCATCTGCTTCAAGCCTACTGAGTCAATGAGGATAACATGTCTGACGATTGGATCCCGCGGTGATGTGCAGCCATATATTGCGCTCTGCAAAGGGTTCTTAGCAGAAGGCCACCGGCCAAAGATCGCCACGCATGCCGAATTCGAGCCTTGGATCAGAAAGCATGGCATTGATTTCGCACCGGTTGAAGGCGACCCAGCGGAGCTGATGAGGCTGTGCGTCGAAAACGGTATCATGACGTTTTCTTTCCTGAAAGAAGCTGGAGCAAAGGTAAGACGGGCTCCCCTTGATTTACAAACGTGGCACTGACCTCCGCAGTTTCGGGGCTGGCTCGATGAGCTTCTCAGTTCTGCTTGGAAGGCCTGCCAGGGCTCAGATATCCTGATAGAGAGTCCCAGCGCCATGGCTGGTAACCACATTGCCGAGGCTCTCGCAATACCGTACTTCCGGGCATTCACCATGCCTTGGACGCGGACGCGGGCGTATCCGCATGCCTTCGCTGTCCCGGATCACAAAATGGGAGGGGCATACAACTACTTTACCTACGTCATGTTCGAGACGGTCTTCTGGAAACTCATGGCGGGACAAGTGAACCGATGGAGAAGGAAAGAGCTGGGCTTGAGCAACACCAGCTTGTACAAGATGCAAGCGGGCAAGATACCTTTTCTTTACAACTTCAGTCCTTCTGTCGTTATCCCGCCCCTCGACTATAGCGACTGGGTCCGGGTTACCGGCTACTGGTTTCTTGATGAAGGCTCCGGGTGGGAACCGCCAGAGGACCTGCTGAACTTTATAAAAAAGGCCCGGGAGGATAACAAGAAGATCGTTTACATCGGATTTGGGTCGATAGTGGTAGCGGATCCAGCCGCACTGACAAGCAGCCTCATCGAATCTGTCCTAAAAGCAGATGTGCGGTGCATCTTGTCAAAAGGCTGGTCCGACCGCATGGACAAGAAAGATGCAACAGTGCCTGAGGTGCCGCTACCCGAAGAGATCTTTCAGATCAAATCGGCGCCCCACGACTGGCTCTTCAGGCAGATCGACGTTGCGGTCCATCACGGTGGCGCCGGGACGACCGGAGCTAGTCTGAGGGCCGGCATACCCACCATCATAAAGCCGTTCTTTGGGGACCAGTTTTT
>QQTW01002625.1_pt1 | contig 13136 bp, 14 predicted proteins | sample 1904831 | NCBI WGS metagenome assembly QQTW01 (sample SAMN09435610, study PRJNA476489) | Subsurface metagenome, whole genome shotgun sequencing project. | reverse complement strand
ACTCTTCCAGGTGGCCAACGTGGATTCCGAAGAGTCCATGTATGCTGCAATATTGAGGTTGGCACATACCGTCGTTGCGATGTCTGAGACATGGATCGCTCTTTGTGACATTTTCAGTGTGGTTGGGTCACTGCATTGTTTTTCGATGTTAGGGGTTTTCATCCACTGGTGGTTCCAGAACATGCAAGATAGGAGTGTCGCAGTCGAAATCGTATACTAGGCAGTGTTTCTGGTTGGCGAATTAAATATTGTACCAAAGCAATGACCTTTTCACAATACAAAGTTTAAGCTTCAAAGTTCGCTTCGCAAATCTCTTGACCACCCGTGTATTTGATCCCCGCGCCTTGATTGACTGTTCGACTCTTCTACCGCATCTCAAAATCGGCATAATGGAGCACATGAGTGACCAAGGTACAGTACATCACGCTCGCCAAAAAGTCATTGCCAGGGCATCTCTCTGACGAGATTTTCTGGCTGACACTATCACTTGAGCAGAAAAACTGCAGTTGATCGACATGGGCTGTGAGGAAGCACATGAAATGATAAGAACGGCGGCCAAAGTAGCCCTGGAGTACAAAAGCGAAGAAGATGTCAAGAGAGTGATTGCGCTGTTTGTGGGTCAAGCTGCGCTGAACGACGACACAATCATCCAGAGTGCATGTGGTCAGTATTCTGATACCTGTCCTAGCCGACATCGTGCAACAATTAATAGAGAGAGACGCAGACAGGATAAAGTTACTAGCCTTCGGAATTTCGCCCCGACGATATGTTGACCTGCATCCACGCACAGATTTCGATCCTCATTCTCGCCGATGTGCCGTTGGCGACCCTACCCACTTCGTCTTCTGGCCGCATAATAGAAGTCAAACGCTCGCCGCGGCGCGAGTGGGAAGGCCGTTGATTGTTCTGTACCCGGTACTATTCTCAGGTGCACAAGACTACCTTCGAAGAAGCCTCTCGGAGTTGACTGTTGTGGCCGGCACTCCCATTGGTAGCTTGTCTGAAGGCATGGCTCAGACACTTACTCACGAGTACAGTCACTGTGTTTTGGGAACACGGGATCTGTGTTACAATTGGGACACCTGCGCTCATCAAGCTGGTATATCTGCTTCAGGGGTCGATTTCTTGGACAACGCCGAAACCATGTCAGGTATAGTGTTCTTCCTGTTCTGCTTGGTGCAATTCCCACAATGGGATTTCTCCAGCGGTGAAGCGGTGCAGCGGCTCATTCCTGCTTGGGTGTCGGACTACTGGGCAGGTAGTACCGGCAAGCACAATATGATAAGCAGGTCGCGAGATCTTGAGCCAAGGATTCTCCGCTTGAGGAGCCGGGAGGTGACATGGCGACGCTAGGTAGTTTGTTAGAGTGCATTCACTGTGGGAAGGGCTGTCAGAGACCCTGATTGCTGGCGGATGGGGAGTTTCAAGCACCGTCTGCTGATCAAGATGTGGTCAGAGTTCAGCAGTTGATTAGTGAGAGAGTAGCTGTGTTGTGGGCGAAAATTGTGCTCGTTGATCAGATTTCGTTCCTTACTGGTGACTACACAGTACTAGTACAAGGAGCAAAGCCGGCGATTTCCGGAACCAGTCTCCTGCGAGCTGACATAAGCAGCTGGATCAGACTTGGCATCATTCTTCCGCTCCCAAGCGAACAACTCTCCACGGACAGGAGACAGGAGACAGAAGACAGCGGCCGCCCTTCACGCAATTAAATTCAACACACATAGTGACACGCAAACACAGACTTCCCCTCTCCCCACCAAATATGGCCGACCCATCCACCAAACCTCACTCGACCCAAAACACCTCCTTCTCCACCGACCAAGATTTCCCTCCTACCAACACAGCATACCCAGACCTCGACGCAGATCTACAGATGGAAGACGACCCAACCCGCGATTCTCAAGCTCTTCAAGACCAAAACGCCTCCTCCTCAACACTAGACCATGAACATACAACTCAAAACGACACTCAACAACAACAGCAGCCTACCTCGTCCTCGTCCCACGGCCCCGCTCCCAGCCGAAAAGACGCCTCGTTAAAAGAGTTCCTCAGCAAGATGGATGACTACGCTCCCATCGTACGTCCTGCCATCACCCCTATCCTGCACATTCACCATCCTCCGGCCTGCATCCTCCTTCTACTAACACTGTCACCACCTCCCAGATCCCCGACGCAGTGACATCCCACTACCTGACCCTCGCCGGCCTCCCACCCCCCAACCCCAACGACCCCACCGGCACAGCCACAAACTCCACTCCACTTCCACTCGCCCGCCTCCTCGCCCTCGCCACCCAGAAATTCATCGCCGATATCGCCGCCGACGCTTACCAGTACTCGCGCATCCGTGCCTCTAATACCTCTTCGAGCACCAATCCCATCATACCTGGGGCAGTGGGTGCGGGAGGGCAAGGAGGGGGTGGAGCGGCTGGGGGAGGGGGTGCAGGAGGTGATAGAGCCGGAGCTGGTGGAGGGGGAGGAGGAGGAGGGAAGGCTGGAGGTGGGGGGGCAGGTGGGCCGCAATTAGGGGTAGCGAGGGCGGGGTATGGAGGGGGGGGGATGGGCGGCAGTGGGCAGGGGAGGACCGTCTTGACGATGGAGGATCTGGGCATGGCGGTTGGGGAGTATGGGGTTAATGTGCGGAGGGGCGAATTTTACCGGTAAAGAAGAATCTTCCCGCACAACATCACGGACGGAATTGGCGCGATTGGTCCGGACATTATGGTGCTCAGGATCGGCGTCTCGAGACTGACATGCAACCTCCTAGGAGAGATGGGGGGTACTCTTCTGATTCGAAAACCATGGCCACGGCAGACTCAGACTCAGACCCAAGCATGGAAACCTGGATATCAGGATTCAGAAAGTTCTCCAGCATCACACATACGGCGTTGCATCCGGGTCGAGGCGGTTGAACTGACTGACTGACTGACTAACTGACCACCTCAGCCAGCGTTCATTCTCAATAAGAAAAAATAAATATAGAACTCCCGCGCCCCACTCAGTGGCTCCAACCATTCCCATAATCTGATCTCACTCTCTTCGTGATCCTGATCCTGATCCTGATCTGTATCTGTCTTGGGTAATAGTCTACTATATAGAGCTCCAGGACACCGACCGCGATCAGCGACCAATAGTCAGCAGTTAGCCGTCAGCCAATAGAATAAAGTCGTCTACCCTCTCTATCCTGAGTCAACTTGATCGCCTTAGTCAACTTGAATATTCATAGTATGTAGTAGTTTCCAATCCATCCTTCTTGTTCCGCTGCTTTTAGGGAGGTGCATCTCTTCTGCACATCCATATCCATATTCACATTCACGTTTATATTTATACTTACATCTATATGCACGCCTCTTCTCTCCTCTACCCATCCTCCACTCATCCACTCATCCACACGCAGCGTCTACCCTCTCAACCTATCTATCAATCGACCTGCCTACCGCGTAAAAGGTCTTCCTCCCTTCCAGTATTTCCTTCTATAGGATGGACCGAGGGTGATGGCAGGTTGTGTGCAGACTAGACACCCGTCTACTGTGGAGAGGGGGTGGAAGAGTAAGTAGAGATGTAGAGATGGGAGAGGTGAGGGAAGGTAGGTAAAAAACCCTCTCTTTGAACAGCTACACCTCTCTGTCTGTTCCTTGCATACACCTGTAACTGATTGAACGCTGTCTATTACTTACATTACATCCTCTTCCATTTCCCTTCTCAGCCTAGCACATTCCATTTCATTCCATTCCATCCCAACAGGCGACTACTTTCCCGTGCCAAGACATCCACAGCGCCTCTAAAACGAGCCATCAGGCTCTAGAGACAGACAGAGTGCCACGATCTATTGACGAGCAAGGAGTGGAGTGCATGGTAGCGGGTAACGGCATGCACTGTGCTGTTATGCTTTGTCTTGCCCCGTGTTTAGGGGCTTAAATGTTGCCATGGAGGGAAGGCCATAAAATCGAATTTTCTTGGGACGCGAGGGAGTGGTGTTGGGAGGGGGAGGGATCGGTGGTGGTGGTGGTGGAATAAGAGAGAGAGAACGAGGTAGGGTGGGAAGACGGACTGGAAATGATGCGAGGAAAGAGTAGATTGTATCAAGGTGGCTATGAGTTGCGCCAAGCTTGTGAGGCCGTGCGATGCGACGCGATGAGATGAGATAAATTGTGCAGTGAGAAAGCCTGAAAGCAGTCGCCAGGCAGGAGGTGTTTTGTGTCCTCGAGCGGTGACAGTCTGTTGCTGCGAGGCAAAGAAGGTGAATGCTGCGCTGATGCGCCTTTCCAGCCTTAATTGCTGCCGGACACTGCCATCCTTCAAAGATTTAGTCAAACTGGTGGTTGACTGCAGCGTAGTTCTCTGGCCTCGTCTCGAGGCCAATATGATCGGAAGTCGCCCTGACCAGCATTATCTCATATGCACCAGCCGAATCCCGCCGCGGGAGCGTAATGTGTCTCATTTATTCTTGCTCATCTTATAAGTATATCTCCTGCGCGTGCTATATTCAGGCGTTCAAACGTCAGCCCATGCCCACAATACCTCAGAAGTAGAACTCCACTTCCTCTCCTATCAAAGTCCTTCGACCAACCCAGCCATCCCCACCAACATCAAGTCGACGAAAACAGGGGGTGTCGAACTCACATGACAAATTCTCCCAGCTTCCTACCGACCATGTCATCCGTCACAAAGACATTCTCATACGTCTTGCCGTTGTGTACAGCGAAGCGCAACCCCACGAAATTCGGTAGGATGGTCGCGGCGCGGGCTCGAGTGAAGATGGCGGGCTGGCCAGGACCAGGGGGGACGTTTTCTGGGAAAGTGATGGGGAGGAGGTTGGGTCCTGTGGGTTCGCCAAGGGACGGGAAAGGTTAGCTGGAGAAGTTTTGGGGGCTTTGAGGAAGGGGAGAAGAGAAGATTATGGCGATATTGAGTTTGAGCGAAAGGAGGAACGTGGTCGATGTGTGGTAGTGAGGTTGTGCTCGATCATGCTTTGGGCTGGACGGGATATGGGTTGATGGATGGCGTCGGCGATTCTTCCTCCACATCGCTGTTGAAGCGTCGCATTGCTATTCTCGGACGCGCGACCCCTTGCGCTAGAAATTCGCATCTGCGAGAAGAGGTCTCTCCCATCGGCGAGATGATCTCTTTCTTGTCGTCGTTCTCCTTGCCAGTTCAGGCTCATTCATCGTTCCAGACGACGCATCGAAGGGCGCACGTACAAAAGTGCTGCGAAATGAGACCCCAGAACGTACCTTTCCACACCGAGCGCTTGAACAGCGCGAGACTCGGCCTTATCAACATCGTGCGGCTGTGTTGGCCTTAGCTATAGAGAGGACGAAGCACGTTGAGGTGGAGGGACTGTTGGGGGGGAAAGGTGTGGTCTTGGCATTATATATTGTCTTGGCAACAACCTCTGCCGGCATCAGTACCGCCAATACTTAAAAGAGCCGCTGAAGACTCCTTCAAGGGCAGGGCGCAGATTGCGATATCTTGATTGCACCATATTTATGCTGTTGACGATTCCTCTGTTGTAAACATTATACAGGCTTCAAGGCCTTTAGCTACTTTTGGTCTCTGGTTGATCCACTCCAGTCATCCCAAACGAGACGTCTTCCCAGAAACGTCGAGGAGCTTGCCCGCGCCCGATCCAAACTCCTGCCCATTGTTATCCTTCATCCATAAATCATTCGTTTGCTCGTCTGGCTCGTGCAATCACTCTCGTTTCCTCCATTCCTCGATGTTTGCTTGCAGTTCAGCCGTCCTGTCCTTCCCCACTGCCATGTCGTTCATCAACATCTTATGTTTCTCCTGCAGCAGTCTCTCAATCCCATGTCTCCGCAGCGCAGTCTGCTTGAGATAATCAAAATCTGCATATTTGACAGCCTCAAGGAATTTCTTCCTCATGCGCTCGCTGTACAACTGGCAGCTGATGCCAGTATTGCGTTGTGTTCCGGGAACCAGCTGAAGAGTACGGTTGATGCTGCTGGCAACAGGTTGATCGGCCACAGGCCAAACGACTTGATTGAAGCATTCCTCACAGATCGTAAACTCTGGTAAGCTAGGGATAAAATGCCACAATTGCCCCATCACCATGTCATCACGCGTGCATTCGCGTACGCGAGCTGTCTTGCGAGCGTAATCAACAAAGGCCTGGACATTTGGTTCACGTAATCGTTCAACGTCATACTGGAGGGCAGCCTCATCGAGTAATTTCATGTAGGTGTCGAATCGCCTGCTTTGTGGATTCAGATCACACGTTCTTTCCTGTACCAACGCGCCAGGTCGTTTGAAGATGCCCCGTAGTTGGGGAAAGATGATCTCCACCGACCTCACACATTCAGAACAAGCATCGAAATTGGGCACGTTGGCGCCAGTCTCCGGATCTGGTAGTCGATACCATGCTCTGACATCGTTCCCCTTGTTGGGACAAGGCTTGGTCGTTTGCGAATTCCAAATGACTTCATATATCATGTCCAGGCTGCTACGTCGCTGTTTGACAATCTGTGCCCACGCATTCCTGACCCACGGTCGACTGAAATCGCACAGAATTTTCTGGCCAGGCACTTTTGACGTGCTCGGCACAAATAGATCACGGAACCGCGAAGCCCCCAGAACGGTCATGCATGACGGGCAAATGTCCAGCTCTGGCATGCTAGTGACCGTGTACCAGTCGTAGTGGCCTGCTTCGGGCATCGAGCGAGGACATGGAGGCAGCTCTGATGAGGAATAGGCTCGAGGCGCTTGTTCTGACGATGATGGGGATCGAGGCAGCCGAGGCGTGGTGGGCAGAGGGGCTGAGTTCGGCATAGGTACCGTGTTCAGTGTGAGTGGAGGAGCAAAATGAAACTGTGCCGACTTCGCTGAGCTCGGCTGGCGAGTGTGGTTGGATTGATCGGTCGCCGAGTAAGAAAACGCCCTGTGATTCAACCTAGGCATCTCCGCCGGCGGCGCAGCATACGAACCACTTCTTGTGCTGAGCCGGTCAAAGGATGCGGTGTATGGTAGATGGTAGGATGTCGATCCTGACCTTGAGACTGGTTGCGAGTCTGGTCGTTCTTCGTCCCAAACGACTTTGGGGCCACTTTTTTCAAGCTCATGTCGTGGTCGCTGCAATGGCGCTCTTTCCTCTCGAATGGGAGAAGTGTTGCGAGATCTGCGCCCGCTTGCCAGTTTACTAGGATTGCCGCTAGAGTGCATTTCTATGGAAGACGTCGAGGAACGAGAGAGTTGCGGGATCGGTCTCGCAGCAGCTGTAGCAGCAAGTACACCTGCCAAAGGTTTCACCTGATTGTGGTCACCATCGCCGTAAGATGGAGCTCTGGAACGTGTGGTCTCTAAGGGCCGCACAGAAGCAGGAGTCCCGAACGAAAAATAGTCCCTCGATCTTCTGTCTCCGCGCGGCGTTCGTGGAGGAGTTCCAGGAGGCGAGCCACGGGGCGAAGCGCCAGGGGATGGATGAGGCGACTCTTTGAAAGCCCGCATCTTCTTCTCTTTGAACGCTTTCTCCAGATATTCCTCCATTGCTTTGGGTGAGCGGACCGAGGAAGGCTCAAGATAATTCCGGCCGTCGAACACGGGATTGCTATGCTTGCCATGTTTAGTACTACTCTGTCTCTCCTCGGTGGACCCTCCATGGTAAGAATATTGATGGGTAGACAAGTCGAGACGAGGCCTTTCTTTCCTGCTGACTGAGGCACGATGCGACCTCATGCCCTTGGGCTCCTTTGGCCACGTCGGATCACGAGCTTGCGTTCTGCCCTCTTCAGCCGAAGAAGTAAGTGATGACTTCCGTGAAAGGCGTTTGTCCGATCTTGAAACAAAATCTGAATGGCTTCTGGACCAAGAGTCCTCGGCACACAATGTATGAGGAGATTCTTTTGAATTGCGCCTGGTTTGATCTTCGCTTGCAACTTTTCTGTGGAAGGCTTCGACGTCAGAACCTCTCCTTATGTGTCCATCTTTGTCTGCTCTGGGGGAGGCATAGTAGGAAGACCTGCTTTCCCCAGCAGTGGATTCCTTCCGACCATCATCTGGCCTGGGCTGAGTGTTCCAGGACGTCTCCCGTGTTGATCTTCGCCTGGAATGATGCCGTCGTCTTCTTTCACTGTCAGCTGAGTCGTCCGAATCGTTTCTCGAAAGCTTGGGGATGGACGGTGGCTGAGCAGAGGAATGACGCTTGTTGATATCGGCGGCAGGGAGCGGTTGAGTAGAGATGAAGCTCTCCGGGGATAACAAGGTGTTACCGGACAATCGCTTGCAGCCATCATTGCTCGAAAGAGCATCAGGTTTGGTGTATGAATATGGTGAAGGTGCCCGTCTTTGACCTGTGATCATTCCTTCCAGATCATTGCCAAGGTCAGTCTGGATTCGCGGTATATTCTTACGACCCCGCAGAATGTCTTCCTCCTTTGGATCCTTGACGATATTGACAGACGGCATTTCTTTCCTGGACCGAGATCGAGAATTGGGACGATCTGATGGAAATTGACCATGTCTGCGGCCATTCTTGGATATCGGTGGGGTAGCAGGCCCATAACTATCATCTGAAGATTGAGTTTTCACGCTTTCCCCTTCATTGTCTGTGCTTGAAGTGTAGTCGCGTTTCGACTCGGCCTGGCGATTGATGTCGAGGATGATCGGATACTGGTCGACAGTGCCACGACAACGAGCTTCTTCCGCTTGAGTCTTGTTATTAAGTTCGGACTTGTGTTCAATCTCATTTTTCAGCGCTGATTCCTCATCCTCAACTCGTGGTGAGGGCGGCCATTGTGATCCCATTTCCCTTCAATTTCTGTACCAGAGTGGTGCTTGGCCTTGGAAAGATGAACACATAGCACCGCTGGTCAACTCAATTCTGTTTTCTTCCCCCGATCCTTCAGCAATTGACAGGTTGCCTGTATTTGGAGGTTTCGAGATAATGTAGATTAGAAAAGTGTCTCAATAAAAATGGCACTGAGAACGCCGGACTCGAGGATGGGAAATTTGCTACGTCAGGTGCCAGCAAACACAATTGACTGCAGATGAGGGTAGCACGGTTGAGAAGGCGACCTCCGGAGGGTGCGTTATGTGTCAGGGAATGACTGAACAGGAGAGACCGAACCCCAGCAAAAGAGTGGAGTAGCCTCGTGGAAAGGTGGCGGCGAGAGAAGAGGGTCCGAAGGTCTGTGTTCGATCTATGGTTGCATAATCACATCCATCGTAGAAATTGCTAGCCTCAGAGAGGAAGAGAATTGGGGACGACCGCTGGACGAGGGCTCGACAGCTCCGGAGGACCAGACAGGAGTCTGTAGAGCGATAGGGCTTGTCTTGACTGCGCGGCACGGCGACTTGGAAAGACCGCAAAGACTCTACCTGCGGAGTGGGGGCCTGAGTGGATGAAAAGGCGGTGGAGGATTGGTGAGAAGCAGCCAAATCGGACGGGTTGAAGCGATGGGGGGAAAGTGGAAGCTTCGTGGTTGGCTAGATGGACTCCAACCGTCCTGACTAGAGACGCATCTAAGCCCGCCGGAAATGATTGATTCGAACAGCCTCAACATGATGATATTCCAACATTGACGTTGCTCTACCTACACTGTGAGGAGCCATACTCGGATGGTCGTTCAGGCTGTCGAGTGTAACCAGCTGTCAGAATGAAGCCCTGTGCCACCACAACGCCTTTGCTGTCAGACCACGAACCTGGAGACTGGGGAAGCGCGGTCCGTCGGTCAGTACCCATGGACCGAGGGACCATGGTATCCTGAGCTACTTAGCCCCCAGACTATAATACTCATCAGCTAATCACCTTGGATCCTACAACGTACTCAGGTCTCTATCCTGAACTGGTTGACAGGGCGACTTGTCTTCAACTATCATGTCTTGCGAATCGTGAGGTCTACAGAGGACAAGCCAGAGACGAAGGTTTTGAGAGTATTCTAGATGGTCGAATGGCGAATGCAGACACACAACAGATGCCCTGATCGGCAAGTCGATGCCGTGCATATTACATCGTGATTAGGGCCTGTGTTGCCAAATCACAATTGATCTTCAATATCAATTGGCAATCCTTGCTTCGGCAGTGTGCTGCCCAGTGCCCAAGGCCGGACACGAATCCGGCGGCCACACATCCTCCATACTTGCACCACCACCAACAACAGCACTGGCCACTTCAGTGGGGCGCAAGCCACGACGTGGTATGACGTTCCCAAGGCAGGCCTATTCCTTTTCCGGTCCATTACACTCTGAAAATGGAAGCGACGAAGAGATACACATACTCTGTAGCCACAAACAGTGTCTCAGATTACCTAATCGGTGATTTTCGCGACGAGGCTATTCACAGCCACGTGATTCTTCCACATTCTTGTCAAACTCGCGCGGTCGTCTCCATTACTGAAGTGACATTCGGCCTCCCTCAGTGACTGCGCACGCGACCTTGGCTTCAACTTCTTGATGGGTTGAATAACACGTCATCGCCGATGGTGCTTCTTCATAGCTTCTTTCCCGGACACGTACGTGTGCCGCACGCAGCCTTACAAATAATGTGCGTGCACGCAACACACATCGTTCATGCTCGAAGTCGGACCCGTAGACAAGATTGAAGTCATGCCGTAGGATGTTCTGGACAGAGTGCGGCCTTGATGGTGCAGCGGTCTCTTCTTCCAAGGCAGTCACGAGCTCATCCCCACCCATCCATGGCCATCTCATGCTCTGACGTGTCAGCATGGGCTGGACACCCCAAGCATCTGGTGCAAACATTTTCTAGGGGACTTCAAGGGTCTGCCGACAAGATATCACACCCTTTTGACAATGAGCTACCAATGATCCAAACCATGCTACCATAGGATAGTATGACAAGAAAGGAGGTTCCATCACTAAGGCTGCGCTGCCTCTGTCGACGACGGCTCGCGGTTCACTCCGAGGTCTTATGCATCAGAGAGGAAATGAAAATCTTGGACATGCTGGATATCAACAAAGCTTCAGCCGAAAGGTGGCATGTCTTTTCAGCGATGACAGTGAGAAACGAAGAACGTCAAGACAAGAGCCAACCCTGCTGCTCTTAATAGACCTCTGATCAGCAATATAGAGAATCCTTGTTCGAATGTCCAGGTTGTGTTGCAATCGACCCTTGCGGATAGCCTATGAGCGGTATGATCTCCTCGTCGTCGATTCGGTGGTACTTTCGGATGCTCTTTCGTTTGGACGAGCAGCAATGTCCACGAGATGTATATGCGGATTCTGTGCATCGCAGCCCTTGCGTCGCTCTCTGTCCTTCCAGGGATCACGGATGGAACCTTGGCACAATCGGTCCGCTCTCTACGGTCTTGATCCTCAGTCTGACTTCGTGAGAAAGCTAGGCAGCTTCATGCATCAATGCTAAAAGGTCTGAAATTGGCGTCGCACAGCAGATTCACTTCATCTATTGCTTGTCCGGCTCTGGATATACTTATGCCTGGTCGGAGTGATCCCTGATTGGCTGGACAGCTCACGAAGAACACTCGAGGTTCGCGTAGACAGTTTGGACGTTACGGCATACGGCTTTGAGAAGCGGGATACCCTGATCAATGCTCGAGTCCAATGCCGCAACACAGGCTTGCCGGTCTCGCAAGATCTGGGTGCAGCGCACGTCGTTCACGTTCAGCGACAGATCACGAATACCGCTTTCCACTCGGTTGAGCTTCTTCCAACGACGAGTATTCTTTTGCTGCCAATCCTGCACTTGGGTCCTCAAAGTAGTAAGATCACTTGTGGCTTGATTATCTGCAATGTAGTTGTGTCGTCCGCGTTGCGCCGTATCAAGTCTTCGCGCAGCCTTTTCTGCTTCTGTCAATAGTACACCACGGTCCAATTCCTCAAAGACGATTTGGATATCTGTGGAGGTCTCCCCAATTTCAGAGTCTGTGACGTGATCGGTCTGGTCAACGTCCTCAAGTAATTCACCGAGCTGAGTGATCTGCTGAAGCAGCATCTGGGCCACCATCTTCACTTGTGTCATTCGCAATTTTCGACCGGGGTCAAGAATGCTGTCTTCGTTGTTCAGGTCCTTGTTGCTCATGTATAATTTGCTCACGGGCGTATAAACGTCCTCTTTCACAGGGGCATTGAGCACCTTTTTCACCTTCCTCAACATACGATATTGGCGATACTTCTGCATAACGAATGAACTTGGAGATATAGTGCTGCGTGTAAGCCAGTCAAAGTTCAGAATTGAAAAGGGGAGAAAAGCGGCAATGGAAGGTAGGTTCCCTTTTGTTGTTGCAGAACGTTTACTCCATATTTAGTAATTAGGTAGTTGTCTCTACCAAGAAATGAGGAACGTCGCGCCATTTCTGTTTCAACCACATCGGCGAGAGTAGCGCGTCAGGCACCCCTAACTACACAACCACCTAACCAATAATGTTGGGGATCCACCCCAGCGCGACGAACAAGCCCATGCCCGCAATGCTCCCTGAAATCCAACCCTGATCGTGGCTGCAGACCCCCGAACCCGACCACATAGCAGCTTACTCGCACAGTGGGGCAGGTTGCCGCAGAAGGGAAATCTTCATCAAGCAAGCCAACATCGTGAGCTGGGACTTTCATTCGCCAATTTGACGTTGGCGAGCCAATGACTCGGCCGCACGCAATTCAGGTCTCACAAATTTGGACCCGGCATTGGTTATGCATGCGAGTAAGTTAGCAGTACTACTCTCAGACTCTTATCACGACGGTACTGGGAGCGACGGCGTTTTAGCGCAAGCAGATGCGCATGCACTGAAGGAAGAATCAAAGGCAATTTCCGTTCATCAAATACTGGACTCGTGCATGAGAGAGACTTTGATATGAATTAAAGTGATTTGAAGCGAGGCAGCAAGAATGCAGGCTCTCGAGACTACCAAGACATCCTGGGATCGTACACGACTCGCTCAGATCCCGCAATATGCTGTCCCTCGTGCCCCTACCCAACTCGACCCTCTTCCACCAGTCCGTGGAGTCTTCGTACATGCCGAACCAACTGAAAGTCATTCAGGACTCCACGTGACGCTGCCAACATGGTTGACCTTTCCCGAGCTTGGACTCAAGGCAAGTAGGTGTGGCCCTGGCAACGCACTGAAAATGGAAATCCATGCAATGGCGAGATGGTCGTGCATCCCATTTGGTGACATGGAGGAGCGGATTGAATCGACAGTCTGTGGAGGAGG
>QQTW01002624.1_pt1 | contig 13137 bp, 12 predicted proteins | sample 1904831 | NCBI WGS metagenome assembly QQTW01 (sample SAMN09435610, study PRJNA476489) | Subsurface metagenome, whole genome shotgun sequencing project. | reverse complement strand
CCCTGGCACACGGACCTGGATCTGGGCCGTCCTATAGAAGTGATGACCGACATGTCCAAGAGCCGTAAGTTAGGTTTTGCGGTGTATCAGAGAACGGATGAATAGTTCCGTCAAACCCCAGTGGCTCTACGCCAAACCAGTCTGCGAGGCGGTGCCATAACCATTTCCAACGGAAATAGTCCCCGTTAACAACGTTGAAGGCTTCATTTTTGGCAGCCTCTGTAGTAGCTGCCCACACCAGGTGTTTAGCCAGGACTCGGGCATCGGTCACATCCGAAAGACCATGCCATTGCGCGGCAGAACCGGGCCATTGGAAGGACCTGCCCGTCTCTTTGCAGATGGTGGCATAAACCGCCAGGGTAGTTCCTAGGTTCATCATATTACCAACTGCTTTGCCAATAACCATGTGGGGCCGATGAATACTGCAGGTGAAATCATTCCTGGCAGCAGCGGCATACACCTCATCTTCCTGAGCATAATAAAAATTCTCTATATCCAGTCTGGGCTGTTCCTCCCGTAAAGGGGTCTGGGGCAGGAATCCCTCTTTCGCATAGGCTTCAAAAGGTCCCAAATAATGCTTCAGGCCCGTAACTAAGGCTACGTGCTGCACGGATTTCTTTGGCGACAAAGCCTCTAGCAGATTGCGGACCATGCCAGCGTTTACCCGGATGTTGTCGGCTTCTGTTTCCATGCGCATCCAACTGGTGATAAACACATGTGTGGGATTAACCGTTGCTAAAGCGGCTTGCAGTCTTTCCGGCTGCAGCAGATCGGCCGCTATGGGTTGTAAGTTCGGTATATCCTGCTTCGGGTTGCGGGCCAGGCCGTAAGTGATCCATCCCTGGGAAATTAGTTCTTGGGCAAGATTGTTTCCGGTTATGCCACTGGCTCCAACTATTAAGGCTATTCTGTCCATAGGTGATTTATCTTAATTATAATCTTGTAACGTATCAGACAGCTTATAAGTGAGGCCTTGCACCTGCTAGCCAAGGAAACTATAAAGAGGGGCTTGAAACAGAAACGTAAAAAAGCTGCACAGGATAATGAGTTCATTTTTAATCTGCTAAATCCCGGGTGTTTTTCCTTCGGCGAATACTTGCCCCAGGATTATTGCGTCTCAAATATTTTCTTCCGGTGGTTTAAACCCCAACCCTTCAAGGCATGAATAATAGGAGTCAAGGTATCAGAATAAGGTTCCGGTTTATACAAGATCTTAACCGGGTAATCCTCTACCACCACTCTTTTGATTAGCTGGTGTTGCTCCAGCTCTTTGAGTTCCTTGGCCAATACCTTCGGAGTAATTCCCGGGATACTCTCCTGAATATCGGTAAACCGCTCATTGCCGGTACCAACCGAGATAATAATAGGTAATTTCCATTTGCCATTAATTACTTCAAGGGCATCCCGCACTGGCTTTACCGTGTCAAGACAAGATAGATAGGATTTTTTTGCTGCCATACGTCTTCGTTTTAGAATATTTCACTTTCCTTTAGGAAAGTACTATACAAAGGAAAGTAAAAATTCGGTAATTTGCAACCTAATTTTTATCTGCATTTATCCAGCATGACTGAAATACATAAAACAACTTCCAGCAAAAAGAAGTTAAAGCTGGCGGCCAATATTGATGGTTTAGGATGGAATTATGTTGGATGGCAGCATCCCGATATGCCGGCTGATGCCAGCGAGAACATTGATTTTTACATCCAACAAGCCAAACTGGCAGAATCAGCAAAGTTTGATACGCTCTTCCTAGTTGACGTGAGCCATGTAGGCCCGGGGAACATTCCACATTATCTGAGTATGTTTGAAGGTGTTTCCGTCATGTCGGCCCTTAGTATGCACACGAAGAACATAGGGCTTTCGGTTACGATTTCAACCTCGTATGCCGATCCTTACAGTGCTGCCCGGCAAATCCTTTCATTAGATAGAATAAGCAAAGGTCGTGCGTCCTTGAACGCCATCACCTCAAACCCGGGAGGGATGGTGAATTTCAGTCGTGGCCATCTAGGCAAGGTAGATCAGTACCCCATGAATAAAGAATTTATGGAGATCTTGTTGGGGTTGTGGGACACGTATGAAGACGATGCTTTTATCCGGGATAAGGAAAGCGGCATATTTTTGAATCCCCGAAAAATGCATAGGGTGAATTACCGGGGGAAATATTTCCAGGTAGAAGGACCATTAAATCTTAGCCGTTCCGTTCAGGGGCGGCCGGTGCTATACACAGCAGGCAGATCGCAAACGTTTATAGATCACGCCACAAGCTATACCGACGGTGTATTTACGCATGGCAATACAGTAGAGGAGGCAGTGGCAATTGCCGACGAATTAAGACGTCAGTTAGTCCAAAAAGGCAGGAGGCCGGAGGATTTTATCGTGTCAATCTCACAAAACCCAATTGTTGGCAGGACAGATCAGGAAGCACAAAAAAAATACCTGGAACTGCTGCGGCTCATTCCCCAAAACAGCCTCCCTCGCCCCTTGTTTTTTGGTTCTGCCGAAAAAGTGGCAGACCAGGTACAGCTTTGGTATGATCGGGGAGCGATAGACATGTTGATACTCCGTCAGGACCACCCCCATGGCTTGCGGGATTTCATTGAACTAGTCGTACCTATTTTGCAGGAACGCGGCATATTCCGCACAGCATATGAATCAGATACATTGAGAGGCAATTTTGAGTTGCCCAAGCCAGCTTTTAGAAAAATAACATAATCAAACGAATTGAATTTTATGGCAATAGATAAGAGTAAGCAAATGCACATTATTACACAATTGGCCAGCGGACAAGGTATTGAACAGGGCGGATGGCAGTGGCCTACTGAAGATGCGGCAGCCTTCATCAATGAAGACGTCTACATCAAAGCGGCGCAGCTGGCCGAAAAAGCCAAACTCGACGGCTTCTTTATGACGGACGTTCCCAGTGTCAACGTTGATCTGCGCAAAACGCCACCGCAAGCAAGCCTGGACCCGGTGGTGCTGATGGCCCTGATGGCTAAGTTCACCGAGCGCATAGGCCTTGTAGCCACCATGTCGACCTCCCTTAGCGAACCCTTCACAATTGCCCGCGCCATGCGCTCGGTGGATTTGGTGAGCAAAGGCCGTGCTGGCTGGAATGTGGTGACCACCGGTACCCAGGAAGTCCTGCTCAACTACTTCCCAGGCATCCTCGACCACAGCCACAAACACGCCCGCGCCCGGGAGGTGTGGGAAGCCGTGCTGCGGCTGTGGGGCAGCTGGCCGGAGGGCGCGTTGAAGCTGGACAAAGAGTTGGGTATTTTTGCCGATGCCGCCCAGATACAGCCTATCAACTTCGAAGGCGAGTATGTCACCACGCGGGGGCCAATTATTCTGCCGCCCTCTCCTCAGGGCATGCCGGTGGTATTCACGGCCGGTGGGGGGCAATACGGGTACGAGTTTGCGGCCACCAAGGCCGATGCCATGTACAGCAACCCGCCCACGTTGGCGTACGCAAAAGCCTTTTGGAGGCAACTGTCCTTAGATATCACAAAAGCAGGCAGAAATCCTGACGAGTTTACCATCTTCAACGGCATTGGGGTATCCATTGCCTCCTCGGAGAGAGAGGCGCTGGCACGCCGGGCGGCGTTAGATGAGATGGGTGACCCAGATTCGCGCCGACGTTACCTGAACCACATGCTGGGTATCCCGGTCGACGGCCTGGATCCTGACGCCCCCATTCCGGCTGCCATGCTGCAGCGAGCCCGCCCCAATACCCGTGACCAGCGCTCCCAGTACGCGTATGACCTGGCGATGAAGGGCTTCACCATCCGTGAGGTGTTGGCGCACGGCCCTATCAACTACCACCCCATTTTCCTGGGTACGCCCGAGCAGGTGGCCGACAAGTTCCAACAGTGGTTTGAGGCAGGGGTAGGGAAAGGTTTCAGCGTAGTTCCTGATTCTGGCTTGGAATCTCTGACAGATTTTGTGGAGCAGGTGGTACCTATTCTACAAAAGAGAGGTTTGTTAAGAACCGAGTACACCGGATCTACGCTTCGGGAGCATTTAGGCTTACCCTACCGAAATGGCTTTGCCCAATTTGAAACAAAAGATTCAATTGCAACACATTAATCATTAAATAAAACATCAAACATGAGAATAGGAATTATTGGAACAGGCCATATCGGTAAGACCTTAACATTAAAACTAAGTGCGGTAGGACATAAAGTGGAAGTTGCCAATTCCAGAGGTCCGGAAAGTATTGGCGCGGATGTGCTAGCTTCGGGGGCAAACCCGGTTACGGTACAGCAAGCTCTTTTAGACAAGGACGCTATCATCATATCCATCCCCTTAAACCGTATTCCTGGATTTGCGCCCCTTTTGGCTGGCGTTTCAATGAATACGGTGGTGATCGATACCTCCAACTATTATCCGGGACGGGACAATAAAAATAGCAGCATTGAGGCGGGGCAAGTCGAAAGCCTATGGGTGCAGGAGCAATTAGGGCGGCCGGTGGCTAAGGCGTGGAATGCAATCGGTTCAGATTCTTTTGCCATCAAGGGTAAACCAACTGGAAGTCCAGACCGAATCGCTATTCCTATAGCCGCAGACCGGGAAATGGACCGAAAAGTAACAATGGTATTGGTAGAAGATACCGGGTTTGATGCTTTCGATGCAGGATCATTAACTGACTCCTGGCGGCTGCAACCAGGGGCGCCTGCCTACTGCACAGACCTTACGCTGAACGAACTACCGACCGCCATTGCCGCAGCTGATAAGGCACGATTACCGAAGCGGCGTGATCTGGCTGTTGAAGCAACTCAAGAACGTGTTGGAGATGCCACAACCAACCCGGATGCAGATTACCTTGTCCGCTTAAACCGTGCATTATTTATGTAATTTTTTTTCCTGTGATGGATGTTTTCAACACAGCATTTTCTGAATGAAGGCCATGTGTAGACGGAATCTCTGCAATTACAGAAATCCCTAAAAGGAGCAGGTATTCTCAGGAAATTGCATCAACCGAACAACGCAAACACGATTTTACTAATATATAACATGAAAATAGGAATTATTGGAACAGGTGCTATTGGTAGCATTTTGGCAGAAAAACTGTCCCATGCCGGACATCAGGTAAAAGTTACCAACACCCGGGATATGGCTGAACTTAAAAAAATAGCTGAAAAATTGGGAGCAACGGCTGCAACCTTGCAGGATGTTGTAAAAGGCGTAGATGCCATCATTTTTTCCATCCCTTTTAAAGCCTGCACGGGCCTGCCAAAAAGTTTACTGCAGGATGTACCCCAAGAGGTTATCATTATGGATACCTCCAACTATTACCCTTTCAGGGATGGTGAGCTGCCTGGCTTAGAAGGCAAAACAGAAAGTGAATACATTTCCCAAACCCTGGGAAGACCTGTTATTAAGGTGTTTAATAATATATTGGAGTACACCCTCAAACATAAAGGGAAAGCTGCCGGCGGAGAGGGAAGAATAGCTATATCGGTAGCTGGTGATAACGGGAAACATAAAAAGGTAGCTGCCCAACTGGTTGACCAGACCGGTTTTGATACCATAGACGGGGGAAGTCTTGCCGAATCCTGGAGACAGGAACCCGGTACACCTGCCTATTGCACCGAACTGAATGCCGTAGAATTGAAGCAAGCACTTGCTGCAGCCGAGAAAGGAAAGGCCCCTAGGGTAAGGGATTATGTAATTGACAAACTTCAGCCCTTTCAGGTAAAGACAATGCCTTCCAACGAAGAAATGGTTGCCTTATATCGTTCAGCATCCTCAGGAAATTTGAAGTAGACTTTATTTGTAAAAACACTAAATAATACAGTTATGAAAGCAATGTATACAGCCGCAGCAACGGCAAGGGGCGGCAGAAACGGTCATGTAAGATCAGACAACGGCGTTTTGAATATTCAGGTTAGAACACCCAAAGCCATGGGCGGCACTAATGATGATTACACAAACCCGGAACAACTCTTTGCAGCGGGCTACGCTGCTTGTTTTGATAGTGCTTTGAACCACATCATTCGTCTGGAAAAGGTAAAGACAGGAGCAACTTCTGTGACGGCAAAAGTGTCGATTGGTTCCATTGAAAATGGCGCATTTGGTTTAGCAGTAGAACTGGCGGTTAATATCTCTGAGGTGTCAATAGAAGAAGCGCAGCGTCTAACCGAACGGGCACATCAGGTATGCCCTTACTCAAATGCTACCCGAAATAACATTGAAGTGAAATTGATGACAACGAATAATTAAAGAATTGCTGTAACTCAGAAAAGGGCAATAGCTAAAATGTACCAATTATATGGAATTTATGGATCAACAAAATATAGCCTATTCTATTTTAGAATTGGCCATTGTTTCGCAGGGGCAAACCATACAACAGACGCTGCGCAACTCATTGGCATTGGCAAAAGAAGCGGAAGTACATAATTACAAACGCATTTGGTTTGCCGAGCATCATAATTCAGATAGTGTCGCCAGCAGCGCCACCTCCCTGCTCATCGGTTACGTGGCAGAAAACACCTCTACCATTCGAGTAGGTTCAGGTGGCATCATGCTACCTAATCATTCGCCCTTGGTGGTGGCAGAACAGTTCGGCACCCTTGCCCATCTATATCCCAACCGAATTGACCTAGGACTGGGGAGGGCACCCGGCACAGATCAGGCGACAGCACAGGCCATACGGTCAGATTTTATGCAGCTCTCGCAGCAATTCCCCCGGGAAGTGGCTAAAATCCAGCAGTACTTTTCCCTGGAAAATAAGAGCGCCGGCGTGAGGGCAACCGTTGCTGAAGGCACAGATGTGCCGCTGTACATACTGGGTTCCAGTACGGATAGTGCCCACCTGGCGGCAAAAAAGGGCTTGCCTTATGCCTTTGCCAGTCACTTCGCCTCCACTCACTTACTAGAGGCTTTGGAGATCTACCGCCTGGAGTTCCAACCTTCCGGGTTCCTACATAAACCCTATACCATGGCTGGGGTCAATATATATGTTGCCGATACCGACCAAGAAGCAGAAATGCTCTTTACCAGCTTAATTAGAATGTTTGTGGGTGTGTTAACCGGAGCCAGAGACCCATTACAGCCACCAACCCAGATGAGTGAAGAGTTGAGAGAAATATTTCAACATCCAACTTTACAGCAAATGCTCAGGTATTCCTTTGTCGGTAGTAAGCAATCCGTAAAAAGGCAAATTCAGGCATTTCTTGAACAAACAAAGGTAAATGAGCTTATAGTGGTATCTACCACCTATGCCTTTAAAGACCGGATAAAATCTGTGAAGTTATTTGCAGAGATAATGATGGAATTAAATGAAGGCAAATGAAACGAGGAAGGAAGTCCGGTACTAGGGGCTTTACAATTCTTACCTTTTCTTCGTGCGCTTTTTTCTAGGGAAAGGGGCTTCTCGTTACTAGCTACTAGTTACTTCTAGATGTACAGGCTTGTTAGGCAAGTAGTTTTGATTTGCCTTTCTCTGAGATTGTTAGTAGTTTTCTTTTGTCAAACCTGCATCAAGCTTGCTATGCATGTAAAGTTCTATGGTACCAGAGGCTCCATTCCAGTTCCGGAGAAAGACTACATGCTTTTTGGAGGTAATACCGCCTGCGTGCTGGTTACCTTTGATAATGGCCAAAGAGCCATATTAGATGCAGGAAGCGGGATGAGAAAACTGGGAGAAGAGCTGCTTACTTCTCCTTTGAGCCAAACAAGGCTTCCTATTATCCTTTCTCATACCCATTGGGATCATATCCAAGGCTTTCCTTTCTTTAAACCTGCTTTTCTTGAAACCTATACCCTGGATATTTACTTGAGCAACCGTTTTGGGCTGGAGCGGAATCTAAAAAGCATCTTTTCTACTCAGATGCGCTTTGAATATTTTCCGGTGGATCTTACAAAGTTGAGTGCGTGCATTCGTTTTTGGGAGCCTGAGCAGGAAAGCAGTGTTACTGAGTGGGGAGCAAAGGTGACGGCTTATCCGTTAAATCACCCCGGCCATTCCTATGGCTATCGATTTGAGTATGGAGGCAAAACCCTGGTCTACTGCACAGATGTAGAACATGGAGAAGATATTGATCCCAGGGTAGTAGAGCTGGCAGAGGAGGCAGATTTGTTAATTCATGATGCCCAATATACGCCCGAGGAATTACTCCTCCATCGGGGATGGGGGCACAGTAGCTGGTTACAAGCAGTTGCTGTTGCCCGGCAAGCAAAGGTAAAACGACTAGCCTTGTTTCATCATGATCCTTCGCATGATGACAATTTTCTCATAGAACAGGAAAAACAGTGTCAAGCCTTGTTTCCAGATGCTTTTTTTGCTCGTGAAAGAATGGAACTATCTTTTTAATATAGGCTCACATTTACCTATCTACCCCTTGCCGCTTTTCTGCTAAGATAAAGGCTCGTATAAGGGGGAATTATTTTAACTGCCACCTTTCTTAGAACTGCAAAATCTAGCTATCAAATCCGTTGGCTTTCTATTCTCCATTTTTAGGTGGGAACCCCAATGTTGATTTAGCTGCCAAATTACACTCAGCTGAAAAATTTCCTGGCCTACTTTTATACCTAATCTGAGCATACTACTAAGCCAATGATACAAAGAATTGGAAGTAGATAACCTATCTGACATGGTAGAGTATATATGGCAAGTACAACAGTTTTTCTTTTTGCTGAGGCAAATCCCTTATCTAGTAGGTATATGGAAGATAAGTATAAATAATTACATCGGTATTTGGATAGTGTCACCATTGATCCGCATCAGGCTTTATATTTGACAGAAGCTATGCTCACTTATTTAGCGCAATGGTTTCAGCTATCCAGAGCAGAAGTAATGGCAGGCACCATTAAATTTTGTAGGCTAAAAGGGATAGATATACATGTTAAACAATCCCCTCCTGCTAGCAGGGATAAGTAGAAAATATATTTTTCTTCCCTTCGGTAAACTGGCTCATGTTGATGAGTTTCATCAAAGGGGAAATTAATTTAACTTCCATTTGTATAAAGGTGGAAAAGTAAAAAAGCATGGTATGTGGACCATCAAAGGGATTATCTGTATAACAAATGAAGGTATATCCTCGCTGGTTAAAAACCTATTATCCTAATAAGACAAAAGTATAAACCTCTCTATTGGAGTAAAGCATCCAAAAGAAACAACAATCTCCATTAAATTTATTTACTTCCCTTAAAAGGGGTTTTATGTGAAGCAGGGTTCAATTGATTTGTTTCAAGTAGATCAACTGCATCTACTTAATCGGATTATATATCGGGAAAAAAACAAGATTTTTAGTTAAGTTAGGGCCAAATAGAGTATATATCAACCCAAAAAGATGCTAAAAACACTATCACTGTTAATCAGTCTATGGATTATCTGTTGTAGAGCCCTAGCTCAAGGCGTAATAGAACCTGCAAGTACCCCTACTGAATGGTCTAAACCTTATCCACCTTTTCAAATTGCAGGTAACTTATATTATGTAGGTACATATGACTTAGCCTGTTACTTGATTACTACACCAGAAGGAAGTATTCTCATCAATACCGGACTTGCCTCTTCACAGCCGCTGATTAAGGCCAGTATTGAATCACTAGGCTTTCAGTTTTCTGATATCAAAATATTGTTAACCACACAAGCACACTATGACCACTTAGGAGCCATGGCGGCTATAAAAAAATCTACCCGGGCACAAATGATGATCAATGCAAAGGATGAATCTATATTGAAGGATGGGGGTAAGTCGGATTACGCATTGGGAGGCAAATCAAGCACATTTGAACCCTTACAAGCAGACCGTTTATTGCAAGATGGAGATACCATTAAACTCGGGGATATGCAGCTGGTTATGCTTGATCATCCGGGTCATACTAAAGGTTCCTGTAGTTTTCTCTTCGATGTAAAAGATGATAAGCGCACTTACCGAGTGTTGTTAGCCAATATGCCTACTATTGTGACAGACAAAGATTTTGCACAAATACCTGACTACCCCAATATTGCAAAAGATTATGCCTACAGCTTAGATGCGATGAAAAGGCTTTCCTTTGATATTTGGCTTTCCTCACATGCAAGTCAATTTGGGCTTCATAGCAAACACAAACCGAATCAGAGGTACAATCCGGCTGCTTTTTTTGATCAAAAAGGGTATGAGGCAGCTATCAATAGCCTGCAAAAGGAATTTCTCAATAAGACAAAAGCCAAGTGATTCAATTTTTATTGTAGTTAATTTATTCGCCCCTTTGCTGAAACTATAGTCTTAGTGATCAATAAATTAGTACTCACTCTTTTAAGAAAACTCCATAATTCAACTATTTGTCGCAATCACCCCTACAATTGTCAGAATTCCCCTGCCCTAAACTGCCACAACTCTACTATTTTTGGAGAGATTTTGAAAATAATTGTTGGCAGGGCTTTCTTAGTAGATTTCATCAGGCGAATCGACAGACTGAATACAACCCGTTTGCGGCAATAGGGTAGAGGAAATGTGAAACAGCCGTTGGCTTGCCTCATCAAAGAACAAATAATTATCAAATCAATTTTTTTCAAAGATAGATCACTTTCACTATGAACAAGCAGGTACTCTTTATACTTGGGGGAGGAGGTAAAGAAGATTATGCAGCTGATACTAAACTGGTTGCTTCTTTGCAAGAGGGCTTAGGAGAAGCCTATGTGGTGCATTACCCGTTTTTGCCCAATGAGGAAACACCAGATTTTGGGCGGAAAAAGCAAATCGGCAGGCATATTTCCTTGATTAAGGGCGAAATTATGTTGGTGGGACACTCGCTGGGGGCTTCTATGCTGTTGAAATACCTGTCGGAGACCAGGATTCGAAAAAAGATAGCTGGAGTTTTTCTGATTTCTACACCTTTCTGGAGTGGGGAGGAAGACTGGAAGCAAGGGTTTATCCTGCACAAAGATTTTGCCAGCAAGCTACCCAAACAAGTTCCCCTTTTCCTCTACCATACCAAGGATGACCAGGAGGTACCAATTGATCATTTGGAGCAGTATGCAAAATACCTTCCCCAGGCAACCCTGCGTACAATAAGTAAGGGAGGTCATCAATTCAACAACAATCTATCAATGGTAGCCAAGGACATTGAATCCCTATGAATATCACAGCCTATGCCATTAAAAATAAGGGTGGGAAGGCTGAGCCCTTTTTCTATGAAAGAAGCGTGGGTAAACATGAAGTTTTAGTCAGAATCACGCATTGTGGTATGGCCAAAGGAGATGTTCAGGGTATAGAGGATGAGTGGGGCGACACGAAATTTCCACTGGTGCCAGGTCACGAAATGGTTGGCCTCATTGAACAAACAGGCTGGAAAGTCACTACTTTAGAAAAAGGAGATCGGGTGGGTATCGGCTATCAGCAAAAAGCTTGTTTTATGTGTCCCTATTGCAAAGAAGGCAAAGAGCAATTTTGTCCTAAACAGAAAGTGATTGCCGTTGATTGCTATGGAGGTTTAGCAGAACATATAGTGATTGATAGCAGATTTGCCTTCAAACTTCCCTCAACACTTGACTCGGCAAAATCGGTCCCATTGATGTCTTCAGGCCTTACTGTTTACACAGGGATCCTTAAAGCAAACCTGCCAAACAATTCTATAGTGGCTGTGCTAGGGGTAGGAGGGCTCGGTGAGTTAGCCACTCAATTTCTTAATAAAATGGGGCACAAGGTTTTCGCTTTTTCACATTCTCCGGAAAAAAAGGAGTTGATTCATAACTTGGGAGCCCAGTATATAGACAGTTCAAGTTTAGATAGTCAAGCAGAGCTGAGTAGAAAATTTGATTTTATTCTCTCCACAGTAAATGCATATTTTGAGCTGGATACCTATCTAACCATGCTCAAACCACAAGGAAAGTTATGCCTGGTAGCCCAGCCTCCCAATAAGTTATCTATGAGTGCCGGACTCTTGTATGATTACGGGCAACGCACTATTTATGGAAATTATACAGGTAGTCGACAAGATATGATCCATATGTTAGCTTTTGCAGCAGAGCATGCGATTGAAAGCAGGGTGGATGTGATGCCATTCTCCCAAATGAACCAGGCAATAGAAAGGGTGAAGCATGGAAAAATTACAATGAGAATAGTATTAGAACAGGAGAAATAAAGAGTAATCACAGGAGAAATTAATTAGTGTTGCAATGATAGGTGTTTGTTTGCTCCAGATGTCAAGCTCTGTGTTCTTAATACAAAGATATCTAATGGAAAAATTATAAGGATCCTTTAAATATTTAATTGTTAAAGTTAACAGAAAGGGGAAGATAATGTAACTCCCCTATACAGTAACCAATAAATAAGTGAGTCTGCAATGAAGTTAGTCTTTCTTTCTACCATTTGTAGGAAAAGTGTGGTCTGATACTAAATACTTTTCTTAAGGAAAGAAAAAAGGAATATACACCTGAGTATGACATTTCAAGTATATAAACCTTTTTTCTACAATCAATCTATCTCTCTATATGCCTTCTTTAAGCAATAGCTTTTAGTTAGGGAATAGCTACCCTAGAGACTGTAAAGGGCAAAGAAGGTGAAGCAGGAGTAGGATTTGTAGCACTAGGACGAAGATTTAGTTGTCCGTTTACAACTAGGAAATACGGCCCCACTTTTGCCATCGTTGTGTTGAATTTAAGATCATTGCCAAAGCCACTACCCACCTTGCCTTCTGTATAGGATTCATTTAAGACCACAGGAAATAGTTGTCCGGTAGCATTTCTGGAAACATACAATGTTTTATTAACCAACCACAAACCGTCACCTGATGTTACAGGAGAGTCTAATTGAATTTGGGTAATAGCTTTGCTAGTTCTGTCTATGCGGTATACTCTTCCAGTATTGGATAGCACTATAATTAGATATTTCCCATCCGCAGTGAGAGCTGCTCCATTGGCATTAAAACCCGCACCATATGGAATTTGCTCCTCGCTAAAACTTATCCATTCTTCCATCTGGCCGGGTGTATGGGTATTTACCTGGGTGCGATAGATTTTTGGAACACGCGAGTCTGTAAAATAAATGTAGGAATCATCAGCTACACAATCATTGATAAACCCAGACTTGAACAGGACACCTGTGTCCCAGGTCTTGATCAGAATGCCTTTATTGTCCAATACATGAATTTTATTTTCCGCTCCACCACAAAGCCACAAACGACCTTTGGCATCTGTTTTCATCCCTCTGA
>QQTW01002623.1_pt1 | contig 13137 bp, 14 predicted proteins | sample 1904831 | NCBI WGS metagenome assembly QQTW01 (sample SAMN09435610, study PRJNA476489) | Subsurface metagenome, whole genome shotgun sequencing project. | reverse complement strand
CGCAGTACTGTATACTATTATCTATGAGGGGGTAATCAAAGTGTAACGACTCATTGAATGTGAGACTCAAGTAAGCTGTTTGGAGTTAAACACGTCGTCCGTCCGAGGTCAGATTTCGTGACGCTGCGAAGAAAACTTTTTGCGGTTCGCACCTCGTGTCAGTGTACAGTTGGTGTATTGGCGTTGCTTGGGGTGGACGACTGTTTTGCGGTGCCACGAAATCTGTGGATCAAAGAGTTAGGGTAAGACTTAACTCATGCGGTAGTTAAAGGTGCCTTCACCATGCGAACTTACCTAAGCTGCAATTGAACCTCCGTACCACACTGTACACTGTTTAAAGCACTATCCTCAGTATCACAATCATTTACTTCAAACCCTTACTTGAGTCTCACATTCAATGAGTCGTTACACTTTGATTACCCCCTCATAGATAATAGTATACAGTACGTGAATGATCCTGATATTTATGATGGAGCCCCTATTGGTGTACAAATTTTGACAAGGAAACACGAAGAGGAGAAGGTCTGGACTCTGGCGAAGATTGTAACCGCAGTACTGCAAGCGGCAGGGGTAAATTGAGTTTTCACCACGTCGACTTGGGACAGATCGCTCGGTGTGGATTTCTTCGACACGCAATTCGCGAAAGATAGAGGAATGAAGGAGGATGACAGAAGTCATGATCGGCATGATGCCGTAGAGTAGTACACAGTCATGCCTCGATTCATCTATATCTCTCAAAAGCCACTTCCTCCACCAACCTCAACCTCACCAACTCAACCACATCCGCATCATAAACCTCCTCCACCCTTTTCCCCCCTCTTAAAACCTCCCTCTCGTGCCTCACAGCCTCTTCCTTCGTCATACAAACCAAATCCCTCAACCTCACCCTCGAGAACTTTTGTCCCTCCCACCGCTGATCCATACCATATCCATCCACCGGCGCCCGCCACCGTACAAGAACGAGCCTGGTCGACAATCCGCTGACGGCGCTCCTGCCCCTGTACACTTCCTCGACCAAGTACACGACGTCGTCTCTCGTGATGGGAATCTTGAGTCCTACTACGTCCTCGCCGGCTGCTTTAGCGAGTCTCTCTTCGGAATTCTGTAGGGCGGATAGAATAGGATCGTAGGTCTTGTCGCGGGATTTGGCTGGTATGTATGTGTGTGGGTAAGCGGTGATTTCCAGAATGACATTGTTTGCAGCTGCGTAGCCGAACATTGCTGGCATGGTGCCTAGGACGGGGAGGATTCTAACTCGGAAGTCGGGGAGGATGCCGAGCTCGTTGACGCTTCCTTTTGCGTATTCCTCGTCCGGTAAGGGTAGTAGCTCGGCTTTGCCCGCTCCTGGTTTCTCCGTGGAGTAGACGACCTTTATACCCTCGTTGACACCGAGTAATCGCAATCTCCTTCGGGTTACCCGTGACAGCGGGTCCTCGAAACTTGACGATATGTCACCGATGAAGATCCGTGTCGGGTCAGATTTGCATCCGGCCCCCATGGACGAGATGACTCGTATGGAGCGTTCATGGCAGTACTTCAACAACGCAACCTTGCTGTCGATATTGTCAATCGCGTCAATAACATAGTCCGGCTTCTGTCCGTCCCAAGCTCCCAACTGCACCGACGCATTCTTTTCACTGAAAAGCTCATTACGACAGTCAAACCTTACCCAAGGTGCCACCTGCTCCATTCTCTTTCTAATACAATCAACTTTCGGCGTGCCCACATCTGCAAGGGTGGCCACTGCGTGCCGATTGAGCGACGACAGAGTTACCTGATCGAAGTCGATGAGTCTGATCTTCGACACGCCCGAGCGTGCAAGCGCGGAAGTAGCATGGGAGCCAACGCCCCCACACCCGACCACGATGACGAAAGCTGCCCTAAGCTTCGCAAGACCTTCCTCGGTCAAGAAGACGCGGTTGCGGGCAAGCTGTTCGATGATGAGTTCTTTGCGATGGATATCAGTGCTGTTTGTACGTATCATGACACTCGGGGGTATTTCATACCATCATCATAATCTCCTTGCCGAGCTCTAAGCGCAAGAGCAGCACTCCGTTCGTCTTCATTAGCAGTTACCGGAACATTGAATGCGGCGCCGTAATGTGTGAGCTTCACTTGAGCTGTTCAGCACCCATCTCTACACCACAGTAAGGGAAGCTGCTTGCAGCTCAAAATGGTCTTACGCCGTTCGCGCTCTGATCCTCATCGATCCCTGGTATTGATGCCTTCAGATCCTCCACAGCAACTTGTCGCCATAAGGCCTGTATGCCAAATATAGCCCCTGCGACTGCGGCACCGGATAGCAACGCTGTTGCTGCCAGCTGTGCGCTGCGAGAAGAGGCTTGTTGCTGCAGCCATGACGACATGGTCCTGGGTTCGTCCTCCTCCGCAAAATGTACCCTTATCTTCGACTTATCTTTTCTCCTCACCATGGCGAGTTGCTAATGTTAAAGGCATCGTTATAGATTAACAACGATCTTAAGCACCTTTGGCTCTAACTTATAATTTAAGTGTTCGCTCCCATGCTGGCGGTTTGATATCTTACCTAAGGTACGGTAGATTAACTTAATTGCTCGCTTCGCTAGTGCCTACATGCGCTAAAATTAGTCGCCTAAAGGCTCGCCCACCGTTCGCGCTTGACTTCCAAAGCATACATACCTTAGAGATCCAAGAACCGCAGGTATGGAAACCGTCCCATACAATTCATATTCCCTCACCATGCGCTCCCTCTAAATCGAAAGCTAACCTTCTCCCTGATTAGAGCTCTCAATGAAGATACCCCTCACCCGAGCTTCCACGAACTCGTCCTGGCCCGCAATTACCGTTGCCGGGCCTGGAACGACATATGACTGAGCAACGTGAACAGAAATCTTAGAGGCCAACGCTCTGACCGGTCCTAGAACTCTGAGCGATCCTCGTCGCTGTCTCCTAGCCTCCTCCAATCCTTTCTCTTCAACCTCTGTGGTTCATCTTTCAACGCGGCAGCACACCAGGGCGTGACGCTGCTATGACGAGAAAGAACTTATTCCGAGACCCCCCGGTCACCTTACCATAGGCTCTATGAACGTACAGGTCTGTCGGAAATGGGGGTTGCTGATGGTACCAGGGTCGTTTGATTGGGGTTCGTGGTGAGGTGGTAACAAGGGGGGGTCAGTGAGGAAGTTGTTGTAGTTTTCAATCGGAGAAGTCTCAGCTCCGTAAGTCGTTCCTCGGGCGCTGCTTCGGGTTCACTTGCTTAGGGATTATTACAGGTCCTGTGTGCGCGCTGCTAGGGTATTGAACCCTTTGTAGGAGTGTGAGGGTCGGTAGGATAGGATTACGGTGATTGGGATGGTAGCAGGAAAGGTCCGGTGATGAGAACATGTGTCAAAAGCCAAAGTTGTAGGGCAGCCTGCCGTGCTTCGTTGCATGGCAAGGTTGTCAATGAGAACTTGAGAGCTAATCTGAGGACCTCTTGGAAGCGGACTTTACAAGCTTTTATTATCGGCATCGAAGTTCTAGTACAGTAAGTAGTTTGTATACATTAAAATCGTTGGAATTATTAAATACACCCCTCTTTTATGAACAAGGTTTGTACATACCACACCGCAACCTTGCTATCGGACCCCATCTTCCTCTTTGAATTCTCCATCGCCTTCCATTCGGGTATAGTATTGATGCTGAGGACAGAAACGCTCATGACGCCGTCGCTATGCATTCATATCCAAATCGAAGTCCCAGTGGACACAGGTAGATCAGATGGTAGGAATATCTTAACGCTCTTTCTTATCGCCCGCAACTCATCCCGTACTCTGGGAAAGGAGAACAATGATCGTTCACGGCGTGTAAATCTTGCCTTCGTCCAGCAAAACCTCCACAACAAGTTCTCCGCTCGGTCCGCAGTGCGTGGAAGCCCAGTGCATATCATGGATGTGTCGTCGAAGCGAATCTCGTGTCGGGTAGACCGTCCTGTTACCTAGGGAGCAACCCGGAACCTGACAGCAGTACTCGACTCCGAAGCAAAACCGCTCCCATCTATCAATGTACTCCGTACGTGAACGGCGTCTCCGACGCTCAACTAGTAGCTGCGCACAGTCGCGGATATCGCTCTTGACCTTCTCTGTGCTCAGGTAGGCCTCGGTGGCGGTCCTAATCTTCTCAAATGTGATGCATTGGTCACCCTTGGTCTTGAACTCATCCATTTTCATGGAGCCTATGCCACGCTCGACATTGAGTCGGTAGTAGGGCACTTTGTTCCTCGTGAGTCTTAACATGGTCTCGTGGGTGCTCTCCGAGTACGTGGCCCACTTCTTAGCGACATTAGCGTAGGCATAATACATCCGTAGTCCGGCCCCACGGAGCGGCTTCGATTCGGTGTCCTTTCCAGTGCCAATGCTGACGAGCGTACCAAGTGCTGTATCGCGGTCGTTACTCATCATCTTTACCTCTTCGTATCCCTCTTCGGAAGGATTCGCGGCTCCGAACCCTCCATCTACAAACTCATACTCATCGCCTTTCCCCATCTTCACCGATTTGAAGTAGAAAGGAGCTGCTGAAGTTGCCCGTGCAACCATCACGATGGGATAATCGTCCTTGTGATCAGGGTTTCTTTCCACCGGATTGATTCCAGGCCCTTTGATGTGGCGGTAGGTCCGGAATAGATAAGGCACTCTCACTCCCCTGAGGAAGAACTTCTGCCAAGCAACGACCATTCTGTAACGAGTCAGACAAATCGATGCGCCGGAGGAAATTGCCTTACACGCGACACATCTCTTCATTTGCCGGGAAGGTGGCACTCGCGCCTTTCGTGATACACCTCCTCTTGACAACATCCTCGATCACGGCTTCGAGGTTCCCGTGATCATATTTGTCCCTGGGCCACCACAATATCGAACGAATGTGGCCTGTCCTTGGCCGACCGAATACCTTCTTTCCAAGTGTCTCATACTCCGAAATGCAGTCATCTACGTTCATGCGAAGTCGACCCAACATGATAGCAATGAGCCTTTAAAATTTCTAAGCATATCTTTGGTCAGATGATTTGGGCTGTCTTACCCTCCAGTACTAGTCCCAACCATGTAGTCGAAATAGTGACAAGGCAGGTAAACCGCTGAGGCAGGTGAAGGGTATAAAGTTGGAGCATTGCTCGTTGACTGGTCCGAAGCGTGGCTACTTGCAAGTCCACTTTGTTTGGCTGGAGCTTTCAAAGGCGACGTGCTGGAAGATGCCACAGGACTTTCTTGCTCAAGGCGACCAATGGTGGCCATCAGAGCTTGTAGAATAAGAAGACTTGAGTAGCCTCTGATGCCGCCTCCGTCTGGATTCCACCATCAGTACCATTAGTTGTTTGGGTTGCCACGCCTCTCGAAGTATGACTGACCCAACGATAACAGCGTTTTCCGCTCCCAAGGATCATCGAGCCCCAAAGGAATCGGCACTGCTTGTGGCACTGCAGGATCTTGCCGTTCCGGTACAGCGATTGTTGCACTGCGCTGGACCGGTCGTGCTACTGGATAGTCGTTACTGCCAGGAACGGAGTTGTTATGTAGCTCCCCATTTTCTGCTCCAACTGCATGGAATGCGACCTTGCTTCTTGGTAATGTTGGTAATGCATGTGGCGGGGTATCAAAGCGAATATGTTCACGGTGTTGCTCTCTCCTCCAATCACCTGAAGGTGCTGAGACAGGTCTCCTTGGTTCCGACAACATTATGATCCACGACAATCATGTACAAAGCCGACCAAACACAACACCAGCAGACATGACAAGATAACGAGACCAAAGACAGGACTTCTGACCTGACGATTTGGGACATATCGGCAGCGCAGAGTTGCCCCCAAATAGTAGCCTTAACAAGGCTACCAAAGTGGGATGACCGCTGAGGGAAGTACTTGGAGTGCGCCATTCCCTTAGCCGCAGATGAAGAGCCGCACACGGGGATTCTCGACATGATTGATGACCGAGCCCTAAAAGGACAGGTATGAAGACGCACATCAATACGGACATGGTGTTTGACAAAAGAGGGATACGGTAACGAGGTGTGCCCTTCACTACTATGTGCTCGAGACATTGATACTGTGAAATGGGCATAAGAATGGGGGGAAAGCCTCGTGCTTGTTCGTTAAGGTAAGCCACAGACCTGGCAGGGCAGAGTACGGCACATACCGCCTTCCACCACATATTCATATTTATTGATCAGAGCTGACTATGCTGAAAACACGAAAGCTGCTGTTCTGAAGGCGTTCTGTGTGATAGTTGATAGGCGCAAGGAATACCTCACCTTTACTAACCTTTAGGTAGGTACGGATTTTAGCCGCGTGAGAAGGATCGTCATTCCCGCCTTCCACGTAAGGCTTATTGAGCCCCGGGGGCCCTCAGCCATCCCCGCCCCGATCCGGCGCATTTAAGCGAAGATGCAGCGAGTGGGTGTAGCAAGACAATGCGCAACTGGTCCCTGACATTAGTTGGTATAGCTTTGCCGCACACGACCGCATTCAGCTCCCATACACTTCGCCCGAAACTATAGATGTTAGACAAAAACTGCGCAATCTCCAGCCGCATGACTCCACGTTGTGTGCAGCTCATGATTATGTGAATGCAACACTTGGTGCTGCAGCCGATGAACCTCACCGGCCTGACGAATAGGATTGGTAGGATTGGTTTGGACATGGTCTTGTACTTCATGGCTGGAACATACGGCTCATTCGCCCGGTGAAACGCTCCGAGTCTTTATATCAGGAGTCATGTTGCCTTTTTCACCGGTGCAATTCTTGATATGCAGCCTCTCAGTTCGATACTTTTCACGCGCACTCAGATATCCAATGACCCAGAGCAATCGAGGGTGTTCATAACATTATATGGGTTCATCTGCAGTACTTTGCGGTGAGCAGAGGGCATCGCGGGCTTCGCGGGCTTCGCGGGTTTCGGCGTCTTCAGGACCGGAAGATGTCGAGCACGCACCAGCTATCACACCGAGTCGGCGGTCTCTGAGCTGGGAGCGCAAGGAACCGCGAGCCATCCTGTACGATCCCTCAAAGCAAGCTCTGTCCACTTTCAGCATAACGAGTTCTGATCGTAAGTCTCCCTGGTCGTGTGGCGTGCAGGACCGATGCTCAATCCAGGCAGAAACATCCGATAAAATCAAAGTCCATCTCCCTCCGTGGAGGAATCGAGTCGACATCTATCTCGATGAGAAAGCCAGAGAAGGTTTTGTGGCCACGGTGAACTTGAATCGGCTTGGATCCACGAAGAATTGGCAGCGTCGGTTACGGCGCAACTATACCTCTCTTTACGTCCGAGGAGAAAAGCCTGGAGATACCAGTCGGGCCTCCTCCATTTCCACGACTCCTGGGTCGGATTACATGTCCGGTAGATGACCACGAATTTATTGCATTTGGGATCGTGCATGCACATCTCTTGTTCGAAGCAAGCGACCTTGAGACCTCGGAAAAGATGCCCGGCGCGTCTTGTAGGTGCAGTCCTATGTCAGATAGAACGCCGCTGCGCAAGCAGTCATATCGACGCTTGGAAGTTTGGTGTGCCTTAGCTATAGCAGTGTGACAACAGAGAGCTCACAAGTACGATAAGAGCACGCAATGAATCAAGGACTCTTGCAAAGATGACTCCTTACAACGTTTGATGCCGCAAGTAATATTGAAGTAATTGTAGATATGCCCAGGAAATCCAGTACACTATGCAGGGTCCGAAACACATCAGTTCAAGAAGCTCCTAACATTACCACCAATGTGATCGAGGTCTAATAAGAAAGTGTCATGTCCGAACAGTGAAGTGTCTTCTCCCAGTTCCACATGGGTTACAGATCTATTACCCGTTGCTCTCAACGTTTCGGCAATTTCTCTTTGCTGCCAGGCCGGGAACAAACTGTCACTGGCCACGCCCATCACAAGAGTCGGGTGGTTGCGCAAGGGCAAAAGACCAGCAACTAGGTCTGCGGGTGGAGCCGATGATGGGCGGGCAGCCGGTTCCGTGAGGGATGGTTGGACATAGCTGGAAGGCTGCTCTTCATATGGCTGCTCCGGCAGAGTCAAATTGCAGCTCTGGTTGGAGTCCATGTCCTGCTGGCCACTAGCAAGCTTAGCTTGGTTATCCGTTCGAAGTTGCGACATCTGAACCTGATGCTCTCTGCCCAGATCGAATAGATCCATAGCTTTCGAGACGTAGAGCAAGCTGTTCGCATCATACTCCAGGCAGAACTTTTCTCCGGCGTGATCGAGATATGTCTCGATCAGAAAATCAGGGCAAAGCGCCGGCTGCCGACTCGGATCGGCTCTTCGTCGCCCGAAACGCTGTTCCCATTCTGGCCCACTGCGGTATGTGACGGTGGCGATCTCCCGTGCAAGTTTCATCCCCACGTGAGGTGGGATTCCATTGTAGTAGAAGCCTCGCGCCCAGTTAGGGTCCATCATCAGAACCTGCCGTTGAGTGTGTCGCATTGCGATGCTGTACGGATGGCTTCTCGCACATCCTGATATGCTTACGATCTTGCCCACTCGTTCCGGGAATAACACTCCTGCAGCCAGACTCTGCATGCCTCCCATACTCGACCCAACGCTCGCATATATCTTTGAGATTCCGAGTCCATCAAGCAACCTGAACTGCGCACGCACCATGTCCTCCATCGTCAAGATTGGAAATCTGGTTGCGTAAGGCTGATTGTCGGCAGGATCGATTGAACTTGGTCCCGTGCTGCCATAACAACCTCCTATGACGTTTGTACAAATAATGAAGTACTTGTCCGTGTCCAACGGCCCGCCGGGGCCGATGAACCTCTCCCACCATCCTGGCTTCCCGTTGGCCTCTGTGCTATGCGCGTGGCTCGAGGCTGAAAGGCCGGTGTGCAAGAGCACCACGTTGCTTTTGTCTTTGTTGAGCCGTCCCCACGTTTCATAGGCAATGTTGAATTGAGGAAGCACACCGCCCCAATCTAAAAGCAGTGGCTTCTTGGACTGATAATTGAGGTGCTTGCCAGTCGTGTACGAAGGCTCGGGGCCGGACGCATGCGACCGAACCGACAGAGTGGCAGTCTTTGCCTCGCGGGCGTCGAGGCATGGGAAAGATAAGGCTGGGTTGGTCGGATCAGTAGGCGGAGGCACAAAGTCGTCTTCCAAGGCATTCGCTACTGCTGCATTGGCGCTCTGAGGGGACTGGGTGTGAAGGAATCGAACGGCTTGGGGTATTTGGTGAATCTTTTTGTTTGTCCACCGAAATCGTTCAACTCGAGGTCTCCATCCAGAGGAGCGTTGGCCGTGTCGTAACAAGCTCGTCGCGACTCGGCCAGGTGCACTGAAGAGTTTGATACCACTCATGATCGTGGACAGTGGATGTTATGGTGGAACCATCACCATTAGCCTTATAAGGCTTTGAAAACACGGTCTGATCCATGATGACAATGTAGCTGGAGTACAATATAGTCCGAACAGTCCGATTGATTTGCTAAACAGAAGCTTCGAATCTGATGCAATTACACGTGACAGTGCGCTTAGCTGCAAGCATCGAATTCACGTGACGTCTTCAAGATCCATCTCGTCTCACATATATACAAATGGTGTACGAATCACATTAGCTTTGTGTAAGTGAGTCCCCCAAGATCGCCAGTCATTATTCCATCGAATACGGCTCCTTCAGAATGTGTCCAATGGTATATGTTCAAACTCAACGTGTCGATCCACTGGATACATCTTACTCAGCTTCGGTAGCCTTCCGGTTTGCAGAAGGTCCATAGTTTCAGGCTCGCCCACGGCGGCTTGTCTAAGAAGGCAAGACAATCAGATATGAAATCCGCAGTAAGAATCGTCATCAATCACCAAGGCATAATGATTACGACAACCGGTACTTATATATGTTATATCCACCGCGGACTTGAGAATGGTGAGCGAGTTAGAGACGTCGGACTCCGACACAGTCTACCTCGTTTACTGAACAGTTTTCTTTGAGTAGCCTACTCAGTCAATTTGTACTAAAGTAATTCCAAAAAAAATCAATGTCAATCATCAACACTCGCTAATAAAATATCAACTGTATATAATATGATTCCTTTAGGCAAAATGACACAGACGAGGTTTGAACTCGTGAGAGCTTTCGCTCAAGTGATATCGATCTTTTGGCTTAAGTCACTCGCCTTAACCACTCGGCCACTGTGTCTGAATGAACCGTTTTCAATCATAATGCATACTATGACTATAAGCATAATTTGGCGAGTTAATGCCTGATTAATTATTATTAGCGATGAAAGATTGGCCACTGTGTCTACCTACATAAATCAAATTTGGTCATAATGCACAATATGTGTAACAAGCGAATCGGAATTTGGTAAGCTATGGATTATTAAGGTAAGGTATTTATGAAGGGAAATTTCATACTGACTGAAACTTCATAAGTTCAAGTTAGAGCCTCGTTCTCAATGCGGCGCTGCTAAAATGCTAAATGCTATCTTAATTTAGTGCGATCTTCAAAGCTCCGGGTATTTACTTTTTGCTTTGGATTCGTAACCAACCTCGAACTTTACTCGCACATGTTCATCCACCCGCCAATACGAATCCCTTACTTGTGTAGCCACCCCCTCCTTCGATTTATACACATTTGCATCAATCAATCCAAACCTTCTGGCAATGTTCAAGAATCATATAGAGACTTACCTGGGGAAGCATTGAGAGGAGGTCGTCGCTGTGCACTCTCGAACCTAAAGTTCTCCGAGAAGGTTTTGGGTTTGGCTGAAACGAGTTTCCCCATCTAACCTGATATGTCGTATACAATCCGTCCGAACTCACGATAACAATCCTACCGTCGTCATCGTCTCTCTTCGCTGCTTCAATACCCTGTCAACCTCTCCGTTGACTTCTAACATCGTTGACGGCCGAAAAATGTTCACATTCCGGAAGGCCTTGATGGTGGCAGCCTTCTTTACCACCCTAGTCTATCTCTTCCGATCCTCACAGACATCAACCCCTACGACCCCCATAAAAGGCTCCACAGCCGATCGAAGACTGGAATCAGACGGGATTACCTATCCCCAGACTACAGGTCGCGCTGCGTACAAGCCTTCACAGTCGGGTAGACTGTATCCGCCCCCAAAGGCATCGACGAAGAAGCAATTAGGACAACAGGCCTTGACGGACATTGCAGGCAAGCCGTTGAGGGAACAACTTGAATACCAATTTCCTTACGATGTGGAAGGGAAGTTTCCAGGGTACATCTGGCAGACATGGAAATACACCCCGGCTTCAGGGCAATTCGAAGAGAACTTCAGACCAGCAGAAGCAAGCTGGACGGAAGCTCATCCTGGATTCGTCCATGAAGTCATCACCGACGAGGTTGCAGTACATCTAATACGACATCTTTACGCTTCAGTTCCGTCAGTCCTCGAAGCGTACAAGTCTCTTCCCCTTCCTGTCCTGAAAGCGGACTTCTTTCGCTATCTTGTGCTTCTCGCCCGTGGCGGTATTTACACCGACATTGACACGTACGCCTTGAAATCCGCAACCGAATGGATACCTGCCGAAGTCCCGCGAACCGCGATCGGCTTGGTCATCGGCATAGAGGCGGACCCAGACCGAGAAGATTGGCGAGAGTGGTATTCCCGACGGATCCAATTCTGCCAGTGGACCATCCAATCGAAACCCGGTCATCCTGTCCTGCGTGATATCGTTGCAACGATCACGGACGATACCCTTCGTATGAAGAAAGCAGGCATCCTCAGAGCTGGCAAGATCGACAAGTCCGTTGTTGAGTTCACCGGGCCGGCAGTGTGGACGGATGCAGTCTTCAGATACTTCAATAACCCCGAGTACTTTGAGATGGAGAAAAGTAAAGGCAACATCTCCTTCGAGCACTTCACGGGGATGAAGGCCGCGAAGAAAGTTGGAGACGTGGTGGTTCTACCAATCACAAGCTTTAGCCCTGGTGTGCAACAGATGGGCGCTGGGGAACCGGATGACCCAATGGCATTCGTCAAGCATGACTTTGAAGGTATGCTGTACTTTCGTCCAAGCGTACAATCTCTTTCCGACTAGCTAACACGACGTAGGAACGTGGAAGCCCGAGGCTGAGAGAATAAAGATCCACCACTAGTTCGCCGTTACGATTAACGATTTTCGTTTCTTGTCACATCATCGAGATGCATGGCGCTGCGCTTGCCTGGGCACGGGCACACTGGGGCAAAACACAATAGACTTGGGAGGAAAACACGTTTGATGACTCGACTTTGCATCTCCTTTTTAGGAATACCTACAATCCGACTCTCTCCTACTCTTAAAGCCATCTCTGCGCTCTTTATTTACCATTTCAAAAAACACAATGTTCAAGGGCTGAACCTTGTGTCGATCTCCTGCTCTCTACTGCAATACGTCTCTTCTTGCCTCCATCAGCGCTTTCAGTCCGAGAAGCGATGATTGATGCGGTGTCCATCTTCACACGCACGCGCGCTTGTCCCAGCAACATGTCATACATCATAATACCAAATTTACGCCCGAATTCTGCACTTGAGGTCATCTATGATGAACATCAGACTCTAGGAGCCAGTGATCACATTCTGACCGTTGGCAGCTTTTTTGTCTTGGCTACGCATCAGTAAGTTTGGCCGTGTCAGTTGTCGGGATGCCAGACGCAGCCACACAACAACAGACAAGCACCACCGAACAACCTGGTTCGTACGTGAATCGGACGAAAGGCCAGAGAAGCAAGCAGTGCTGTGCACCATGAAACCTAGAAACCCTTGTAGAGCTTTCGGTATTGACTATGTGCTGATGCTAGTCCCCAATCTCCCAACCCGAAACAGAGGAGCGTCCAAAGCTCTTCATTTTGGACTTTGCGGGTGGCTCAAGATGTATTGAATACCATAACTGGAACTTTGGCCGTGCTGTATGACTGCCTAAGATCTGAGCATGATCATGATAAGAATGTTGTAGTACTCATTGGTCTTCGCACTGGGAAGGCGTTCACAATGAACTTTTGCGAGTGCAGTGAGCCATAAAGACCACCAACGCACTATCACTCCTCCGCGCCAGTAGGTGCTGTAGGACAACCGATCTTCCTTCGCACACAAAACCACCACTACAAGAACCAACAACTCTCCCACTTTTCACCATCCACCTACTCACCAAGATGGTCCGTCAAGCCACCTCCAAATGCCCCATTTCTCCGC
>QQTW01002622.1_pt1 | contig 13137 bp, 12 predicted proteins | sample 1904831 | NCBI WGS metagenome assembly QQTW01 (sample SAMN09435610, study PRJNA476489) | Subsurface metagenome, whole genome shotgun sequencing project. | reverse complement strand
TTCTGATAGAAACAACGATATCGAGCCATACACTATGATGAAACCTCCTGCCACTGCCACTACCACGTTGAAGTCGCCCAGAGCTAAGGTAGGCATTCTTGACTGATGTTTGATTTCCGCTCGTCTTCAGGGATGGTGTAAGCGCAGGAGACCAGTAGCTGATAATGACCTCTTCCCATCCACATAGTGTTGATGCAATTCAATAGAGGTCCGACTCCTAGACAGGTAAAAAGCTGTTTACTTTTGCCCTTGCTCTATTTGTGATTTTTAATATATAATCTTCTTGACTTTTCGTTTCTGACATGCTCTACGGAGTACATAGAAAATTTAAAGCGGCACCAAGGGGGTGGCACGGCGTAACTTCGGTTTGTTCTGGACTTCATTGGTATTAGAAACCGGGCGTTCTTATGTTTTCTCTTTCATCACTATTATTGCTGCCACTCTCCAACATGCATAGGACATCTCTTAGCACATGAGCTCTGGAGAGCATCAGTTACTAAAAGTGTGATGGACGATCAGACCATCAACATCGTTTTGGCAGGTTTCATGGACTGGACGAGATTGTACGGAGTAACTCCACATAGTAGCGAAATGGCCTTCGAAAACGGAGGTTTATACTACTGATTTCAGCGGCGTTTCCGCTAAGTGTAAAATACCCTGTAGCCACATGTAACGCGTGCCTAAGGCATGAAGCGAGGGGAGCGAGCCTACTCCTATCATTACCTATGTAAGTAGAGTTATACCCGTATACATCTATCTCCTTACATTTTATGCGGCAACGCAGATATAAAAATCACTCTCTCTTCCGTATCCTGGGGCTTCCATGTCCTCAGAGCTTCTCTGTCCTGCCGTGTTCTCAGACAGAGAAAGCCCTGAGGACACGGCAGTCCCAGGACATGGCAGCCCTGAGGGAAGCCAGGACACGGAAGCCCTGACAAAGGAGCTCTGATACCGGCTTATGGTGTCAGGAATAGCGATAATTTATCTCAGCGTTACTAACTTCCACACTCTAGTCTGAAGTGAAACCCAGTCTTCTTCAGCAATGGTAACAGGGTCACCGTTCCGTAGTGCAATACTACCGTCTTTCCACATTACTCTTAAGGCAAGCAGCATTCGTCCTGTACCAGACAGTCCTGAAAGCCCACCTCGTATGTTCAGGACCTGCCCCTCAATAATAATGAGATGACAGATACCAATTTGAAGATCACCTTCCAGATCTTGGCCTTGCTTTGTTTTGAATCTCGATGACCGAAGCTTCTGGGGAATCTGGGAGTCATTGAATGAAACTGTAATACCTGCTTCGCCACTGACTAGTAAAAGGTCCCCTTCAGAAGACACCCAAACCCTGCGGGTGGGCCGTGAAAGAGCCTGACGCTCTTCAATACTGAAGATACAAGCAACACTGGTCCAAAATTCTAGCTCTCCAGAATGGATCCTATCCGCTTTCAGAGTGGTGTGAGATATGCCTCCAATAATTCGCGGTGTTCCAACCCATTCTCGGGTCAATCTATGACTTGGCTGGTTTTCCAAAACTTGTTCATCCATAGAATCATCCGACGGCGTCAATCTTTTGACTTCTCCATTCGTCAAGACACTATAGATGACAATCAGATAGGTCTGGAGGGGAGACTCTAGGTGACACAATTGGAGATCTCCATTGCTGGTTCCGTGAGAGGATGCCCAGCTCCATGAGGGACACGGTAGCTCGTGCTTCTTACCGTCAGGTAGGATATAAGTTTGTGAGAATTGGCGTCCCCCCGCATCAGTCAATCGAGAGGATGACAGTTTCGCATTCCACAGGAGCGCGTATGTGAACCTAGCCCGAGGCAAACCCCATATGAATTCATCTCGGTATAGCTCACTTAGGGCTTGCGCGATCCCAGCAAATGCGTTTAAAATATCCGATTCGAACGAAAGATGGCGACGATAGTAGTTGTGAACAAGTCCCATGTACTGTTGGTATGAGCGACCGTCTGTGATCCGACTTCCAAGTCCTTCAATTTCTTGAGGCAACTTTCTTACAAGTGCTGATTCCCCAATGTCTAGGTCTTGCAAACACATTAGTTTCAACGAAGCCTCTTTTACTTCTGAATTTTTGTACTCAGTCCAGTTGGCGCTTTGACAATGCCAAATTATCCCACCTTTTCTGAAGATCAACAAGCGTCTTGAGAAGAGAGCTTCCTGGTACGTCCAAGCTCTTTTTTGCCATTCACTGGGAGGAGTACGCGCTGGCGTGGTGTAAAACTCAGCCGCTCTCAAGAGAATTAGGTCTGGAAGGGCAACAAGTTCCTGCTGCAGAGCCCGCGTGCCTGCGCGAACACCAGAAAGCCCTGTACCAGCATGACCGTCTGCAGCCACTATCGTAACAACGGCTTTAGAATAGATAGCTCCCATTTGGGAAATCTGATCTTGTTGAAAAGAGGGGTCGTCTTGCAAAATGCATAGCGAATCGACCCATAAGTACCTCTCGCTCATGGCATAAGTGACTTGCATGGCGTCCCAAATTGTAGCGGAGACGACGCTGCTGTCAAGTGCTCCTGGCGTACTGAGATTCTTGTGATTTGAGTGCGTCAGTATCGTCGACTGTTGAGAACCCCACACGTAAGATAAAGCCATGAATCGGCAATTAGCGGGCGCAGTAAGTATGCATCTGTGCAGTACATCTATTGCCAAAAGATTTTGAGGCTGTATGGGAGCACCAGGCCAGATAGGAGTATCACATTCCGGCCCATGATGTCGCTGGCAGAGCTGGAGCCATTGCAGGAAAGGTTCCGGATTCGCTCTGTCGGGCACAATTCGGCCAGTAAAACAATTTTCCTCCGTGCTTTCAAGGATCCTCAGCCCGGCCTTGAGCACTTCCGCCAGGCTCGTAGGAGAATCTGAAAGAACTTGGAAGAAGGCATACTTTCTGCATCTGCCTTCTAAACTTATTTGGATATGCCTTGGGTGGCATATACAAAAGCCTTCTCTTTCTTGAGACCATTGTTTAGAACATAGGCAAGGCGAAACTGTTGTAAGAAAACAATTCGCCTCCTGAGGAGCATTGGATCCAAAGATGTGAACCAGGCTGCGGCAGAAGCAGCAGTGTGAGCTTCTGTTTTTGATGGAATCAAAGGATCCCATGCTGACGCGCTTCCCTGGGTATTGAATCCCGTCAAGCCCGTAAATGCAGTGCCGGAAGTTGATAGCCGAGCAGACGGTACATAATGTTGGAGTAGACATACTTTGAACCACCATACAAAGGTAGGTCTTCGTCCTCATGAACAGCAAGGCAGCTGGGACGACACCTGGGCAAGGTGAGCATTTTGAGCAGCGGCGGTGCAGCCGTAGTAGCCTAAGTAGAGGCTGAGCCGACGTTGAGCCGGACGTTCCAGCCCTGGAGTATCGTAGTAAGAAACGGATGATACGGGGCTATGTAACTTGGAAGGGATAATAAGGGAGGTCAACCACTAAGTTTTGACCAAAGACCAGTATTGGCAACGATAAAATTATCGCGATAATTACACGGAGTACCCGACGATGCCAATGGCTTTGCACGGATTGGAAGACCCCTAAATTCTGTGCATCCTCCGTGCAGCCGCGAAGGATTCCGACGGCCAAATCCTTCAACACGCTAACTAATGCAAGCTCTGCTCTACGATTCGCGTGCATTTGTGAACGATGCAACTGTTCCAAGGTTTCTTGACTTCCGAGGTTTACTTTTCGAAGCCACAAGGCACCGACACAGCCCTAGGAGTCCTATTTATACTCCAACCAGTCGGACCGCATACTCCAAGCTTCTGCTCTGCGTATGGAGTATATCATGCTCGAATCCACAGAAGCCATGTGGATTCAGACCACACCGGCTTCTGCAATATACGTGCGTTGAGAATCCGTTGTTGCGTCTTGACGCGACATTCTCTCGTCAACGCCGTGGACGGATATCAGGATCCTCAGTCGCACCTGGAGTGGTAACAGTTGGCTGGAAGTATGCCTACAGCAATGTCGAGTCTCAATGCGGTTTATCGGCGCGTCGTCCAAGATGAACAGAGCGCAGCGGCATCCAAAGACCAGAGTACGAGGTTCGTGGACGATGAAGGCCGAGTGCGCGCCAACCTTGAAATCTGCGATTGTGAGCTAAGCGTGTTGCCAACTCGGACAGTACGATTCACTCTGCGCAAGCCGTTGACGATGGATACGAGGAAGGCCCCAAGCCGGTTCGCAGCAGCAAGTGGAAACTGCCGTCGATGAAATGGGAGACCGGCGTCTACGCGTCCATGGTCGCGGTCGCATCCGTGCTGGCCGCGAACACTGCGATGACAGTCTGGGCAACCGTCAAGTTCGGACAAAGCGACGGCATCGGAACCGCATACAAGGGCAGCTGCGATGTCACCGCTGCGTGGACGCGCTGGTTGCACGTCGGGATCAACGTGTTGGCGTCGGTACTCCTTTCTTGTTCCAACTATTGCATGTAGCTCCTGGTAGCTCCGACGCGAGGAGAAGTCGACCGCGCGTATTCATAAGGAAAGTGGCTCGACATCGGGGTTCCTAGTCTGCGTAACCTATCGCATGTATCGTCGAAGAGAGTCGTCCTCTGGTGGCTGCTAGCGCTCAGCAGTATCCCATTACACCTGCTCTACAACTCGGCCGTCTTCCAGACCATATCCGCGCCCACGTCGTACGAGGTCCTTGTTATTAATGAGGCTTTCATTGACGGCGGTGGTTGGAATGCCCAAGCTGCTCCTCCGAGTATCGTCCAGCCACCGGTGGAGTTCTTCCAGTCATCATTATCAGGCGGACGTGCGAGAGACCCCCGAGCATTCCAGAACCTAACCCGCTCAGAGTGCATCCGGCTTTACGGCAGTCTCTACATCACAGACAGGCAAAACGTGTTCGCAGTGACGCAGGCAGGCAACGCCGGGAACGAATCGTTGCTTTTGATGTCGTTTGGCTCGAACGGGTTCATACCCTTCACCGACGATTTTGTCGCAGCTCACCATGAATACCACGGCTCGCGGAAAACGACCCCCAGTATGTGGATTTGCACAGATCAGTTAACCCAGGGCTCGATCAACAAGATGTCTGACGGCCATATGGGGTACAGTACTTGCCCTTCGCTCGATGACTGCACCCCAGAGAGAGACGAGGTCCGCACCATCTGGATGAAGAACTGTGATTGGAGTTCGCAATTGGCAGACCCAGATAACTGGGAGGTGGGAGGGTTTCCAGTTTCATATTGCCTCAGCGAGCTCTATCCTGAACGGTGTGAGCTCCATTTCAGCCTTTCCATCTTGATCATCGTCATCTTTTGCAATGCTGTAAAAGCGATTTGCATGGCTCGTTGCGTTCGCATTATGAACGATCAACCGCTGATCACCGTTGGGGACGCCGTCGCCTCCTTCCTGGCTACGCCGGATGACACCACCGCCGGCTTGTGCCTGCTATCGGGCAAGGACTTCACTCGGAGAGCTGCAGATCCGCCGCTCGACCGACAGCCGCGACTATGGCGACAGGAGAAGCATCGTTGGTTCAGCACCGCCTCTAAAAGCCGGTGGTTTCTCACATTATCACTGTTAGTGTCCTGTTATATTTTTCCCAGTCAACAAATGCAGAACACTAACAATTATATAGATGCTTACTAGCTCTTGTTGCAGCTGCCGCACTCCTCGGCTCCGGTTTAACCCATCTCAAGCAAGGCCAGGATGATCTGAGTCTGCCTGCTCTTTGGCGCTTGGGGTTTGGTGAAGTCTCGGCAGAGTCCTTTGTCGAATTAAGACTCGACGGTGTGATTTTGTACGTTCTGGTTGCTAACTTGCCGCAAGCCATCGTTTCGTTCCTTTATCTGTTTTACAACGGTCTGTTCACCTGCATGCTTTTAGGCAAAGAGTGGGCTTCTTTAGCTCAGCACAAAAAGCCCCTACGAGTCAGCATGCCAAACGGGGAGCAACGATCGACTTACTGGCTGCAACTACCGTACCGTTATGCCGTCCCCATCATCGCGGCCATGACCACGCTCCACTGGCTTATCGCGCAGTCACTATTCGTTGTCCGTGTCCAGCTGTACGATGAAGGAGTGGTGAAACATGTCGAGACGCAACTGGGATATTCATGCATCGGTATCATTTCCGCTCTGCTGCTCGGCTCCATCATGCTCCTAGCCTGCGTCGCTTCTGGCTTCAGACGTTTATACCCCGGGATCCCGATCGCAGGCTGCTGTAGTCTGGCAATCAGCGCGGCATGTCATCGTCCGGACGATGATACGAGCGCCGCCACCGTGGCGGTCAAGTGGGGTGCAGTGACCGCGGAACAGAGCTCTGAGATTGGTCATTGCTGTATCACGAGTAAAGACGTCAGCCCACCTTTGGCGAATCGATTTTATGCCGGAAAATAGACAGCATGTTGCTCGAGCGACACTGTTGCACCGGCTGTAGATTGCATTGTTCCAATCGTTAACAGCCGTCTACTGTACATAGTCCACGCGGTGCTTGCTTTATGGGGAAAAATAGGCCAGCGACACTACAGCTCATTTTGACATCAGTCAAGGATTTAAGAGCAACCCCTGAACTCGCGTTTTGGAGTTGATGCTTCTTGTGAACTGTCTGGGACGTTGACGGCGCGATCAAATGACACCAGATCACATTGCTATTAGGCTCATTACTGTGTTCGTAGCGTCAGGGCCGCCCATCTTTCCATGTATCCGTGAAATCAATGTTTTCTCTTCCAACTTGTGGATGTTTTGTCCAGCTAACCTGTATCTTGCGCGTCGTCGGACGACTTCGAAGACACGTCAAGTGGTTTCTTCCTTCTAAGGGCGGGAGTATCCACCACCACCGCTATTCAACATTATGGTCAATGCAATCGTTATCATTTTGGTATTACTATGTGTGTACAAATACGTCATGATTGTCCAGGGTATCATCAAGACACCAAGCGACAACCCGAAGCCGTCGCTATAGAGCGCATTGCCGCTCATCCCTGGGAGACGTTACGCTAGTTGTTAGAAGGTGTAGCTGCCCGAACCTTGAAATCCACATGTTCCATTGAAGTTGTGACCTCAGCAAGAGATAGCTCTCCTGCGTTCTTGGTGCAATCCAGTGCTAGGCAGAGAATGCAGAGGGAGCAATCTGACATACCAGTAAGACAGTGGTTTACTGCCACCGGTTGGTCAATAGAGACAAACTGAAGGTACAAAGATAACACTGAGCCGGCAACCAAATCCATCATCCCAAGGTCGGCCCATCCCTCAAAGTCCTCAAACTTTGAGGTCTCGAGAGATAAAATGATATCGCGTGTAGCTGCTTGGACAGGCCCTGCTGAGTCCTTATTCTCACGGGGACCCCACGACCATGTCAGCAGTGTCAAGCCATTACCCCGGTGTGGCAGGCAGCTAGAGCTCAACTGCGACTGATCAGATATCTCCCGCCGTGAGATTTCGAAGCGATGGCTGTCCCAACCTCGGATGTGCGTCGATCGTTCGAGTACAGTGAGGGTTGCTCCATGTACGCCATGGTGACCTGGGCACATTATCCGTGAAACCCGTTTTCCAAAGTCAGCTACACGTACAATACCTACGTTGAAGCATTTATCCTGGAGCTGAACTAAGTAATCGACATGCAAGATGGCAGGATCTCGCGTCTCCTGCACTATCAGGTTGACAGGCCCCCGAACATCCGCAGCGCTTCTACCGTATCGATCGAAAGTGAAGTCATTGCAGCTGTCGCGTAATACGTCGAATTGAGTCGTGTTGTGTATGATATGGCCTGGCATCACGACCATGTCCTCTGCCCTTCGAAAGGGTTTACATGGATTTTGAAATTCTTGGTAGAAAGCACATATGCCATTAGAGGAAAAGGCGGATATCCTCGTTCCGTCACGATTGTCTGCGGCATCCTCAAGTGGCTTGACCGTTCCTCCGAGAGCTGTCGCTAAAAAGTATTGTCTGCTCATAAGGAGGTCGTCCAACTTCTTCAATCTCGGATTGTCCATGCTCTTTTCGTCTTCATACGCACGCATACGCACCACCCCAGCGAGTCTTTGCAAGCCCCAGTGGGTTAGCAGAATTGATGAATGGAAAGTAACACCAAAAATGGCAAGGAATAGAGCCGTAGCTGTAATGGCTATAACGTAAATGCAGTATGGCTGTGCATCAAAACGATCCTCCGAAGTATGAAGTGTACATTTGCACCTCTCGCGCAGATGTTGGCACTCTTCAAAAAATATAACTTCCGCCGACCAAAGCCAAGCCCGGTCGCGATTGAAGTCCATGTCGATAAAAGCTTTCAGCTCAGGCAAACGATCCAGCGCATCTTGTGCAAGCTTTTGCTCGTTTGGAAACGGTGCGAGTTTACCCAGTAGGGCCCTTAGATTGCCAGCAGAGGGAAGAATGCGGAAGCCTAATAGATAGGAGAGAGTGCATCCAATGAGGGAGGCAAATATGTTTGCGTTTTTGTTGTGAGACAATATTGAGAAATGTTGTCCAAACGCGTCGGCAAAGAGATTCGGCCATTCTACGCATCTCATGAACCCTTCATCACGGTCTTGAATCTCGGGAACCAGCGCGCCGCCGTCAGGCAAAAGCTGTACCTTCGAGAAGGTGAGCGATCCCGTAAGGGACTCGCCATGGCAAAGAATGACGACTTGCGAGGGTCGCTCAGGGCCACGTATATCTGCAAGAGAGCGATAAAGAGTCTCAGACGAGTTGCAGTCGCGCACCTCAACGTGCAAGTCGTAGAGAAATTCCGCCACGGCAGCAATCCAGGCGCAGTCAATACCGCCTTGAAAAGTACATCCTACCAGCTGGCCCGAAGCTATGTCGCCTATCGCAACTAAAGCTTTGGCAAGCGCAGAAGGGTGTGTAGGCTTCCGCAATCTGAAGAATCCTTTTGGCTCTGGATCCGAGTTGTTTTGATTATTGCGGGTGTCCAAGAGCCTAGCCAGCCCCTCAACCAGCCGAGGGAACTTCGAGTCTGTTATTGATCCAGCGCAGGTCGAAAGCAAGGCTTGCCACTGCGATAGAGAGGGACAAAAGTTATCCGGAGCACTCTGTTGTCGCGCAAGCTCCCGCAATACTGCGGCGGCATGGAAGGAGTCATAACTGACTAGCAGAGCGCTACAGATAGCAGCGCACGCTAAGCCTTCCTCTGTCGTCGCCAGTTCTTGTACAATGGGCCGTACTCCGAATCCGAACCAGATGATCTTCTCGAAGGACGGGATAGATGAGAGCCTGGACCAGATGGCGAGAACTCGCTTCTCGCCCTCGATGCCGAGAGTAATCCTGCGGCAGAGAGCACGACCCATGCAGACTGTGTTGACATCGATCCCAGCTTTGGACAGTCGAGCTAGCACCGAAAGCGAGAAGCCGACTACCTGACTTCCGAGAGACACCCAGTCGACTTGGCCTTGCTGCGGAAAGTGCCCTTGAGGGACCAGTGCGTTCGACATCTTCGCGTCCTGCAGTCTCTGAATAGTGTAGTTGATGCACCGGATTGTCCTATGTATTGAACCAAAAGAGCCGACTCAATCAGTTTCGCCTGATTGAGCTTTTATCCAACACTATGAAATGAAGGAGCCGCGTAGAGGGAGAAGAGCAATGAAGGTGAGGTCTTTGCTCAGCCCACGGCTGTACGATTCGGCACGACACCTGGGCTTCTTTCAGACCAATGGAAAGGCCTGGTCAACAACTCGATATTACTGGGTGCTCCACGGAGTACATATATTGTTGAACCAAGAGAGCCGACCTCATCCGTTCCGTCTGGTTGAGCTTTATTCAACACACATCATGGTATCTGACACTAATGCAACCAATTTTTTTTCGACAGTGCTATCAGAGGAGACCATGGACTGTCAATCGGGCACTGGTGGAATAATAATTATTGCTGAGTGAGTGGACTGTCAGACATTCTCATACAACATCCTCATTCCATGTCTGACGTATGACATCCTGCATTTCATCACAGTCTTTGAGTCAACTGTCATTTATGTGCCTTTGTTGATCCGAGTTCTGCGAATTCTCAGTCTTTCCAGTCTTGCCTGTTCAGATGGCAGGAAAAACCAGGCGGGGACAATGTTCCAGCACATGAGACGTCTAGCAATGACCCCAAACCCTCACCCGCTGGCCTTTGAAGCAAGATACTTAAGAATAGTCCAGTCAAAGACGAAATCAGATGTGTAACCTTCACGATCGAAAGCCCGCCGGAAAAGCTTGCGGAGATAGGAGTACTTCGGCTTCTGACCGATTCTTACCGACCGAACGTGGTTGAAATACTGGCAAAATTCCCGAGGGAGGCCCTCGCAAAGCTCCTCGACAGTTGTTTCCTTCTGCTTTGTCGCGACGAGGTCAAGCACTTTGTCAGAATCGGCGTGGCGGATACCCCACCACGGTAAGGTGCCACGGATCAGGTACACGAGAACGAAGCCCAAGGCCTCCAGATCTATCTGGTAGGGTGTGGCTAGAAGATAATCAATTAGCGAGAAAAACAGCAGCGGACGAGGACACTCGAGCCAATACTGACTGGGATTTGAACGGTCATTGTGACGGCTAAAAACAGTTGTGCCCAGAAACGGTAAAAAGTTTGACGTGTTCGAGTCGTCGAATTCATTAGCACTCCCGAAATCCGTCAGATACACAACATTTCCAAGCTTGCCGGATCCCATCAAGATATTGCTCGGCTTCACGTCTCCATGGATGATGTATTTCGAATGGATGTACCTGAGACGACATAGCAGTTGGTCTGCGAGCATCAACCCTGTTTTGAGGGTGAAACGACCGCCGCAATACACTCTCAAGTCCTCCAGGCTCGGGCCGAGGAGCTCAAGTATCATAACTCTGTAATCACACTCATATGTGAAGGTATGAACACGAGGGATACCTGTCCCGCCGGCAAGACTGTTGTAATGCTGATATTCTTCATCTAGAAGTTTATGGAAGCCGTTGGAATTCTCCATTTTGATTGCGACATCAAGTCCGTTCTCGATATCGATACCTGACTCCGACATCAGAGATATTGACAGAAGATCGAATCTCGGACATGGAAGATGGAAGAAGAGGACCGTTGCTTTGTACGGAGGATGATTGGCACTCACCTTGAAAGACCTCACCAAAAGCGCCTCTACCTAGCCTACGAGTCAGTCGGTATTTGCTGGCCACAAGGAGATCCTGATGAGAGAATCAGTAATGGTATATTTTTTCAGCAAGAGAGGGACGGGACGAACCAGAGCTTTCTCAGGCATTGTGATTGTCGGTCTTGTTCGCCGATCAGGATGGAAGTGTGGATGAGTCACGACGAAGTTATGTAGGTGGAGGTAAAGAAAACTGAGGGTTTCAGGGATATTAGCGTTCTCAGGACAGAGCAACAGGTGCGGAATCCCAGTACCCGACACATTCCGAACGGCGTGGGTTCTGCCTCACAACCAAGCATCTCACGAAACACCTTGCTGCACGAATTCGCACTTCTCTGACTGACCTTTCCTGCTTGCTCCCGCGAAAGATTGGTCGTTTGGACAGCGTAGTCAGACACATGACATGGCTACTTCTCGGCAAGATGGCAACCCGCTCAATCCAGGCCAGCGAGAACAAACTCCCCCAGCGTTCTACGAGAACCTGTCGCGCATCTGGTTTACCCCCCGATTGCTCAGAGAACTAGATAGAAGGTTGCCCAAAACCTCTTACCCAGTCCCACCCGACCGCTCGGCCTTGCGTCAGCAAGATGTAGCCGACTTACGAAGGTTTGCAATGCGTGGAGGTCCCCAGATGGATGATCTTCGAGGAGTAAGTCCAAGAAGAGGAACGAACAACATCGTTGACGATGAGTAGTACGCCGGGAATGATGCCAGGCCGCAACAGTCAAGCAACACTTACGACCAGAACTTTCGCCAACATCTAACTGACCATGACATACTACACACCTACGAAGGACCCCAAAACTTGGAGCACTTACGACATGTGCTCAAACAGAGTCGGCAATCAATCGAGAGGTCCACAACCATCAAGGATGACTATGAGAAACTCAAAAGATCCGAGCGGGCAGATCCGAGCGACGATGAGATCACACAGAACGTGCTCCCTCTTATCTTTGGAAGCACACAAATAATTCCTCACCAAGTGAACAAAGTCTGCACGAATTTCGCGCCGCTAACCGACGGCACCCTCTGCCAAGCGAAACCCGGCCTCTTTGACGGAGTCAAGCGCAAAGATGTGCACGAGAGTGTTCTCCATTCTATAGGAACTGAGATTGCGCCGACCACAGAAACCAGTTCACCAATCCTGCCGAATTTCTTCATGGAGGTCCAGGGATACATGGGCTCTCACTTCAAGTTGATGATGCGGTCGCTGTATGACGGTGCGCTTGGTGCGCGCGCGGTCAGTGCTGCACAGTCCTTCATTGGTGGAGAGGCCCGTCAACACGACGGCGAGGGTTTCTCAATGGTTGCAACGTACGGGCCCTACCCAGGATTCCTACATTTGAATGTGACGCATCGAACAAAAGACGAAGAAAGTGGAAAGCCCCGATACCGCGAGAGGATGCTCGGTAGCTGGAAACTTACGGAGTCCATGGAGGACTTTGTGCGCGGTGTGACGGCGCTGCGGAATGCGCGTGAGTGGGCAAGGGATGAGAGAACGAGACTCGTCGCGCAGATGAACAGCACCGCAGCGCAGGCAGGCGGAGCACAGCGGTCGACCAAAAGGCGGCGGGAAGTTGACTCGACACCGCTGCGAGGGAGCAAGAGGCTAGAGCGTGAAGCCTCGACGGGAAATTAAGAAGGAGCGCGTGTGTTCACGGCATATTCTGAAGGCTATTCTGTTGTTCTATTACTCTGCTGCGCTATCGAACTTATCAATCTGATTCTAACATCTTGCGTTCTGCTGTCACTCTGTGGTCGATTTGGTCCGCCGTCCTCAATACTTCTGCCATTGCGTTCCTGTTCTTCTTCAGCAGCGCACTGCGGGATACCCATAGAACAGTCGTCGAATTTGAGTCTTTGCAGATATCTTCGAGCAACGGATCTACCTAGATAGAGAGGGGCAGGCGGTGAGAAAGGAGGCTGGCAGATCCCCCGCCCCCCGGATCTTGGATCTCCAAACAACCGACGACTTTGGTGGAATGTGACATCTGGAGCTCTTTACGGCTGCAACCGGCACTGCTGCAGCCACGAAATGAT
>QQTW01002621.1_pt1 | contig 13138 bp, 12 predicted proteins | sample 1904831 | NCBI WGS metagenome assembly QQTW01 (sample SAMN09435610, study PRJNA476489) | Subsurface metagenome, whole genome shotgun sequencing project. | reverse complement strand
GCTACCGCTGTCTCCGTAGGCAAGACGGGTCCAGTGTCTGCATAAGATCGGATGAATGCAAATTCATCCCTCATAAGGCAGGTCTCCAACTTCAGGTTGTACACAACGTAAACCATGAATTCTGTGATTCGCTTTACCTTAGCTAGTGTGTTGTCGTCTGCTCCACGCAGCACAATCGTGCAGCCAAGCTCCTTCGGACACCCGGACAGATAAACATAAGTCTTCTTCCTTCCACTGTGAACATACGTCTTGATTTCGAAGTTAGCGCACCTTCCAGCGTGAGAGGGCTTGATAGCTAGTTTGTCAATTGATGAGATGATTCTTGTTTGTGTGCACCTTGAGACAGCCTCAATCACCGAGGGTTTCACGTTGTATGCAGTTGCGATCTTTGCTTTTTCCAAAAATTCTAAAGCCAAGCCCGAAACGTTACGTTGGACGAGTAGAAGCTGTGGCCGAAGTGCCGCGATACGGTTGACCAGGTTCTCCAAGAACTCACGTTCCTGGCGGATAACAGGTTCCAAGCTCATAAAGTGTTGTTGGTGCCGGGCGTATTCGAGCGGAAAAGTCACTATGACTATGTTAGGGTACGATATACTCCGTGGCATACTTTTCAATGCAAGGTTCTTGCTGAAGACAAGCCCTGAGACATAACACGTATCGCTCGGGCGACCACCGGGAATCTTTTTCAGCTTGACATAATGCCGTATATCAAGGTCATCACCATGTTGGACATCCGGATCCACGTCGTCAGTTGCTTGTAGCAGCATCGGTACAAGAGCCTTTTCCCACTTGCTGATCTTTTCGACCTTGGAGTCTTGCAGTAGCTGACGTAGCAGCTTCCGCACATGTTGTAGACTTGCGTTGTTAAGCTCGACAGCGGGAGCATCTTCACCTATCATTGATGAGCTTCGGACCATTTGTGATTTGTCGACGGGAACAACGTTAGGCCCATCGAACACGGTATCTGTACCAGATAGCTTTTCTTGTGCCGTTTCTGTTGGTATCATACCACCCTTGTACGACCGGAAGGCTGGTCTTGGATACATATGACTACCTGCACTTAAGGCCCTCTTTCTAGAAGAGCGTGGTGTTTTAGGAGCTCGCGAGCTGCTGGTGCTTGCATCGTCACCGTCTCGACTTGCGAACGTCACGCCACTGATTCCCATATCACCAAGTCTTAGACGTCCTTTTCTCACCGCGGACAGCAGCCCGCTTATCCCACTCTTGTCATTGTCTTGACTCTTGGAAAGAGCATCACCACTTAGGACACTAGAGATGGTCAACTGTTCGTCGCCGCTGGTATCATCGTCTGACAAGTATGGAGCAAGGTCGGGATCTATTATACTGTCATTGTGGAAAGCTGACCTTCTTGCTCTAAGCATTTCGTTGGGGGGTTTGCGGTGAAATGGGGCTTTGTCATCGAGCGGCTGTTTGAAGTTCCTCAAATGTTGATGACGAGAGTAATGTCGTTTGTGGTTCGTAGAGTACTGTCTTCCACTAAAAGGAGTTCTGAGCGACCTGGAGGAGCCAGGACGCACAATAGTGCGCTCCACACCAATCTCCACGACAGCTGGTTGCTGGTCGGTGCTACCAGACCTCCGAGTGGCAGGGATGGCCATGGTTGGTGTTTCTAGACCCCGATAATCTTCCAGGTTGCCTGAGTGCTGGAAAGTGTTACCGGGCGATGAGGATCCAACGTCATTTTGAATCTTGACGAGTCCGACTGTAGGGCGTTGATGTTTCGGGGAGGGCTTTGACAGGGAGTTGTCATCCTCGGAAGAATCAGACGAATCATAGCCATTTATGATCGCTTCGCAAGGCTTGCATACTCGAACATTTCCTGACTGGCCAAATTGTGTTCCAGAAACTAAAGACGTGCATTTGGCGTCAAAGATTTGGCCGCAGGTACCTGAAGCGGTCAGAAATCTCACGAATCTGGGTGTAGGTTTTACTCACGACAGTGATGCTTCCTTCGAAATGTCGAAAATGAATCGCCGCAGTAAAAGCAATCCCTTGCGTTCTCATCCTTCATCCAGTAGTCTTTACTCAGCACCTTGCTCCGAATCTGTGACACCACAACATTCGCATTTGCTGATGAGCCTTCGATGGTTGCCGCAGATAACTCAGTGCGCCTTCGACCCATGACTGATGCGTTACTGCTGCTGCTGTTGCTGCTGTTGTTGTTGTTGTTGTTGTTGTTGTTGTTGTTGTTGTTGTTGTTGTTGTTGTTGTTGTTGTTGTCATTGTTGTTCGGAGTACGAACTTGGCCATTTGAGGGCCTGGAGTTCATCGGTGGGCTTGGTGCGTCGTTATCCGAAGAAGAAGTGTGCGATACGGTGAACCCAGGCAGATGGGATTGGCTAACATGGGAGGCTACGGTCGCATCGTGCATAGGCTGTGAATTGTCAAGTTCAGGATCTGGAAGCGCTATTTCAATCAATTCGTTTCCTGGGAGACTCGCCAAAGAGTCGTTGATACTGTCCTTTGCAATCGACAAATGTACGGTTTCAGTCTTTGGTACACCTGAAGGGACAATATTCGTCCTTACCCCAGAACTGGACCTTGATTGATGATTGCTGGGACCGCCACCGCTCACACCTGACCTTTCAGACCCGACGACGGAAGAAATTTCGCCCTGACTTGCAGTGAGCGAGTTGTTCTGTGCGCTGGCCGAAAGTGCAGCCTCGGACACTTGAGTAACGCCATGTTGTGAGCTCAATAACCGAGAGCCATTCTTCGCAGCGGAAGACTGTTGCTCTTCCAACCCGCTATTGTGTAAGGACTCGTGAATCCTGAATGCGTTATGTGGCCCAGCATCCACACCCATAGCGGATACATCGCTTGATGAAGGATCCTGACTGTAGCTTCCAATGTTCTGCTTTGATCCAGTCCGCATATCTGGTTTGGGCTCTTTGACAGCCACGACGTGTACTTCAGCTAGTTTCGGATCTGACGTCGACGAGGTTGTTGCTCGAGCAAGTGGAGCAAGAGTTACTCTCAAGCCGCCAGAGTGGCTGGAAGAACTTGAAGGTTTAGACGATAATACTGCCGTACTCGAAGAATGTTGAAGCTCTCTCGCAACCTGGCTTGGGCCGTCTGTCGAGGTGTTGGCTTTAGGTGCAGCACGGGGCACTTGGAAACTTGACTTGACTATAGAATCACTTATGGACGGAGGTATGCCGGACACGGTACTGGTACTACCGCCAGGCTTGTCCTTGACACTATGTATGCTTGACTTCGGGCTATCGACGGACTTGCCATCAATTGTTCCCTTCTCTTCGCCCGTCGTGACCGCTTCAACGATATCCCTCACCCCTCCGCGCAACCGACTGTAAAGCCCGGTGAGGCCACCCTGCAGTTCGCCAGCCAGTCCCTTACCTTCACCACTAGAATACGAAGATGGTGCAGGTGTGAAGTCACTGAACGTAGTGAGTTTCTGTGATTGTGATGCAGCGTTGTGTATTTGGTCTAGGGCCTGCGATGTGCTTTCTTTTTCGATTCGTGACCGTGAGGAGACAGTTGTAATCGACCCTGACCCTTGACGTCGCCCAATTGGAGCACCGAAGCCCAAACTCGGTGAGTTGGGTCTTTTGCTGGAAGGCTTTGAAGCCATCGTTGAGTTTTTGGACAGATCCTGTCAATCTAAGCTACAGTAAGTAGTTCTGTAGTCTTTCAATGAGTTGTCAACGTCATCATATTCGGGGGCTTGTAAGGATTCGTCGCGCTATTGTAGCTGCTTCTTAGAGCTTCGGAAGTCAGGCGCGATTGAAGCTTGACATTCGGCCGTCCACAAGGCACCTCGAAGGGCAACTTCCATAGCTCTGTCCAAAGGGCCTCTCCCGGACCGCGAACTCGAGAACACAACAGCAGCGACAACTGTACAGTAGATAGAACTTGCGCAGGAAGCTGTGTCCAATCTACCGACCCCAAACCTCATGAGCCGGAATACCAGTCCACCTTTCTTCTCAATGTGATATTATAAAAGCCCACCTAGTGGTGACTTGACGGGGAGAACTCCGCTACATTAGGTCATTGTGCCAAGCTTCGTTAGTGCCCGCTTACCCGCTAACGTCGCGTTGTACCACATTTCGGCGCGTGTCCGGTAAAGTGCTCAACACTTCCCTTTGGCTTCCAGCGCTGAGAATCGCCTGGTATAAGGCAAGGCCGTAACGATTTGGTATTGCTAAGATCCTGGCGGATTTGAAGCTACACTGAATTCATACTTGATCCTCGTTGTTCTCTCTGGTCAAGCGCAAACAGAGAGCTACCTATGCTACAGCTAATGACTCTCAGCTGAGGGATTCAAGACTTGGTCTCGTCATGAAGGGCATTTCATACTGTAACGTAGTTCCTCTAAGCATACAGGTTACACAATGGATCTTATGAAAAACTGGCTTGGCCCCACTGTCGAGCAGCATCTCGAGGGCGCATTGCAATGGAAGAAGAGAGGCTCCCCAACTGCTCGGTCGTCTGATGAAGTGCTTTATGAGGATGATGGGAGCAATCTGAGGGTCTGGGTCGAGAAAGTCGGACATCTTCAGATACTTGAGGTGAGATCTAATCAGCCGCAGGCATCCAACACTCCCTGATCACACGGTCTGTCCAGTTCGAGAATTTTGAAGATCCAATTTGCGCTACCTTATCGGATTCTCACAGCTCAATCCGGGCTTACTTTACGGATGCTTTGGTCAAAGCGCACGTTGCTCACCAACGCAGGAGGTTTACCGAAGATACTAGAGGTGGAATCATCGCTATCACCCAATATGAGATTGTTGCTGCACTTGTTGGAGATAAACGGTATCCTAGTGTGACACTTCGGGTGCATGACCTGCAATTCAGGGGCTCTGACGGTTCCGCTACCTTTGGGAAGCCTGAGCCGATACAGCGACGTCAAAAGATCTATCAGCTTATACAACAGCTGAGGGTGCCTAAGAGCGCTGGGAGCGTGATCGGCTCTCAGAGAATGCGGGACGCTGCGCTTGAGGCTACAACTGCAGTATCTTTATCGGGTGACGATGTCACAGTGGATTATGGGTACAATGGCGAAGAGAATCACTCGGCTCCGGCGACTCAGGCCGGCTTCGCTACTCAAGCGCCGAAATCCAGGGACGTGAGGATTACTCTTAACAAGCAGTCGAAGCCCTTGAAGAGCCCTGTGGCCAGTCAGAAGGTGGGGCACACTCCTCCTCACCGGTATACGCCAAGTGCAAGAGCCAACCCTAAATCAAGAAACACTGAAGAAATTCTTCTAGGCCTCCTGAAGGTCAGCGGAAACCTTCAAGATGTCAAACCTACAACCAATCGAATCCCAGAATCACGTTCAGTAAATGGAGGACCTGTAAGATCGTCCTTGTCAGATCCAAACCAGAAGTATCATGATGTTTCAAAACATGTTGATAGTGCTCAGCAAATAAGCAGCTTTTCGTCTGGAGGGCATGCTCGGCAGCATCCACAGCCGCTGGTAATGATTCCAGCACTGACGAGTGAAGAGCTACGTCACACAGCGAATGATAGGAAGGGGACCACGAACGATGAGCCAAGTAATGGCCAAGACAGGTCACACATCACAAGCTTGGACACGAGAAAGAATGGAGAGGAGGACAATTCTGTTGATATGCGAGGCAAGAACGCCTCAGCGGAAGAAATCCATGAAGGGCATGCTCAAGGCTCGAAGAAAAATAAACCTGGGCTTGTCCACGAAAATGGGTTTGGTGAACATGAAGGGGATGACCCTTGGCGAGTATGTCACTAGTCGCTCTTTCGCTCTTGCTCTATTTATGTAACTAATACTGAGGTCTCGGCTAGGGACTGACTCGTATACGTCGAAGAGAGGTGAAAATCCCCAAGGATCAGCAAAAGCTACTGGAAGAAAGCAACGACTGTAAGTTGTAAGAAGGATTCGGTATGCTCCAAGCCTTGTCAGGATAAGAGTTGTTAGGATCTTTGCCGCAATTTATCGTTATCAAGGTTCTTACTGAATTTACCATAGGTTGGATACCCCCGGAACCGGGTAGGCGAGGGCCCGTGGCCAATATCCCTATCATGGTCTTGCAAGCGCTAAATGCAGTCGCGGAGGGTGGTACTCCCACTCTAACACCTTTTGAGGACCAGCAAGCGGCTGTGGATGCACGAGCCACTGGCACTCAGTCGGGGTCTCCTGATAGTGAGAGTGGACTTAGTCAGGAATCGGAAGGGGAAAAAGTGTCCGGTTGGTCTTCGAGCCCGCCACGCTCGCCGTTGCGAAACAACTTGCCGCCGGATAGTAGCCTAGATGAACCAAAGCCTTGCGCACGAGTCTTGGCAAGAAATGGCGCAACCCACCCTTCCACATTGGATTCTTCGAGAGGTTCGAGAAGTAGCCCAGGGGCTACTCAAGCTCACGTCAAAAGTGGGTCTTGCGCGCCCTGGAATGACGATGAAGCAGCCTTCTTAGAGTCAGGTGATGAGACTCAAAATGCGACCAATCCGCCCAGGTGGCGCTCGGAGGCACCGATCTCACCTTCAGCCCAGCTAGATACAACGCCTATCGCACAGCTTCGAAAATCTCCACGCGGACTAGAACCTCCTCGAAGTGAAGCGACGAGCCTAAGACAAGCCGATAGCACAGCTGGACCAGGTACCTCTGACGAATCCCAGAACGGTGGACTTGAACCTCATTATAGATTATCGCAAGAGCACATTCAAGTACACAGATCGACCCAAGCAGCGCAGAACCCTGCCGATGTTGCTGCTTCACAGCGCCAGATCATTCCTATGGATTTAGATTCTGAGGATGACACTTTGGAGAGTGTGCTGCCACAGGCACTACCTGCTGGGGATGTGCAGCTCGATGAAGAGCTGCTTCCTGACGTTATCTCGTCACCTCCACCATTCTCAACCGCGATCCAACCTGCAGTGCCTACCGTCCAGGTTAAGCGCACTCCTTATGTTCCGGGAGGGGTAGCGAAAGCCACCGTGTCTCAAAAAGCATCTTCAGGCTCTCATTACTCGATTAGACCCCAGCAGTCCCTTGACTTGACGAACACAAGTCATGCCGCTCAGGCTGACGTTTTTATACCTGGTACAAATTACATCTCATCTAATCCTACAGTGGACACTTTCTCGCCAGCGACATCAGGCGTTGATGGCCCCGTCCATAATCTAATTAGGGATGGTGACAAGGAATTGGTTATGAACAAGAAGCCACGTTCACAAAGTGGAATCCAGTTCGAGGAGAGTACGACCATGAGTCCGGTAAAGGAGAGAGTTATCCCTCTTGGCGGCACAGTTGTCGACGAGAACGCACTCCTGATACCTCTGCACCACAACGCAAAATTACATGACTCAGCTCTCCTGTCAAAGGAGAAGGAAGGAAAGCATGAGAAACGTGAGGCATCTGAACAGGATAGCCTTTCCCCATTCGTTACTAAGCGCCGCAAACCCTTCAAGCCACCTGCATTTCATTTCAGCCAGGACAATCGACAGACCCAGGATCCGATCTCGCTCGGGAGGAAGCACCGTCGTGAGTTTTTTGCTTCCAAGAAAATACAGAACATGCATGGGAATGACGAGAGAACCGATGGAACCGTTCGGGATGCTAATTCGCCACATATGGGAACTGAGAACGTGACTCAATCAATTACGGAACAGCCAACGGAGAGTGCGTTGATGGACGTTGACCAACAACCGCCAGAGATTGACCTTGATACTGGGGTTGCGCAATCTCCAGTGCGTGCCACGGACAGCGTTCTGTTGAAGGAGCAATCACCACCCAGAAAGGAAGAATTGACGCCGGAAAGGGCGTCTGTTATCTCAAGTACACTCCGTAAACAATCCCCGCACCAAGCAGACCCCGCAGGGGTACAAAGGTCTCCGTCATCCAGGGCATCCACGAGTAATGCCACAACATCAACCCATTGTCCCGTCTACGAGTCATTCAGAAGTGCTTATCCCAACTATTCCGGCGAACTGAAACACTTCCTCGCAATGGGTCGCAGAATTCACACGCTTATACAAGCGGATCGTATGGAGCACCGATCATTGTGGGATGACTTTGTTGTCCGACACAAAACGGATTACCCAGCTTACCTTCTAGATTGCGCTGACCGTGGCGATGACCCAGTCCCGTACGAGAAATTCTACAGGGATCAAATAGATGAGCCCAAACACCATAAGCGCATACTAACTCCCGCGAACCTCAAAGATGCGATAACATTGATACCACCGCCTGAAGCAGCACACCGGGATACTCTGAATGGGTCAGAGCAAGGTTATAGTAACAATACATCCGTCGCCAATCCATCTCCGCGTGAACCGCACGGCTATACGGCGGGTCGACACTTGGTCGACCTGACCATCCAGGATCCACCTTCAGGAAGCATATCGATTGCTGGCAACTCAGCAAGGCAAAGACGTTCGCTTCCCTGGTCGAACCTAGCAAAGGGTAGAAAGACATCATCTACCTCACGGCTGGAATATGCGACGCCGAAGTCATCGCTAAGTGGGCAGCGCTCGACCCTTACACAGACCCCCTCGAGACATCCAACGCGGCCTGAAAGTCGACCACAGGAGCAGCCTTTAGTGCCTCATGGGAAAGATCAAAATGAATCTCATCCTGCTTGCCAAACATTTCAGGCCTCAAACTCGCCTCCAGACTCTCGTAAGTCACCTACACGGCCGGACACCTCAGAGAGCAATCGCTCTACGATTGTCGAATGGCTGGAGAGTACTTCTTCTGAGACACCGTCACCTCCGACTTCGGAACCGCCCAAACTTGACAAGAAGCAGAAACTGGACGAGAGGGAGAGACCTGACAAGAAGCAAAAACTCGACGAGAAGCCGAAAGAAGAAGAGCAATGGTGGCAAGATAAGAATACACCTTTCAAGGTATTCACACGGGCATATGCACGTTTGAAAAGCGTGGAGGGTCGGATGGGAACGATCGACGAGGAAGGCATATTAAGGCCTCCAGCAAAGAAGTTGAATGTTCGAGGGTGGAGTTTTGATTAGGGTCCACCAGAGTATGGTTGACAAACCGGCGTCACGATCTGGACATATCTCGGTTGGCATCGGTGTGTAGTTGTGAATTGTCCATAGCACATTAGGCCTAGTGATCAACGACGTTTGTCACAGAATCAATTCTACTGTTTACATGTAGCTGAGCATGAGTGCAGCAAACATGACGGTCGAAAGGGGGAAACTTTCTCATTGCGAGAACTATTAACCGTCACTAGGATGATTATATTTACAAATAACGGCGCTTGCCGTTGAAAGCAACACATTAAAACAGGTTTCGTAGCGTAGCGGTTATCGCGTTTCCTTTACACGGAAAAGGTCGCCGGTTCGATCCCGGCCGAGATCATGTTGTTGTTTTTTGCATCTTGTGTATTGGTTGTCCAACCCTACGGCTCACCTCCTTCGTGGCTAAGGTACCTTTTTGCTCGAGTAGAAGCCGGTCGTTGGGAACTTAATAGTATGAACAGCTTGGACGTAGACTGGTCCGTATACTGTGGCTTCGGTAAGAACCAGATCTGAGTAAAGGGAACACTCCAACTGAATTGAGATACCCGTGTCAGTGTGTCCAATGGCTCGAGGGTATTCTCTGTGAATACTCTGTTGAGAGGCTTGCGTTGCCATCGCTCAATTTCCAACGCTCAAGCTCAGCCTTGTGTCTTCAGCATCTATTCTTAGTAGCCGAGAGTTGTGGCTTTGCCCGGTTGTTGGGTGACGCTAAATTCTCGTGGCGTTGCCAGGTAACGTTACTCATCTCTGCGACACAGAAGCTGTTGATACCTGACTTTACACAGACTATCAGTTAAGGTACGGCAAAAAATATTGGTAATCGAGACAGACATGACTTGATTTATTGGGTCTGCTCAGACTGATCCCTCATCTCTGTTTTGTAGTACCAGTCATGCTCCTTAGTTGAAGGCGTTTGTTCGACGGATCAACATCAATTACCGAATCGGGATAGCCTGTTTACTCCGCCCCGGCAACATTCGTCAGCTACTCGTACAGAGTGAGGTACATCATAGAATCCTCCAACTTTGCGACAAAATCTGTATTTATCCTCCGCACAAACCTTTGACGACTTTCGTTATATAAGTCTGCCCCACCACCTTTCTGGCATCTCTTCACATACAAGTGCATATACCACATATTACCAGCGAAAGGAACTCTGCCCCGAGGCATAACACTCGCTACTGTTCCGCCTCGCGTTCGTTGCACGACACATCTGTTCCTTGTAAATCACCGTTCGTTGACCGACATCATCTGACTACAAGATGGGGAAAGCAGCGAGATTTGCATGCATTTTCACGCCTATGGCATTGACCCTGGCATCGCTGATATGCATCATACTCGTCATGCTTGGTGGAACAAACAGGAGCTCCAACACCTTGCAGAGCCTTCACTTTTTCAAGGTATGGCAACCCAGCCTGTCCGGTTACCTATAATCTCCCTATACTGACTGTGAGCAGGCCGACACCACGAATGTCAGAATCAACGACACAACCAACATTATACCCGAAATCCCCGGCACCAACATCGATAACAACATCGACAATAAGCTTCTCAACGAAGCCCTCCAAAGAGCCAAATCCACCCTCCAGCTCAAAGACTTCTACACCGTGTCTCTCTGGAACTACTGTTCGGGCTCCAAAGTGAACGACGTGGAAACCGTAGAATTCTGCTCTCCGCGCCAGAGCCAGTTCTGGTTCAACCCGGTGGAGGTCTGGGGCCTAAACAATACGGGCGCCGAGCAGATCTTCCCGAAACAGTTGAACGACGGCCTGAATATTTATAGGACGGCCAGCAAATGGATGTTTATCGCGTACGTCGTGGCGATTGTGGCAACGGCTCTGGAACTTGTTGTTGGGATCTTGGCTATCTTTAGCCGATGGGGAAGTTTCGCTACGACCGTTGTTTCGATCGTAAGTATTATTTTACACCTCAGTTGCTCTGTTCATATTGGATGTGGCAAAACTAACCACCTCGTGCGATAGGGATCCTTCCTCTTCACTCTCGCCGCCTCCTTGACAGCTACCATCCTCTACTCCACCCTCGCAGGTTCCTTCAACACCTACCTCAAACCGTACAACATCCAAGGCTCCCTCGGTCGATCAATGTACGTCACCACCTGGCTCGCCGTTGCCTTCTCCTTTGCCGCCACAGTATTCTGGCTCTTCAGCGTCTGCTGTTGTTCCGGCCGCGCTGGAAATAGCAAGGGCGCTAAGAGCGAGGGTAAAGGTTGGGGCAGAGGCAGGAACAAGACCTTCAGGGTGGAGAATACGCCATACAACTACGAGAGGGTCGCCAGCCCGTACCTGGGTGGAAGTGAGAATGCGCAGAGGAACTCGGCGGGGAGTAGTATGCCGATGAGTGGTTTGGGAAAGAATAGGGGGAGCAAGGGACAATCTTATGAGCCATATAGGCATGAGAATGTTTAGGATGGGGTGATATTGGGTTGGATCGCTCTGATTTGGATTGACCTTATGACGTAATGAAAAATTTGCATTGAAGGATCAAATAAGGGAACCGGGGCGTCTGCTTTCTGATAGATTCTGAGTTTGGTTGTATTTGTAGGAATATGGTTTCGATACCAAATATACTGAGTCTTCCATATGCACCTCTATTCATGTCTATGTATATCTCTTCCTCTTCAGCACGTCTGCAGTACCACCCGAAGACCTCAACAAACCCATCAGCAACAATCCATCAACGTCGTACGCAGATCCAGACGCTCATAGCGGTCAATATGGTCGTCCCGACAGCCTACCTGCTTCCCTGCCCTGCAAACCTGTGACACTACCGACCGCAGAACCCTCCATCAACGACATGAATCTCGCCACTCACAAAGTCACTACACAAAAAGTCAGCACTACGTCCTCCAAAGCAATTGCACACAAACACCTTTGGTCCCCAACGTCATCCATCAACAAAGATAAAAACCCAACGTACCTAGCCCGACTAGCCAGATAAACCACCGCACCAGCCAAATCCTCCGGAAGCCCCCACCTCCCCGCCGGCACCCTCGCCAAAATGCCCGCCTCACGCTCCCCATCCGTACGAATCCCCTCCGTCAACTGGGTAGCAATATATCCCGGCGCTAGAGCATTAACGCAGACACCCTGGCCCATCCACTCGTTGCTCAGGGCCTTGGTCAATTGGCCTATGGCGCCTTTGGTGGCGACGTAGGCGCTGACGTCGAGGCTGCCGCTGAAGGTTAGGACGGAGGCGATGTTGATGATTTTGTATTTGTGATTGGTGGAAGGAGAGGAGTCGGGCTTGGGATTCGAGAGCCAGTGTTTCGCGAGGGAGCGGGCGAGGATGAAGGAGGCTGTCAGGTTGACTTGGATGATCTGTTCTTGCGCAAGGGATTGAGTATCTTCTCAGTCTCTTGAATCTATCCACCGTGAACGTAGACCAAGCCTCTAACGCACCTCATCCCACTTCTCCTCGTCAAAATCCACCGCCTTACTCCGATGCTGCATGCCCCCGCAGTTTACCAGAATATCCACCTGCCGCCCATCGCGCTCGCAGATTGCAGGTACGACATCGCGCACTGCCGTCCTATCGCTCAGGTCGCAGGCATACGAATCGCAGGTTCGGCCTAGGGCCCGGACCGCGTCTTTGACGGTGATGCCGGTTGAGGGGTCACGTTGCAAGAGGATGATGCTGGCACCTGCTGAGGCTCTGTGAGTATGAGTATGTTAGAGCTGGTGTAGAGTTGATTTGGAAGATCATAGTCGTACCTACAGCGCAACGGTCAATCCAGCTCCGATGCCTCGCGTTCCGCCTGTTATGAGAACGGTTTTGCCTTGAAGGCCGAAAAGGTGGGTTAGGTATTGTGCGGGTTGGGAGTCTGAGGCGTCCATTGTGGAAGGTGGGTTTTGCTGCTTGTCGGGAAGCGGATGGGTGAGACTCAACCGAGTCAATGTGGGGGTTGAGAGGTGGTGGGGGCATCGCGGGGTAATTATTCATCAGAGCTTGACGGGCTCCACAGCGGGTCCGGTTGAGTCAAAGTCCGATACATATCAGCGTTGCTCCCTTTATTAAGGTACACTCTGGATACACCTTTGTGCCTTCAGCAAGTCTCCGGAACATCATCCATCGACACTCCACGCCTCCATCCCAACACCGCAAACCAAAACCTTCTGGC
>QQTW01002620.1_pt1 | contig 13141 bp, 14 predicted proteins | sample 1904831 | NCBI WGS metagenome assembly QQTW01 (sample SAMN09435610, study PRJNA476489) | Subsurface metagenome, whole genome shotgun sequencing project. | reverse complement strand
TCTTCTCTATCTTGGTTCTTGTCTTGTTGTTTTACGTCTTGCGATACATTCTCACTCACATTTACATTCACATTCACATTCATTCGCATTGCTTTTTCTTCTACTGGTTGTTTATTTGCATTCGTTTGTTGTTGCAATGGCAACATTCGTAACAATTGTTCATCTTGATGGACCAACGAATCCACTCGTTGCACCATTTCATTCACATTACACGATGATTCCGAAAACGCTTTCATAATATCTAAAAATTCCACACATGTTGCATCCGTTGGAACATCTTCGTTATCCAACTTGTGAGTTTGAGATTTAAGCAACGTAGCTTTGGTTGAATCATCATGAAATGATGTAGACACGACACAATCCACTGTCGTTTGTACTTGTTGTGGTAGTTGTGCTTCATCCACTTTCATCTTGGATGGAGTCATATTGGAACTGGTTGCAGCAGTCATATTAAGAGACAAATACTTACTTAAAACTAACACACAGAGAGATAAAGGAAGATTGAAAACTAACAATCGAAGTCCAACGCAAAGTTCACTTGTGTCGTGGTTGGGGTTGGTAGCTACTTTTTGTGTATGATGAAGCAAAAGCTGGCGTCTTACTCGCGTTTTTGACTTTTTACTCCACTGTTGTGCGCCAACGCAACACCACAACACCTGTCTAAACTGTGAAAATGAATACGTTGGCAAGTTTCATCATCACCTTTTCCCAACGGACCTTTCAACTCATTTGGCTTCTTTAAACGTTTTTAAGAGGGAGATTAAATATTAAAATCAATGACGTGTTGATCAGCTGAGAATGGTGATGGGTAAAATGGAACGAATTTAAAAGGTAACTATATTCCAAGTTGGATAGTTTGTTCCATAAATTGTGCAGTTCCACTGGGAAGCTTGGAAAAAACCTCATTGTACCACCATCGTTCGACCCCACATTGGTCGAATCTCAACCCTATGGTACAAGGTTTTATACAAGATCGGTAAAAATTCGAAATCTTCTGGTTTCTTGCCTTGAATCAGTCGCTTATGACATTGACAACGGCAAAAACCACCTTAAGATGTATTATTTTTCACAGGTGGACACGTGGTTGTTATGGAGGTTCGACATACAAAATTCAAGTCAATTGTAGACGCTTTATACAGTGCAGATAGTGGAACTGACATCATTCCATCTTTGTACTTGAAAGTGAATGTGAATGATATACATGCTGGTGGAATCATGTCTTCACAATGTGATGCCATTATACATGTATATTCGCAGCAACTATTGTAATGCTTTTGAATCACTTTCTGCTAGTTCTTTTTCCGTGTGTCATAGACGGTAATGTTCGATTGACATCATTTGAACTCTAGGATATCACATCGTTTGACAATCATTCTCATGTGCAACTTGACTCACATCTTCAGCAATATGGCCATTATCTGTGACGAAAGTCGCTGTATGTGTGTACTCGAAGTATTTCTCAATGATTCTGTAGCCTCAGTAACAGCTTAATGATGTGATGAAAAGGAACTGTTCAAGAAGAAAATACATCACAAAACACACTTTCTAATTACAAATTCTAGATACAAAAACAAGAGTGTGAAGTATTTACTGTTAAAACTAGAACTCGAACGATTCTCGTCGTTCACGAGGAGAAGAATCACGATGGTCTGGTTCTGGAGTGGTGTAAGCTGCTACAGGGACAGTAGTAGCTTGTTGCGCTGGAGCAGGAGCATATTGCTGTTGTTGCACTGGAGCAGAAGCATATTGCTGTTGTTGCACTGGTGCTGGAGCATATTGTTGTTGTTGAGCATACTGAGTCTGTTGTGGTTGCATTGGTTGAGCTGGTTTAAAAAACTGTGGAGCATTGGAGCCAGCAGCAGGACGCACTCGGTTTGCAGGAACAGCTACAGCAGTAACAGTACTAGAACCAAATCCAGCGTTTTGCTTCAAGTGAGGAGAAGGCAAAGCGTTGTCATTGTAATATTGAATCACTCGATTGGTTGGAGTAGTAGGATTGGCATCGGCTCGTTGAGCATAAGGAGCATAAGTCACCGCATTAGTGGAAGATCCCATACCATTGCTGTTGTTAGATTTGCTCATTCCCACAGGGGTGTTGGACATTTCTTCTTCATCATCATCATTAGCACGAGAACGACGCACTAACACCAAGAAAATCACAGCCACAGCAATGACACCAATAGCAGCACCAATGATTCCGAATACCACTCCCATATCTGATCCACTGCTACTACCAGACCCAGCAGTCTTGTTTTCAGTGTCATTAGATCCACTCGTGGTGTTGTTGGCATTAGGATTACCAGCAGAGTCATTGGAACCAGTACTTGATTTAGAACCTCCAGATGTTGGGGCAGTAGTTTCAGTGGAAGTCGAAGCCGAACTTGCGCTTGTCGAACCTGTGAAATATGACCCACAGTCACTTCCGAAAGGGCATTTTCCATCCACTTTGACGAAACAACCATTATTATCAAACGTAATACATGGGGGACAGTCTCCATTAGCAATTTCACATGTTGAACCTTTGACACCTCCCATATCACATGTCGTGATTTTTTTACATTGAGCTCCAACATCAGCCATATCATACGCAGATACAGAAGACAACATTGTCACAGCTAGCATGAGACTAGCACTTAGACGAAGAAGATTCATGATGACTTGTAGTCGAATATATCGTAATATGCCGAGACGTACGATGGGACTTGCACACCACTCAAGGTTGCTTTAGCTATGAAGTTGCTGATGGGAACTCGGAACTGCCTCCTGTCGACAGACTGCATTGGACAACAGAGAATGATCCAGTATAGTGAAATCAAGTGAATGCTAACATCTATCCACACTTTTGTTGTGCAATTGTGAAGTATACCCCTAACTTTACAACTGACTACGTAATGCATTAGCATTGATTGGCTAAAAGAAGAATCCATTTGGTGTGGTGAACAGATGGGTTTAGATTCAGATGTGTGAAGTTCGAACGGCTGTGATTTTTGTATAGGATATTTTTAGTTTAGGATGTCGTATTGAGATGTTTCTTTTGGAGTGTTCTGTGTTGAAGATAAAGATGGATCCGAGAGATGGTTCCTTTCTTCTTCCAAAGTATTATCACTGACTTGAATTCAGCAGGAGTCAGTATTTTATTTGTAAATCAAATCAAATTCGTATCCTTTTATTTTTATTTGAACAGACACTCACTTCAACATTCTACTTTGATTCATCCACAATCAACAAAATGAGAATCTCACAAGGATGGTGTGAATTGTACAATGAGTATTTTGTGTACCGGTATGATGTACATGCTGTCCAATGGACAACGTGTGAAAAGCCGTTTGTGTGAGAATTGAGTTATTACATCTCATCCGAGGTATATCCAAATTGATGTTTTAAACAAGGATCTGTTCATCAAGAGACCATTGAATGCCACAGTATCTTGAGCTTGTTTCGATTCAGTAGTCTGCCAGATTGTAGTAAGACACAAACTAGCAATTGGATTGCAAAACGTTTCTCACTATCATGATTAATATTCCATCAAGAAGTAATCAAAGGTACAACAACCGTTCACATCAACAAACAAACACTGAATTTCAATTACTTTAGTAGTTTGATACGGGTACCTACGTAGGGATCACCTTCTGTTATAAATCCAGAACGAGATTGTTGAAAGTAGCTTAAGATGAAGCATAGACAACACCAGGTTCTTTGAAGTATTTTTCGCAATCATCTCCAAACGGACAGACACCATTATTCTTCTCAAAGCAACCATTGTTGTCAAAAGTGATGCAAGGAGGACATGAACCATCAGTGATGTTACAAGTAGCTCCTTCTAGACCACCTTGATTACACGTCTTCAATGCGGTACATTGCGCTGCTAGATTCGTGGCAGACACAGTTGATACCATAGCTACTAGCATAACAATTCATTTATCAACAACAATTCATATGTGGTATCGAGTAACTCACCCACAACACTGATGCACATACAAAAGAGATTCATGATGTTTCTTCTAGACTAAAAAGTGAGTTATGAACGATACTGACTTTTCTCAGGTTCTTCGATTGGTTATAAAAGTAAAATATGCGAAAAATCAATGTGACACCAACATCCAAATTTCTCAAATTGTTGCACGAATGTCTTCTCTATGGCTATTTTCAACCAATCGTCAGACAATAACACAGTCAATTTCTAATCTTTTATCCAATCATTATGCTTTATTTTGAAACACAGATATTTCAACCAATGAATATACTTCTTGTAGGAACACAGTCAAACTGTTTCATTTTAAGTGCAATAACGAAATTTGCGCAGTATGAAGTACGCAGTGGCAGGGATCCTATATTTCTTCTCACATCCAAAGCTATGGAGAATATCAATCTGTCCCATGTTGCTTACACTAATGGTGGGTCTAGCATCCGTGATTGTGATTCCAGCAGCCGCCCTAGTGCCTCAAGCTGATGCGCTAAAAGACGCGAATATGACACCTTGGTTGGCTTGGGTTGTGGCCGTGTTGCTCGTGATCGTCGAGATCTTTGCCGTCACACTTATATACTCTGCAATTGTTCTTCCGTGTTACATGGATCGTGTATTTGAACAAGTTTTAAAAGACAACGGTTATGAAGGGCTTGTAGAGAACGACAAGCAACATTCGAAATGTAATAGAGTATGCACTGCTTGCTGTAAAGTAAGTGTATGCCTACGATTTGGGCTGATGCTGTTGACTCTTCCTCTTAATTTAATCCCGATTATTGGAACCATGGTGTATATTTGGTTGAATGGAACTATTGTGGCGTGGGAATACCATTTGTATTATTTTGAATTAAAAGGCATCCCGTATGAAGAACAGAAAGCTATTATCCAGAAGCGACAAGTAGCATACTCTACTTTTGGTGCACAAGCATTGTTCTTGGAGATGATTCCAGCAGTGGGTATCTTGTTCCTGTTTACCAATACTGTTGGGGCTGCATTGTTTGCTGTGGAAATTGAGAAAAGTATGATCAGATCCAACCCAACCCAACGCTTGATGGATGGATCCATGAACAGTTCCAGTAGTCATAATGGAGGTTATAATGTGGTGTAAACAACAAGAAGTATGAAATTACTACTGGTTGGGTGATATTTGAAATGTTTGTACTTGAAGTATTTTATAAAGATTGAAAATGGGTTCGAATATCTTCGAAAGAGATTCAATCTCATTGTCCTCAAGATACCTTACCACTAGATAAATATTGTTGACTAGCATAGTGCTGTGAATATAGATTGATGAATACCATGAATGTTCACTTCCAGTCTTGTTCCCAACACTCCCTTGTCTTCATCATCATCATAGTGTTCCGCTTCACTCCACCTTTGTTCCGTTTAGATCTTCCTTTCATCCTTTCCTCTATATGTGTGAATCACCAAGGGTGATATTTCATCAATCTCATAACGAATAGTATAATTACCATAGGTACAGTACAGGATTTAAATCTTCCTAGGTTCGATGTCCCGAAGCGTTCCGAAATGAAACCTTATCAATTGATAATTTTGAACTGCAAGTTCCAGAATAATAAACCACAAAGAAGTCAAGAACTCTCCTCTTGTACAAAACAATTGAGAGAGTTTATACATCCATCTCCTTTTTCTGGGCATTTGGATATGTTATGTAGCCATATGACATATGAGTAATCGATGGATGCTTGGCTATGGCAATGTCAAGTTAAAAAAATTGAGATTGAATGTACTATCCGACAGTGCGTTTAAAGATGAGAAATCATGAAATAACGTATGCTGATTTGATCGTTTTATAGCCATCTAAAACATCCAATTTGATTGGTTACTATCTGTAACTGATTCACTGATCACCTGAGTTGTACTACTTTTTCCTTTAAAACCTTGTTTTTCTATTAAAGCCCTCATCGTCACTAACAAAAATAAGAAACGAATTGGAATTGGTGTATTTAGAACCAAGAAATCTCCTATGAGAGAATTGAAGGAGTGCAAGAGGACCTCACTTCACTTTTCAATTGAAAGTGCACATCAGACTCAGAAAATATGCCTTTTTTCGATGCATCAGTCCTCGCTCTTGTCACTGAAGAAGAGTTAGAAGTGGTACATATCTTCATCATTTATTCTTAGCTGAGAAACGAATCACAAGGATGATATTCGAGTTGCTACAAGAACGGCTGTTCGTCGAGGTGAACATCATTTACCTATCGATTTTCCTCCTTCATCTTGGATTTATGAATTTTAATAACTTCATGGATTTGAAGATATGAACAAATATGCATATCCATCATCTAATGTAAATATTGCCAGCTCCATCTCCTCTGTGTCGGATACAGAATCAGAGATGTGGTCAACTCGTAATAATTGTGATAGTTTCAGTGATAGCCGCACACTGCAGAAGACTACTTTCATCATGATGAAGAAGCACTGATCATTCAGGTTGTCATGGCTAGGGCTGAACTTGGTATGGACATGACATTTGATGAAGTAATGGAATTGATCGAACGAACGGCGTTGGAATTTATGCCTGATGTGAGTATCGAGACAGGATGGAAACTGATGTTGCGATTATGTTATGCGGTTACTGGTGACTGATTGGCCGTCGACATTGATAACATGAGCTCTTCTCATTGTGAACGTATTCATATTCGCACTTGTACTATTGATGACACCATCATTCAACTTCTTGTGCATACAGTTGCTGCACATTCTTCAACCAGATCGTACAAAGTTAAAGGTTCAGCGCACGAAAATACAAGTCAAGACTATCATCTTAAAGTTATTCATTATCTGTTGCAAGGACAGTTGTACTGTTTACCGTTCCAGCTGCCAGTTTATAATTGCTCAAGCGTTTACTAGCCACAGATTTGGCAATATTGGACACTTTAGCATTAACGAGACTTTGTGTCTTGCTATCTGAGCGTACATTCTTATCCTTCATTTTTCCTCGTGCAGTCACATACAAACAACCCATCAACATGATGCATTTGTACAGCGTCTTGGGATAGGTCCAAGATAACCCACTCACGCCTTCCAAGATGTGAAATGGCACTTCATGAGTAGTAAATAATACATACCATATGATTTCTTCCTTGCGATTGAGCCATAATTCTTTCCAACCAAGAGAACTGACAATGTAAAAGTACCGAAAGAAGATGATAAATGCCATTGTGGGGTTCTCTGTGATAGTGGAGAGCAATTCCATTTGTTTATCTGAAAGGATTTCTGTATGAAAGGTTGAGGTGAAATTGATGACGGCAGCCACCATGTTCAACATGATAAGAGCTTCAGCTACATAAGTTAGCAATTGAATGCTTCTGAATTTCATTTTCTTGTTTAAATCTTGGCCAATAATGGTGATTTATATGAGAAATGTAATAGCACAACACAATTCAGTCACTCCATTCAAATTTTCCACTAATGTGTCATCCGGATTAGCAAACGGAATCAAACAGCATACCCCCCATGCAGCAATCAGAAAGAGAAAGATTACGCGCCAATCTTTGTGACGTTTCCAATATACCACTAGAAGATATTGTAGTAAAGTATAATTTACAAGCAAATTCACAGGCATAAACAATTGTCTTGCCAGTACACCCATTTCATTGTCAGTGAATGTTGTCCACACCATGATACAGGGAGATTAAATGTTTAATGATTGTTCAACTTTGAATGATTAAAAAATTCTTATCATTTTTGAACGAAATCCTTAACCGCCACCTTATGTGTCTATTGCAATTGCATATTTAACTGAAATTATCTCATGTCACATGTCAAAGAATAGGTGAGTGAAAACTCTATCAAATATATAGTATAAAGGATGGATGTCACAAAGAAACATCGTGAGCAACCTTAAATTGCTGTCTATGAGGTTCTCTCTCCATCTCTGAATTTATCTCCAACTCAACCACTGCAGTTGTGGCAGCAGCACGCAACAACGCTTCCATTTCACTTGCTGAAAGAGACGAATATTTGTTCATACAGCTACGAACTCGTTGTATAAATCGTCGAACAGTAGAAACTTCACTTAGACGTTGTATACATTATGAACTTGTTTCCTGTGAGGCAGATTCAATTTGAATTTGGGATCCAGTATTTGTGTTGATTTTCAATAATTGATTGAGCTAGTTGTCCACACGGTCCATTCTCTGTAGTAACGTTTAAACTAAATCCACAATTTGAGAGTCTGTAGTTGATGTAGGTGGATCTATTGGACGAAAGGTGATAGGTAATGATATTCTGACGTGTGAATGCCAATTCAAAGCAAGCCAAAGCAGTTTGGTTCCTTGTCGTTTGGACACGTGGATACTGTCCACTGCCTGTCACTCACAATGGACCATAAATCTGACATTTCATTCGATTCTAATATTTACTGAAAGAAACGTCGCATAAATCGTGATCGTTCGTCTACGAATTGATTCAACAACTGCTCCATGCTTTGACGACTCAAACATGCGATTTCGATCGCACTGGGGGCTTGAATCTTCATTTGCGATTGAATGTCCATTAAAGCACCAAATTGACAGATAACAGATCCTTCCGACAGTTGCTTTACTACGTTTGTGGATGTTATGGATGCCGTACAATGTCCTTTTTGGGTGACCATGATTCTGGAATTACAATCAATAGTCTTTTGGGAGGTAGACTTGTGTGATCAAAGCTAACAACATGGCTAAGATCCATTATAAGTTACACTTTGTCCATACATTCATGGATGATATTAAGGGGTGATAGATCCATAATTGAATCTCTACTTGTAACGGAATAGACAGCAAGAGTTAATGATCAAGGACATCCTGCTCCACACGCATCCGCAATCTACTGGGACGACTCATATCCATCAAGAGTATGGATGTAGATGTAATCACAGCTATTGGAATGATGAGTCCCAGTATATAGATATAAATGGACAGCAGACGACATGGTTGGTTTATCGTTCTCCAAGCTCAGCAACTGTAGCATGTGGACAAAATTATACAAATAATTATGCTCATCTCCTTCGATTGGGCTCCACCCACATACAAGATAATAAACAACAAGAAATACGAGAAAAATCGAGATTAGATTGTGGACTAAGAGTCGGAAACTTCCTGACTGTAGCCCACGTTTTGAAGTACCGAAGCAACAGTAGTCGTAGAAAGCGGAAGCACGCTCACAATTGTAGCTGTGAATTGTCTCAACTAGACACATACTCACTACATCCACAAGCAAACTAACCTTCAAGTGCGGAAGGACTGGTCTAGCCACTAGTTCTACGAGATAAATCAATTCAAAAATAATATTGATGTAACCCATGACATTCACATTCGTCCACCATAAGAACATCGGAGACAATGGTCAATACACAATCTGAGCTGCTAACACCATCCCCATGAATCCACTAGGAACAAGATTGGAAGGTTGCAATAGTCGAACTCGACTAACCCATCGATGTTGTGATTGTTTGATGATTCAATTGATGGACAGTCGTAGTCGAATTTGGATTTCCCATCCACGAACGTGGCAATGGACAAAGTATTTGAGGACGGAAAATGTTTCAGGTTCACAATCCTTACAACTGGAGGATCCATAACATAGTGTGGATCGAGGAGGAGTGACTTGTGGTGAATGATGATGCAAAGAAGAAAGGACTTGGTTCGCTGATGATACCATTTTCAATGTATTCTGTGGACGAATGTGGATGAACTCCAAAATAGAAATTTATCTTATAACTTGCGTTTTTTACTATCACTACCTATTTTCTCTCGTAAATTTGAAAAACTCACCACTCCTCGTGTTTTAATACTCTCCACTTCTTCATGATCATCTTGTTTCTCTATTTTTACCATGGTAATCAATCTTCGTGCATATTTCTTGGTTAATTTTTGCTCGGAATTTGCCACTACTTTCAACATGGCATGTTTTGGTAAATCTGCATCAGTATACTCATAGGTAGTTGGTAAGAGATACACTAGTCTCCCACCAATTCGCAAGGTTGCGGCAGCAAATTGCAACAAATCGAACATGACTTCTTCAGCAGCATATGGCTGTGTAGGAGGAATGTAAGTTAGTTGAGCTTTTCTTCCATTCACCACTCCAGTCGTTGATCCGGGTTTTCTTCCACTTTTACGAGCACCTGCACGGATTCCATAAGGAGGATCACACACCACTGCATCAAAGTACTCGTTAGCACGAGGTAACAATGGACTGATGGAGTTATCTGCACGAATGAGTTCTGGTAGCGGCAGTCCATATTGCTTAAAGTTGCTTCTTACATTCACTCGTTCACCATTTACATCTTCTTCTTTTACAACTCCTTCTTTACTCACACCAACTCCAGTTCCTAATAATACTCGAATATCAATATCTGTACCATAACATACAGCTCCATGTGTAGCACAAGGAATCAACACACTACCAGTCCCTACAAAGGGATCAATTACCACATCTCCATTTTGAACTTGACCCATATTAGCCATCAGTAATGCCATTTCACTCTCCATGGAGGTAGGTCCGATGTATGCACGTCGTTTAAGAGTTTGTTGATCTACTAAATCTCGTCCACCACCTCTTCCTCGGTTTCTTTCACTTCCAGCTAATTCTCGTAATAAATACATTTGTAGTGGGGAAATAGGTTTTAAATCTAATGAATATTCTTCCAAGAGCAAGATTTTAGCATCAGGTTCTTTCATTTGAACAGGCCCAGCAAAAGGTAACACATGTTCAAAGTGATTTCGTTTGGTTTCTTGTTCTTGCATATCCATTTTCTTTCCAAAAGCTTGAACATTAATACACCATGAACATTCGACATCTTGAATCATGCGAAGTTTATCTGGATGGGTACATTCCGAGACAGATTTCACAAGGTCAGTATAATTGGAAGTAGCAGTATGGCCCCATACTTGATAGACACCTTTGATGAGAATCGCACGTGTAGATAAGAGTTTCGCATGATGTTCACTAGGTAAACGCAACCGTAATAAAGGTGAAATAGACGGATCTGGAAGAGTACTTATATCAATTTCAATGTCATGCATTCGTAAGACTGCTTCGAGTTCAGGATAACGAAAGTCATACAAGCGATGAACAAAGTAAATGAGAAATTCTGGCCATTGTGTATTCTCCATTTTCAATTGGAATGGTGGAAGTATGGACAGGACCTTGGATTTGTGGACGAGGAGGTTGATTGTTGGTGTGGTCAGTCCACTTGATGATTTTGCGTTTGTTTCCCACCAGTAAAAGTACTGTTGGCGTGATTAGTTAAAGACAAATAATTTTATCCAATCAAATCAAAATGTAGCTATATGCAATGAAATCATCGCATGGACATACAACCTGCTTTATAGAAGCTGTTGTAGTGCATGGGATGTTCTCTATGTACTATAGTACCATATCTTCTTACTCTTTCCAGTTCAGATAATCTAATGTCTCTCCTGCCAAATATAAACTGCCAGTCACCAGCACACTCCACTCTTCCATTGAATCCACTTCTACTTTTCGTAAATCTTCAATACAATCCACAACTGAGGGACACACTTTCACAATCGTTGGTTGTGGATCCCGGACATGATGTGTCGTCAAGGCCGTCCACAACCGTCCCAATGTCGTTTGCCATTGTGGCTCCCCCTCTTTAACAATATCTAATTCTTCCAGTTGTTTGGCAGTGTAATTAGTGACAATGGAATCTAAATCTGCAGCATGTAATGCTTCGGAGAATGATAACACTTTGGCGATGCTAGGCCGACTGGCACCCGTAGGACAGAAGTAGACACGATCAAAATGTTGATGTAACAATGGTTCAATGATACGCACCACATTGCGTTCATGATGAATCGTAAACATCAATACTTTTTTACTTTGATTTCGAGTGGAAGTGGTAAACCAATCTGCACATACTTCCAAACTACGAATAGTATGTGCGCCATCAATGTAGAAGCGAGTATGATGCTCTAGATCTTCCATTGTGTGGGATCGTGCTGGCCAAAAGGCTAATGCTAATCCTTGTTGCACTTCTACATCAAGTTCTTGTGTGAAATCAACGTCTTCAATTTCATTTCTCTTTCTTTTCAACCATGTAGTAGCTAAGGCAACGGCAAGACCTGCATTCACACGTTGATACTCTCCATCAAGACCAAGTGGATACTTTCCAGAGCCAATCGCATCAAGAGTAGGTGCTTGTACAAGTCGATTTCCAGTCTCTTGAGCACATTGTTGCAACATTGCCATTGCTTCAGGATGTTGTGCAGTTGTAAATGCAGTCACATTTTTTTTGAAAATACCAGCTTTTGCATATGCAATCTCTTGCAAAGTCTCTCCTAAGATACGTGTATGATCTAAATCCAGAGTTGTAATCCCACACACAACTGGCTGTCGCATGACATTGGTAGCATCCAACCGTCCCCCAATCCCCACTTCTAAAATCACCACATCTACTTCTTCTGCGACAAACAAATGCAATGCTAATAATGTTAAGAATCGAAAAAACCATGCCATTGGTGGATAAAGGTGATCTGGAGAAGCAGTTTGTTCCAATCCATTCCAAATTTCATAAAAATGTTTTAAAAACAACGATTCTTTCACAGGTTTCCCATTGATACGAAAACGTTCACAAGCAGAGATCAAATGTGGACTTGTAAACAAACCAGTTTTATATCCTGCTTCACGTAAAATCCGTTCGGTCATTGCACAAGTTGATCCTTTCCCTTTGGTACCAGCTACATGAATCACAGAGAGTTTACTCACAGCATCTGTCATTTGTAATCGATCCATGTAATGATGCATCATAGCAATTGTTTCTTCACGAGTGGAAACGGTACGATCTTGACCTGTGAGATCACGAAATTTCGCACTCACTCCAAGTAATTTCTCCATGGCTACATCGATCTGTTGCTTCAAAGACAATGTTTCTTGGGACGAAGATGAATCACTACTGAATGTAGCGTCTTGCACACCGTCTGTAGCGGTCTTGATCGACGGCTCCATCGCTGTGTGCTGCGTCATGAGGATGCAGGAAGAAGGTTTGGTGGTGATGAGGAGCTGTTGAGATGGTGGTGCAAACAAGTGGAGGTAATATTGTCCAATGAAACATGTTTATTAGTGTGAATATCCAATTAAAAGAGCTGTAGTATTTATATCGAATCAAATAAAATATAGGAACAGTCTTGAATAACGTCATAGGATTGG
>QQTW01002619.1_pt1 | contig 13141 bp, 11 predicted proteins | sample 1904831 | NCBI WGS metagenome assembly QQTW01 (sample SAMN09435610, study PRJNA476489) | Subsurface metagenome, whole genome shotgun sequencing project. | reverse complement strand
ATGGCAGAATGAATCCCAAACTTTCTGGCTTCATAACTCGCGGCGGCTACCACACCCCGCCCTGATGGGGTACCACCTACAACAAGAGGTTTACCTCGATAGCCAGGATAATCTCGTTGTTCAACCGAGGCATAAAAGGCATCCATGTCGAAGGTGGATAATTTTTCTCATCGCCTAACTTTTGAAATTATTCATTGGGCGCGACTTTTTCTTTAAATAATTTAGCTGGAGAAAACGCGGGTTGTGCGAGTGGCAGGGATAAGCATTTTCTCGCCTGTCTTGGGGTTACGTCCTTCCGAGCGCTTGTCGTTCACGGCGTTCAAAGGAGCCAAAGCCGATTAGAGCTACTTTATTACCCCCAGACACTTCTGATACAATCGTATCCACTAAGGCAGTCAAAATAGCATCGGCTTCTTTTTTGGTCACATGGGTAGTAGAAGCAATTGCATCAATTAGTTCACCTTTGTTTATATCATTCTCTCAACACACCGCCGTTATTGTAGTGCAGGCTTGAAGTAACCTCAAATATGGGGACAAACTTTTACAAACTTTTTAGCCCTGAGGATATATCATCAGCTAGTCAGTATGTTCAAGTTGCATTGGACTCCAATCAACTCAATTTATTCTCAGATCTCCCACTTGAAGCAGAGCAACGCGATCGCCAACACTGGTGATGGATAAGCTAGCTAAGAGTGAGGTGGAAGTGCCAAATCTACGACTATCAGCAGCGGGTAAGGTAAAGTAAGCTAGAGCAGCAGATCGCATTGTTCGATCTACCCCCAACGCATGGCGCTCCAGACAGCATTGACCCGTTCAGCCTGCGTCCAAGCCCAATTAGGAATATTTGCGGGGGGTTGGACAAGGATGAGGGCGATCGCCCTCGCTACATATGTAAAGCTGTCTGGTATAGTTGATATCCAATGTTTAATATTCCACTAATAACAACTACCACTTGGCTTGTAGTTGAAGAGGGGCAAACATGACGAACGGTGGAGGAAATGCAATGCCCGATCGAGGATATTAAAGCGTAGGATGTGAATCAAATCCGCAAAAAGTAGTGTCATGCCAATGGAGCATCTATGCGCATTCATCATCTCAATTGCGGCTGTATGTGTCCTCTTGGTGGATCGCTCTTCGATGGCTTCAGCCAGGGTCTTACTGCCCGTCTGGTCTGCCATTGTCTGCTTGTTGAGACAGAACAGGGACTCGTCCTGATCGATACTGGCTTTGGTCGACGCGACATTGAAGCGCACGACGAACGGCTCAGCCCGTTCTTCATTTATTTTAATAATATTCAGTTTGACCATAAATACACAGCGGTCAATCAGATCGAGCAGCTCGGCTTTTCCACAAACGATGTGCGCCACATCGTGTTGACTCACCTCGATTTCGACCATGCAGGCGGTCTAGAGGACTTTCCTGAAGCAACCGTACACGTAATGCAATCTGAGAAGGAGGCAACGCTTGACCGACGCGGCTTCATCGCCAGTCGGCGTTATCGTCCCGGTCAGTGGGATGAAGTAAAACGCTGGAAGTATTATTCAGCCGGGGGTGAGCCTTGGTTCGGCTTTGAGGCAGTGCGCGACCTCGACGGGCTACCACCAGAGATCCTGCTCATCCCGCTCGTCGGTCACACGCGGGGTCATGCTGGCGTTGCCATCAACACGCCAGAAGGCTGGCTCCTTAACGCAGGCGATGCCTACTTTTATCGACACGAGATGGGTTCGCAAGAGCGCCGCTGCACGCCAGGCCTGCGTGCCTACCAGTGGCTGATGGAGGTAGATCGCCAGTCCCGAATCTATAATCAAGAGCGGCTGCACGCGCTGTCACTCGATCGTAGCAAAGACGTGCGCCTCTTTTGCAGTCACGATACTGTTGAGTTTGAAGCATTCGCTCAGGAGCCAAACAAATAAGCAAAACAATTCCATCAACAAATTCTTTGTTGATTAACTTAGCCAAACTACCCAACACACCCACGTCATGCTCAATTTTGCTGCATTGAGTGGAAGTTTCAGAAAACCAAAGCGATTGTCACTATCAACAATATCTCATCGTCACTATCAACAATATCTCAAGGAATCGCTTGATTCAATTAGATGATAATAAAGGCAAACTTGTCCAAGAAGATGAGAAATAATTAGCAATATAGCCTCCTTGAATGAAGGCTGACGAGAGAAGACAAAATCAAAGATAGTTAGCCGATGAACAAAAAGTCTGACTGGTACTGTAATTCTAAGTAGATTGTCTCATCAGCTATTGCGATTGAAACTATCTTCTGGCAGCGGATTGAAACTGATGTTCTGGTCGCAAAGCGCACTCTATCTCCTGCGTGTAGTTACAAATATGAAGCTACAGCAAGCTCTTCACAAGAGCAGGAGTAGCCTTCCACAGGTTAAATTTTTCCCTACTGTGAGAAAACTTTAGAATGATGGTAACTTATTGAGCTTTAGCTTACAATTGACCCGAAAACTATTTAACTCAAGTTACTGCTCGTCGTGCCAGATTCCCAGCAAATTAACTCCACAAGCGATTCTATACTGTTGCCCAATTACTAGAAATTAATGCTCAACTAGCCACATAAAAAACAGATTTAACCGCTCAAATTGCATCGATTGAAAACAAGCGGATTAGTCTCAAAAGCGTCATTGAACTGTTTGCGACTGAAAATACTACTAAATCTGTAACTGCACCAGCAGCAACACCAATCGTTGAGACTAACGGTGAAGTACTCCTAGTTCCGCTACGCTTCACTAGGAGCTTCCTGTCCTGAACCAGTATTCCGGTTCATCCCTAGTCTTGCAACTAGCTGATCAAGCGTAGATTTCCCCACTTCCTGGGGTATTTTAGATTCAGAAAACAACATCAGGCTGAGGGCAGCGTTAACGTCCCTGTCCCAAAATTTATAGCACGAGGGGCAGTCCCATTCCGGAATCTTTAAAGTTAAATCCTCTTTAATGTAGCCGCAGTTAGAACATCTTTTCGAGCTAGGAAAGAATCTATCCACGTATTTGATTTCACAACCGTAGATATCGCCTTTGTACTAAGCGCATTGTGAGAAAGTTGCCCCAAGCCACATCGCTAATCTGTTTGGCAAGCTGGCGATTTTTTACTAATCCTTTGATATTAAGATCCTCGACTGATATTGCCTCCTTCTCGCAAGTCAGTTTCAAACTGATTTTATGTTGGTAATCTTGTCATTGGTTAGCAACTTTTTCGTGAATCCCTGCAACGAATAATCTTGCCTTATTTCTATTAATTGAACTTTTCTGTTTCCTGCTTAATCTCCTCTGTCTAATTCGGAGTCGGCGTAAATACTTTTGAAAATTCCTTGGATTTTCAAACTTCTCGACCAGATGAAGTAATAGCAAATTCCTTGATTCCTAGATCCAAACCTATCTTGTCCCCATTCAATGGTGCATGAGCAATATCTTGTTCAGTCACGATTGAAGCGTAGTAATTGCCAGATTGAGTTTTGGAAATAGTTAGATTTTCGGAGTTCCTAATATCTCTCTATGGATTACCATTTTGATAGGTGTCATCTTAGGGAGCTTTAAAAACCCTTTTTCATCTATTGAAAAGTGCTGCGGCACTCTAAAAGATTGCCAATTACTTCTTTTTTTTTAATTGGGGAATCCTCCTAACTTTTTGAAAAATCTTGTAAATGCAGACTCTAAATCTTTTAGTGTTTGTTGTAGAGATTGGGAATTAACTTCAGCCAGCAATTCAAATTCAGACTTGAGAGCGACCAGCAGTTTTGCTCACTCCTTGTAACGCAGAGATTTTTTAGACTCTGCGTAAACATCGGTAGTCACTCTTAAAAAGTGGTTGTAGACAAATCTGGAGCAACCAAAGCACTTTGCTAAAAATGTTGATTGCTCATTGTTTGGGTAGATTCTGAATTTGTAAGCTTTGTTTCCCATGAGCTAGATTTTACAACACTTATCTTTTTCGGGTCAATTAGTTAAGTGTTCTAGATCCTGCCCTGGCTCTCATCCCGAATCGCCCACTCCGTTCCGCAGGGGGTCTTCCCGCCAGGAATGATAAAGCTGCATGGGCAGCAGCAATTCCTCAGCAAGAAAGTGTCAGAGTAGAAGAAATTTCACTACAGATTATACACATTGTCAAGGAGTTGAATTTCGACTTTGAGGCAGATGGAGTTCGAGCCGTAATTAGCGGGCATTCTCATAAGCCGATGATAGAAGAGCGTGTAGGTGTAATGTTCGTCAATCCAGGCAGTGCGGGACTAAGGAGATTTAAGTTGCCTATTTCAGTTGCTCATTTGCATATAAATGGAACAGATGTGGGCGCGAAGATTGTTGAACTAGCAGTATGAAGCTAACGTCTGCCGCTGTTGCATCATTTACGCTAACTCCACCTCCACCACCCGCTTTCGTCAGTACAGCTCTATCAGCATTGAGTGCTAAAACTTCTGGATATCCAGAATCGCCCTCGCTTAGTGTAAACCAACTTTCTCAGTCCCCGGCGCTGGTTCAGTTGCTTTAGTGTAGGACGCGGACATTCGGGAGCAACTACTGGAAAGCTCTATTTGGTGAGCAGCGTCAACGTTCTGGTAAAAGCTGTCAGGAAAATCTGAAGTTTAATGTATTCAAGGTTGTGTTTGGTCTAGTTCTGCCGCCAGGGATGAAGCCACAGATAAGTAAAGTTTCTTTCGCAATGCATCAAGCGCCAAAAGGCAGTTTAGAAATTCTTTAGAAACTGTCTCTTAGCGTTTAGGCTTCCGCCTATATACCTACTCAACAAAAAATTTACAGGTTGAAATATTTTGAGCATCTCTCCATTGCTCAGGCTGCGTAAGCAAGATGCACTTCAATCACTGCTAGGTTAATACACTAGTAAGCTTCTTGACGTTGGCAGTTCTCGGTTTTGAATTAGTGGGTAGAAGACAGATAAGTAGAGGACTTGAGGCAAAATGTACAGTTTGGCGCTTGACTAGCGTGACCCTAACATCAAAGTCCAGCAATATCTAAGGACTGATGTTGCTGTAGTAAATGTAGGCAGCAAATAAAAGGGCGGCTACGATAACCAGGGTAACAGTAATGCGGAATGGGAAGGCAGGCAAGTCTTCACCAGTAATCACACTCTCCGCTTGTGCCTTAGTCAAAGGCTTAGATTCCCCTGATTTTTTGGAATGCATCCCAGAGGGTGCATTAGGTGGAACATTATTCTCAGTTTCTGTTGAGTGGGTTTCTTTAGATTCCATAACCTTCTTTCATCGTGTCAAAATGTCTCTTGTACTGCCATAATTCCAAATATTCACATAAGGCTACATCTTTCTTGAGAAGAACCTTGCTGGGGATCTAGCTGTGCCAAAGGAGCTAAGTAATGTGAATGTTTAATGTAATTATACATACAATCCATACAAGCCAGGTGTGACGTTACAGCAGTTCTTGATTGAGCAAACAGATGTTGAGGAGTAGAGTGGAACTGAAGCCAAATGAAAGCTTACGGGCGTAGCACTAGGCCATAAAATCATTGATACGCATAACCAGTAAGAGGGATCGCACTGGCAACTGGCTAAACGGTTTTGAGTAAATTTGTCGAGTATTTATGAATTTGTTAAAGTGCTACCGCATCGATGGAACGCTTGAATCGAGAGCGTATGGCAGGAGCCCCATCAGCCAGACTTAGCCCTGAGCAAGAGGCAGTGTTCGCCACTTTGCCAAAGTGCGTTTCTTAAGAGGGAATTAATCATTATTTCTGGTGAACCACCAAGCCCAAGCAAGTAAGACTGCTTGAAAGGGAAGCCGCAACTCCTTTAGTGGTGGATCGTGGGATAGACCTGCAACTGGGATGTTATTAACCGCTTGATATAGATCGGCAGGAAAAACAGTGATGTCTATTCTACAACCAGAAGCCATGCAGCAAAACAACCCATGTGAGGAATTAATCACCCGACTCCAGCCAAGATATCTCAGAAATAGCTGGTATAAACCAAAGCTAGATGGTAAGGTAGATAATCCAGCACAATCTTCTCAAATCCCTCTGGGTTGGTAAAGTGCAATGCACCGACTACTATCATCCCGATTGCAAGTATGATTTGGAGAACTATTTTGTACCTTTTCATGCTTTGGGAGAATAGACAATGTGGGGCAGGCAGTTGAATAACTTTGAGTTGCCCAGATCCTTGAGTGCTATTCGACGCTCCTCCCCACTTTCTATAAGCTTGTAAATCCTTGAAAGGGACTTATTTGCACTATAACGAGTGCGCTACTTGAATGTAGGGCATTAGCCAAGCCATGCTTCCTGGCACAGATAAAGCTAATTTTGCTAACGAGAAAATTAGCTTTTCAGCTTCCACTAAACACTCATTTTCTTAAGAAGAAAACCAAATAGCAGTTAATTTGATAATGTCTGCGCCTGACTCTACTCAGGTTGTCAGCGTACTATCACTACCTTCCACAATTGTGTCCTCCAGATGGGCATCCTCAATATTTGCTCCTGCCAAATTTGCTCTGTCCAAGGCAGCCCCGCGCAGGTTCGCCTGCTGCAAGTCCGCAGCCACTAAGTCCGCTTCGCTTAAATTTGCCGCCTCCAAATCGGCTTCACTTAAGTCAGTTTGGCTGAGATTAGCCCGTACAAGGTTGGCAGCTTTCAAATCTGCTTCATTTAAAACGGCTCCATCAAGAATGGCTCCTGCCAGAATCGCACCGTCGAGAATGGCATCGCTTAAATTTGCTCTACTCAAATCAGCTTGGGATAGATCTGCACCCTTAAGAGTGGCTCCACTTAAGTTAGCATCGCTGAGGTTTGCCCGTTGCAAGTTTGCTCGATCTAAGATTGCGCCATGTAGGACGGCACCACTAAGATTTATGCCTTCTAGCACTGCCTTCGTGAGGTCGATGATGCTAAAGTCTCGCTCTCCTACCGCATATCGTTGTATAAGTTCTTGCACATTCATCTGCTGTCGCTCCGTCTTCGTTGGGCTAGGACTTGAGTTATTTACTGCAATATTGGCTTTTTCAGCAATACTGCAACCGTAAGTGAACAAAAACAGGCAAACGCCTTCCTCTAAGCACATTTTGCCAGGCAGTGAAGATCATGCCTTGTCCAAGACGTAAGGGAGAAAAGCGCGCCGTACCTCAGATGCTCCACGTAAGCTCGGCTCAATCGTCGCGGTGAACCACGAGGAATCGCCGCTCAAGAAGTGAGCATGGAGATCGACTAGATGACCATAGCAGTTTGCGATCTTCTCGATCGCAACGTTGATGCGCTGAAGATTCGTGCGCGCAACAGCAGGCTCGACACCTAGAAAGTTGCGTCTGTCATCACCACAGGTAGGGTCGTACACGTTGCCTAGTAGCACTGGGCGAATCGGAAGCCGTCGCACGAATTCGTCAAGTGCTGAGGCAAATGTCGCCATCCCAACTCCTGTGTCGTGGATTAACCCACGCAGCAGATCGTTGCCGCCGATGGTAAGCAATGCGATCGCCCGCCCTTTAACGTGCAGCCCTTTTGCTTGGGACTGAAGACCAGTAACAGTTGCACCGTCACGCGCACGATGTTCGAGCCGGGCAGATCCGCGTGATTCTAGATCTTGAGCATGAAATTCGGGAAACAAATGATCGTTGTTGTGTACAAGCAGTTGGCCTGGATGAACGCCAAACTCGTTGTACCGCCCACAATCAAGAATAGAGTCGCCAAACGTGTACAGTGTTACCATCGTTTGTTCGGGTGGAATGCAGCGAAGACCTAGGATACCAGATCCTCCAATAGTAACTTGAACAAACCGTCGCCGTGTTAGGTAGAACAGGCCCATTACGCTCTCTTCCTCGCTCTTGGCTAGCACGGGCTTGCAAGTTTATAGACCAGCAGCACAATCGCCTCTTGCCGTAATTTGGGTTAAAGTGAGTAACCTTAATTGGCACTGTCAAATTAAGAGTGGTGTTGTAGATTGGTTAGTAGTTTTACCTGAATTAAAAGTATCAATGGTTTTCAGGATCTAGCCTACAAATTCAACATTCCACCAAAAATTAGTGCATTACTACACCGCAGCATCAGACTACAGATAAGTGTTCTAAATCTTTGTTGATATTTTTAACTCAACCTTCAGCTAAGTTACTTGAATAAACACCCCAATCTTGAATACCCTGCTTGCTTAAGATTGCTTCAGCATGGCTAATCTCGTCATCCGTGCCATCTAATATAACCAAATAATTACCAGCAATCAGCCGATCGCTATAAACTCCAGCTTCTGCTTCAGGAATGCCTATATCAGTCAGTGCCTTGACTAAAGCACCAGTTGCTGCTGCTCCAATACCAGTACCTGCTACGCCTGCGACTAATGCAGCACCAACGGAACCTGCTGCGATTATAGGCCCAATCCCAGGAATTGCTAAGCTTCCAAGGCCGACTAATACGCTACCCCAGGTAGCCCCTGTTAAGGTATCTGCAACCACTCCTGTTGGAGTTTGTACATCTTTATTACCAATGCGATCGCTCATTTCGGCTCCGCCAATGCGATCGCCTTGTTCTGCATCCTTGGCAATAATAGAAACTTTGTCCATTGAAAAGCCTGAAGCTTTTAATTCATTGAGCGCTTGCTCTGCTGTTTCACGCTTATAAAGTATTCCAACAGCACGTTTTTGATTATTTTCCACCATATCTTCCTCGTTATGTAACTTAAACAGTTTGGGGGGCGACAACCGAGCTAAAATGATTGCTGTATAAGTGTCATAGCTCTCAAACCTCTGCGATAAAATGTCTGCTTATTGCGAATGGAACCGATCAGTTCTTCAACCCATACCTGGCATTCATGAAAAGCAACTATCCAGTTTTGTCCATATAAACCTATCCAAAAATTACTGTGTCTTTTTCTTGTTCTTCCCTTTTCTTGCCGGCGACAAATGTAGGATTGCTGCCTCTGTAAAACAGTTCTTTCTCCCTGTAACCAAGCTCCTGTCATTGCTAAAGCAATTAATAAAATTAACCGCACAAGTCTATCTGGTGAAGCTAATGATCCTTCTAAATTGTAACCACCAGTTTTACAATCACGAAACATAGCCTCAATTCCAAAGCGTTGGCTGTAGAGCCGAATCGCAGTTTTTAAATCGGTTAAATTGGTTAATAAATACCACGCTTCATCCTCTTGCTTACCGCGATACTTTCTTTTCCAATGCACAGCTAAATTAAAGCGACCAAAGCCTGGTTTTTGAGTCAGATTAATGCCGGTGTAGAATTGTCGGATTCCAGGATGAATAGGAATACTACTTAACGGTTGAAACTCTCGCCTTTTTTGGCGAAACGTGGTACTGTGTTTTTGGCGTAGCACAAAGCTGACATTCGCTTCCTGTAACCAGCTTGCAAGTTCTATGCTATGAAATTCTCTGTCCCCAACTACGACTAATTTATACTTCTTTAATAGTCGAATTACTGGACGTAATACTTTTTGTTGCTCTGCTAGATTGCTACTGCCTTCTTTCTCCAATAACACCCAGAATATTGGTAATGCTCTTTTCTTATAAATCGCACTAACCATCAACACATTATTTTCTTTCCACTGCGTTCTATCCAACGCAATCACCAGTTGAGTTCCTGGTTTAAAATGCCTTTTTAGAATTTCTTCAATTAGGGGAAACGGGGCAGGACTACACTCAACGCATCTAAATTTAAAAACCTTTGTAAATGCCGCCGCCGACTGTTTTGTTGTATCGGTAAAGGCAAGGTAGCTGCTAATCTTTCAAGTCTTACTTGTTTTTGATGCTGTAGTAGCCACACCAGCATTTTCAGGGTAATTAGTTGCGGTTGGGTGAGGTATTTTTGGAGCAATGTTTGATAGAATTTCGGCAGCATTTGTGATGACGGTCTTGTTCAATCTACGAGACCGTTCTTTTTTACCATTAAACGGATATCCAGTGCTAGTATTTTCTCTCTAAATAGTTTATTGTCAATAAGCACCCTAAGTCTCTGTATTTTTTCAAGGGGTTTGCGGCTGGAACCTCTCTGCCTATCTTGTTTTCATCCTGGTTGTCGCCCCCTCAAGCCTGCTACCGTGAGCATTCCGCCATTTGATATTGCGTTCAATGCAAAGCGATCGCAGTTGCGCTACGGTCATTTGATAAATTCCAACTGGAACTGCTTGCCCTGCTTGTGCTACAGCTACTGACTGCTTATTTTTAGTACGATTAGTCTTTTTTCGAGTCTTAGCATTTTGTTGGAAATCAACGATTCCTGGTGGCAGTAGCTTCGTCAGGATTGGATGTGTAGCGATTGCCCCTGGATTTTCTTGGTTTTGTATCGCGTTTGGGGCAAGCTCTGTTAACTTTGAATCTTCTAATGTATCTGGAGCTAGTGTTGGTTGAGTCGTTGGTTCAGTTACCGATGTTTCAATTTGAGACTGCATTGGCTCCTCTTGCATGGTAGGGACTACATTTTGCTGAGTCTACCACTCGTGTGCTTTCTGCCGTTGGGTAGTTGGAGCAAGGAAAGCCAGGTATATACCGTACAAAATACCCAGTGCAATCTGAACAATTGTATAAAACATTTTGAAATTTCATGCTGGCGTGTTGAGCGTGAGTTACCAGCTAATAACGCATTGAAGGCATTGCACTTAAGAGCCAGCTTAATTACTGGATGCGTTTTTTACACTTTAAGAGGCGCTTTGCGCCTTATTGAAAGTATCCGATCTCAAATCAAATTTTGCGCTCAGAAGCAGAAAGCTGTGCCACCATCTCTGTTCGTGATGAAACCTGAAGCTTACGGAACATTCGTTTCAAAGCTTGCTTGACAGAATTTTCAGTAATCCAAAGTTCAGTCCCAATTTCTGCATTAGTCCGCCCCAGTGCTACTAGGTTGGCAATTTGCAACTCACGAGGCGTTAATCGTTCGCTACAAAAAAGTTGCTGCTGTGCTGTTGTCGTCGTACTTTGGCTTAATCGTAAAGTGGTAGCGCAAACCGATAGGTGCAAGCAGATGGCACTCAAATCAGCTAAATCTTGAGCATTAAAAGCAGGCATTGACTTGTCACGAGTGCAGCCGACTGCACCAACTAATTGATTTTGATCGAGGAGCGGACCTGCCATCACATGAAAATGATCTGGACGAGGACAAATGATTGCCCAAGCTTTTGGGGATGTAACCAATTCTTCATGAACCGGAGTATGGCGCTCGGCGATATAGCGTGCCACGGGATTATGCTTGAGCGAAAGGGCAACGTTCAATATATTCTGAAGCTGGCGATTGACTAGGGGGAGTTGGTCGAAGAAGAAGATACCCGATTTCTTCGCAGCAAAATACTTACCAATGCCTGGTGCAAGTTGCGCTTGCAGGTCATCAACATCTTCGACTTGGTGAATAGCTTCAAATAAAAGCTGCAAAGAAGTCATTGTTGTGCTTCAAAGAGTACTCGATCGAGGACTAGGCATGATGGATTGCCACTTCTAGTATAGGGATAGATTTCAACAGCAATCGTTATCAGGAAGGAATTCATGACTGATTCACAACAGCAGATCATCATTGGTTTGATTATGTATCCCGGCATGACTGCACTGGATATTGTGGGACCCCAAACCGTGTTTAGTTCGCTTCCCGATGTCGAGATTCACCGCATCTGGAAAGCGCTAGAGCCAATTCAAACTGATGACGGCATGATGATTGTGCCGGATACTACCTTTGCAGATTGCCCGCCCTTGGACGTGATCTGTGTCGGTGGCGGTTTAGGACAGATGGCAGTCGTAGACGATCCAGAAGTGCTGGAATTTCTGCGTCAGCAAGGAAGCAGCGCCAAATTTGTTACCTCTGTCTGCGGCGGCTCTGAGTTTTTGGCAAAAGCAGGACTACTGCAAGGCTATCGCGCTGCAACGCATTGGGCAATGCGTGAACAACTCGCTCGTTTGGGAGTTGAGGTCGGATGTGAGCGAGTCGTAATTGACCGCAATCGCATCACAGGTGGAGGGGTAACAGCAGGCATTGATTTTGGCCTAACGATCGCTCTAAAGCTTCGGGGTGAAGAAGCTGCCAAAATCGCGCAACTCTTGATGGAGTACGATCCCGCTCCGCCTTTCGATGTCGGTTCACCGGAGAAAGCGGGATCTGAGCTAGTGAACAAGGCGATGCAGTATGCTGCGGGGAACTTGGGGTTAGCACTATAGGCAGTTCCACATGATGAGAAACACAGAAATAGATCGTGCTTCCCCACAGTGGATGCAAACTGGTTTTTATGCAACTTCAATTGTTTTTAATCTCTGCCTGATAGCTCAGGTATTCACAGTTGGAGTTGCCTACTTCAACGATCCTGCCTGGTGGAATGTTCATGTTTGGCTAGTGCGATCCTACAGTGGGCTATCGTTAATCTTGCTGGGCGGCTCATTGACTTTTCCATTCTCAGACAGAATCCGAGCGCTTACTGTTAGTCTACCACTGCTGCTTGGATTGCAATTCGCCAGCATTCATCTCAAGTCTTTGCTCCACCTAGAAGTGCTTCATCCGTTGATTGGATTCACATTGTTCTATATTTCTTCAAGCTTGGTTCACCGAGTATCGCGTGAGGTGTTTAACAAGTCAGATACAGTGGTTGAATCTTAGAAAATTTTTGAACAGAAATGTTGAGTGCAGTCCTCACCTATAATCTTCTTCAGATTTAGGTGGGATGCGTTCAATATTAGATTGGTGCATCACTATAATTCAAAGACTGAGCTATTCTATTCACAAATACTAGAAATTGTTGAAGAACTGAAGATTCTTCCCGAAACACTCAAGTTTACGGACAAGAAGGGACTTAGCCAGCAGAAGGCAATAGCAGAATTTCCCAGACCAACCTGGAAGCAGCCATCTTGTTCAATGCTGACTTAGCTGACTCAATTTTTTCTACTAAGGCAACATCATGGTAGCGATGCCACCAACTGAGCTGGAGATAGTTAAGTAGCTCTTGCTGTTGATGATAGTCCAACTGCTCGTCTATTGCCTTAGCGAGCTGCATCGCAGTTAGGGCTAAAGTAGGGAACTGTGATAGCTTGGTCAACAAATCATGTGGAATTGATTGCAACTGGTTGTAGTGAGCGATCGCCATTCCTGGGCTTCCCACTGCTAAAGATATCACTGTAGGGTCACTCACAATTTCATGACGCTCCAGTTTTTCTAGTACCGCCATCATTTCAGTGCTGTTCAATCGATAGAATGGGATAAG
>QQTW01002618.1_pt1 | contig 13141 bp, 10 predicted proteins | sample 1904831 | NCBI WGS metagenome assembly QQTW01 (sample SAMN09435610, study PRJNA476489) | Subsurface metagenome, whole genome shotgun sequencing project. | reverse complement strand
TGCGCGAACAAGCAATTCTCCACTTCGAGAGGGTGGATGTTCTCTCCTCCACGGATGATCAGATCTTTGATCCTCCCTGTGATACTCACAAAGCCTTCTTCATCCATCGCGGCCTCGTCACCAGTGTGCATCCACAGCTTACCTTCCTTGTCTGTCTTCATTACCTCGGCAGATTTCTCTGGCTGACCCCAATACCCCTTCATGACCAAGTATCCACTCACTGCCAACTCGCCCCTTTCGCCTATACCAAGAATTCTCTTACCGTCAACTGGGTCCACAATCTTGGCCTCGACATGTGGCATCAACCTGCCGACCGAGTTGATGCGCTTGTCCATAGGGTCATCTGTGGTTGTCATACAAGAAACTGGACTTGTCTCGGTCATGCCGTAACAGATCGTCAGCTCCGTCAAATTTAGCGTTTTGTGCAGCTTCCGCATAATCTCTGCCGGTATGGAACTGCCAGCTGCTATCCCTGTCCTCAAATGCTCAAAGCCCTCGTATTTGACCGTCCCGTTAGCCAGTAACTCCAACTCGGCCAAGAACATGGTCGGCACGCCGTACAGCGCAGTGGCCTTTTCTTCTTGGACGGCAAGAAGCGAGGCTTTCGGGTCAAATGCTTCGGAGGGAAAGACGATGGCAGAGCCGTGGGTGGCCGTTGCCATGTACCCTAGGATGCATCCGAAGCAATGGAAGAGTGGGGGAGGACAGCATACAATATCTCTCGGTGTGAGACGCATTCGCGATGGATGAAGAAGGCTTTGTGAGTATCACAGGGAGGATCAAAGATCTGATCATCCGTGGAGGAGAGAACATCCACCCTCTCGAAGTGGAGAATTGCTTGTTCGCGCATCCTGGAGTCAAGGAAGTGAGTGTTGTTGGCTTGTCCGATGAGAAATATGGTGAGGTCGTTGCGGCGTTCATTGTACCCAGGAAGGGCGCTGAGAAGACCAGCCGAGAAGAGATCAGGAACTGGGTCAGAGAACGGTTGAGCCATCATCTTGGTACGTAATAGTTATTCTGATATGTCGCACATGCAGGCTGACTGACTCGATCTTGAAGCCCCGACCCACGTCTTCTATGTGGAAGGATATCCTAAAACGGCAAGTGGCAAGATTCAGAAGTTCAAGCTGAAAGAATTGGGTATGAACCTGCTCAAGGGAGCTTAATTTGGTAAAGCATACTCCGTGAAATCTCTATACATACTTCTCTATTTTGAAAAGCTGCTTCATACCTTTGTCTCATATGCGGTCTCGCCTTCGCTCTTTTGAGAAGGATGGTGAATGCGAACGTGATGGTGGATCATACTCAGGAGTCCTTCTCCTGCTCCGTGAGCGGCGTCTCTCGGTTGGCTTGCCTTTCCTCGACCTTGAATCCGACCTTTCTCGGTTTCCGGTCTCCTGCTTGGACTTCTTGATGTCGAGGATTCTCCATCAGAAATATATCTTCGCTGTTGACGGCGGGAGTGTCTGTCTTTCTCATCTGTATCCTTGTGTCTGCTTCGATGAGCTCGGTCTTCATCCCCACGATGGTGATGTCGATAAGAGCGTCTCTCGTCCAACTCATCTTGGTGCCTGTGAGATTTATGCGCTCGATTCTCGCCACGACTCTGGTCTCTTCCATGATGATGCCTGTGGTGATGCCTCTCTTTCTTCTCAACCCTAGCCAAAGCTTCTTCGACTTCTCGTTTCTTCTCCTCAATCAGATACTGTCTCATGGGATCCTCGTCCTCGTCCTCTTTGATCCGTAGCATTTGTTCCAGCTCCCGCTCCTCCTTAATCATGGCCCTCTTCCTGCGCTTCTTCTTCTTTCCTCCATCATCATCCTCCGCCTCCTCTCCACCACTATTCCTCTTCCCGTTTCCATTCACCACCTCTCCGCTCCCTTCTCCCTCCAACCTTTCCACCCTCCACGTCTCCTCATCCTCCCCCTCCTTCTTCTTGTACCTCGTATGATCCACCTTCAACAACCTGCCCAACACCTCCGCACCCCCCAAATTATCCACCGCCAGATCACAACTCCGTTGGTCCTCATACTTCAGAAACGCGAAGCCCTTGCTCTTGCCCGTCTCCCGATCACGGACCAGGTTGAGGTGTGTAGGGTTACCATACTGGCTGAAGATGGTGAGGAGGTCCCCCTCGGAGACATCGAAGGGGAAGCCACCGATGTAGATGTAGGCGGTATCGCGGTAGTCGGCGTGCCAGGAGGCGGAGGGGGGGACGGCGGCTTCGAGTTCCCGTTTATTGAGGGCTTGGGTTTGGCGGATGGAGTTCATTGCGGCGGAGCACAGTGGATGGCATCAAGAAGGTCAGTTAGATTCGCAAGAGTTGATCCGTTTAGAACCCCAAAAATGCTGTATGTAGTCGACAGTTGCGGGGAGGAATTGCGGAGTTTAGAGATGACCTCCGCTGCCAAAAATGTTCGGCGCGTCAATTGTCAACACCCGACTTACAGTATTGGACTACATATCTGCCATACGTACCGGATGACCAATAACAACCACCTTTGAAGTCCTTTCTGGGAAGACTTGAATTGATCTTCTCTCGAGACACACTCCAGAAGTTGTTCGTAGAATTGCTATGTGACAAGCACAGTGAACACGACCATGCAAACATCCCCCTTCCCTCAAGGTCAGTCCCACAAAGGAGGCAGCCCTACCACCAGCAGAAGGCCCGGCAGCAAAGACAGCAACCCAAAAGGAACATGGCTATCCATGCTGGACGAAGTCTCGCGCGGCAAAGATCTTGCAGAGAAACAGTTGATCATCCTTGGTACACACTCGACCCAACTCTCCCTGCCATCCACCACTTCTAACCCAAGCATTGATGACGAATAGGAGGGACACCAGACCAACAGCGCGCATTTCTGCATACCCTTCACCCCCCATCAGAAGCCTCGAATAACACCAACCGACACCGCCGCATCAATAACAACCAAAACCGCACGACCCAGAAATCAATCCCAATCTCCAACCGCTTCACCCTTGGCTACACCTACCACGACGTCCTCGACACGGATGGCGAAGACATCCTCGCTCGCCTCTCTATTCACATGCTCTCGAACCCGTCTGCCGCCTTCGCTCCACTACTAAAACCGCTCTTCACGGCGAAGACAGTCCCTAGCACGCTGGTGACGGTGTTATTGGATTGGGATGACCCGTTCAAGTGGCCGAGGCAATTGAGACAGTGGGTTAGGGTATTGAGAAAGGTGATTGAAGGGTTGGACCAAGAGATCAAGGAGGTGATGGAGGAGACGATGAAGGGGTGGAAGGAAGGGAGAATTGGGGCTGGGATTATGGGTGGAGAGGCCAAGACAGTGGATGCGCCGTTGGGGCCTGGAGAGTGGGAGGATGAGCTGGGCGTGCCGTTGAGTGTCGTGTGCTTGAATGCCGAGAAGCAAGAGAGGATGGAGAAGGAGTATGGATGGCAAGAAGGGGATTTTGATTTGGTGCTGCAGTGGATGAGATGTGTGCTCTTGAAGCGTGGGTCTCAATGTTCTCCGAACAAAAGACATGCTGACACGTTATGAATCCAGACGGGGCATCACTAATCTATACCACATCCTTCGACTCTAACAACGTCCGCACCCTCATCCACTCCAGTCTCGGCATCCAATCCCTCCTAAAACGAGAAACCGTCAAGCACAACGTCATAGACCGCGACAAGATCATCATTCCTCCCAATTGGGATTCCTGGGGCAAGATCCGCATACTGCGCGAAGGCTTCGAGATTGAGACCGTCGCCAACGCCTGGTCGGTAGAAATTCAGTTCCCGCCAGAAACCGAATTCGACCCTTCAGCCACCAAAAGACCAACCACAAACGGCGATACCACGTTACAACAGACAGGATCCGGCACACTCCCCTCCACCTCCGACGAAGCACAGGAAACGAGTATCTTCCTCTTCACCTCTTCCCTCCCCAACCCCCTAGCGAACTCAAAACCATTTGTCCCCTCCACCAGTACATCCGACAGAGTCACTGTGCCAGACACGCAAACCTTCCTAGCCGCTCAAGCCCAGGTCCTAGAACGGTACCGCCAAGTAGACGAGCATAGCGAACGTGAACGTCAAAAGCGAGGGCCTTCAGAATCGGAACTACTGGAGAAAAGAATGGAGCGCAAATCCGCGGCTGCACACGCGTTACTGGAGGAGGTGGCGCGTCATCAGCAGCCATATAAGATCAACGTGGGTGGGATTCAGGTGGATGCCGAGGAGGTGACGAGGAGGATTAGGGAGAGGGAGGCGGATAGAGATAGAGAAAGTACGAGGACGCCGACGAGGAAGGGGTCGGCAGGAGGGAGTGGGATTGCGACGCCAGATGGAGGGAAGGTGGATAATGAGGCTCTGACGAATTATTTCCAGGGGCTGCTGAAGAAGGCGAAGGAGTCGAGTGAGAGTCAGAGTCAGAGTCACAGTCCGAGGGGTGGAAGTAGTTTGGCTGGGGACCGGTGATGTTATGCAGGGTCCTGCTCCATATAGCATCTGCGAGGTGCCTCTCAGCACTTGACTAGGCTTAGATGGCGGCAGGATTGAGACGAAATATCCTTTCGCTGCCAACTTTCAGAAGCGTGCTTTGATTCCAAGTCGAACTCTTCACATCACATGACTGAAAGACAAGGAGCCGACAGGTACATGTAGAGGGGCATAGTTATCCTACCGCTGAATAGGCTTGCTAAGCAAAGTACGACCAACGTCGTCGCCCATCGACATCTCGCTTGCTCTGAAGAACGACTTGAAAAGTCCCATGATCGAGAGGTCTCGAGATTTCAATGGCCATCATGCCAACATCAAACACTGAGGCTGACCGGCCTTGTGTTAAGCATCTTGAGTACCGTTCAGCATGGAAAGCAGTGCATCACCAGTAGTTTGTGGTACAGAGGTAGAGTAGGAAATATTTCACCCCTGTGATAGGGGCCAGGGGGCTGCTTATGCTTGGCAAAGTGCTTGGCAAAGTGACGCATCAGAACTGCCGGCCGGCCCGATATCAATCCGGATATCAATCCGGATATCAATCAATTGGAATACAGTTCAAGGCAGTGTCTCGTACATCTTCTCAGCAGTTATGTAATGAGTTCTGCGATGATTCATTTGATGCTGCCTATTGTCCGTCCTGCATGATCAGGCATAAGGTCCCTTGTCCCTCCTTCTGAAAAGACTGGCGGCTGGTCTCTCAAAATGATAGCTTCAGCTCTGCAGAAGTCATCAGACTCCACAAAGAGCACAGGAAGCTCAGGTACATCTCCATTCCACTTCACAACCTCAAACCCCTCCCCACCATTCATTCATGTCGAAGGCGTCCCGAACTTTCGCGATCTAGGCGGCTACCCCTGCCGACCATCCTCATCCCATTTCCCACCCGACAAATCCTACATCACGCGCCCACTCACACTCTTTCGCTCTGCCCAATTGACGGGCATAACACCCAATGGCGCCAAAACTCTTTCCCAGGACCTGAAAGTGCGCAGACTCTACGACCTCCGCTCGGAAAAGGAGGTGAACAACCAACCCAAAAATATCAAATCCGCCGAGATCGATGGTGTTGAACGCGTCTTCGTCCCCGTCTTTCGCGATCAGGATTACAGTCCTGAAGGGTTGGCGAGGAAGCATAAGAACTACACTGCCGCGGATGAGGATAAGGACCATGGATACAGTGCTGGGTTTGTACGGGCGTATAGAGATATCTTGGTGAATGCGGGCCCAGCTTATAAGAGGATATTTGAACATATACGCGATCACGATATACAGGATGATTCAGAGAGCTCGCGGCCGGAGCCGCTGTTATTTCATTGCGCAGCTGGTAAAGACCGGACCGGGGTTTTTGGCGCTCTTGTACTGAGATTGTGTGGTGTGTCTGATGAGGTGATTGCATGGGAGTACAGTCTTACCGAGCTGGGACTCGGGTCGTGGAGAGAAACGATCATAGCACATATGATGAAGGGCGGTGAGGAGGGGAGCGGGGCATCAGCCATGACGAGGGAACAGGCGGAGAGAGCAGTAAGTTCGAGAGGGAAGAACATGACTGTCTTTTTGAATGACGTCGTAGACAAAGAATGGGGAGGAGTGGAGAAATACATGCGCGAGCACTGTGACCTTAGCCCGGAAGATATCGAGACGCTGAGGACAAGGCTGGTCGTCGAAGGAGATAGTCCATATGGAGATGAGACTGGTCCTCTTGGCCTCGCCAAAGAAGATGGCAGCGGAAGCCAGCGCGAGCAGAAGATCATGACTGGTTGACCTGGATAGAATCATACCATCGGCATTGATAGAATGTCAAACTCAGCAGCGGCCGCCGTATCTACTCTTGCGGGACTCGCGACCTAGCTATCTAAAGATAAATACTGTACACTTATCTAAGGGTAGAGTAGTCCGTGTACATTCCGTTCCCGGGGCCTCTCGTCTTCCTCTCCCTCTTCCTCTTCTTCAAGGCCCCGACTCAAGTGCGCTACCTTCCCTCTTCCTCCATCATTACAGCGAAAGAGAAGAAATTTGTTCACCGCACCTTCGCCGCACCAACCCTTCTACTACCTATATCCCGCAAAGCGAACAGCTACCACTTCACCGAGAAAAGCAAATCTCGTCAAAGCAGCCTCTCAGACTTCCTTCTACCAGGTCGATTGATTGGAATCCCATCCCCTCTATCCTAGACATATCGTATCAAGCACAAGGATAAAAATGCGGGTTTACCGATGCCACGTCATCGGGATCCCTATACGGAGTACCGGCTTCCATGATAGTTAGGTATGGCTTGACGAAGCAGACGGTGCCCCCGCAACTCCCAAGCTTCATAGGAATCTTCGATCATGAGTGGCTAGCGCTCTCTATCCTATTATCCTGTCATCCTCGAACTGGAATGCAACGGAATGAAATGCAACGAAAGTGGGTGGGTGTCATTCCTACGTAGTAAATGCTGGAAACGTAAGATATTATAGAAGTTAGCGAAGAAATTACTCCAACTCCTCGACAGGTCGGCAGTCTGTTTGTATGTATTGTTGTATTCCTGTATTCGGTGATTCCTGTATTTTTGGGGAGGGAAAGAGGGGAGGGGGGAGGTAGTCAGATCAGGAGAGGAGAGGAGATGATTAAGTGAGAAATTATGTAAATGTGTACATCTCTGTATATATGTACTAGACTAGACTCGCCATGGCAATGACGTGACATGATGGGATTCTGGATTCGATAGTCGAGATTGAGAAAATGGATGACTCTGTATAGATTCTTTCTATTGGGGCTTAGACAACCGGGTTATTACTGTGCAGTGCTGTATGTAACTAGTTATCAGGTAATTCTTGGTAGATGGCTATGACAAGATCTCCTATTAATACTACTCGAGTAGTACTAACTTACTACTAGTGGGTGGCGGAGCGGAAACCTTGGCACTCTAGCCTGAATCTCGTTGGCCAAGCCTAATCAAGTTTGGCCTCGAGGATGGTGTAGTTCATCAAAGGCTTACAGGATCGAGAAGGGTATCTACCATAGTAGTTTAGAAGTAAAGTCAAGGGGATAGATAAGATAGCGGAGGAAAGATGGTGGAGTGGAGTAACATGTCAACTACCTTAGTTACTCACTACCCCATCCCATATTACATCTCAAGAACCCGACTCTCGTTCACTCTTGTACACAAACAGGAACACCCTCAAAATTTGTAACCTAAGCCTTCGAAGCTCCAACCTCATCAATCTCTCCTCCTTCCTCGGCCCCATTCTTAGCCGCATTCTCACCGCCCAACGGCATTGACTTCTCCTTCTCCGCGGGACCCTGGACGCTATTATTCACCACCACGTCAAGGTTCCTCTGACCGTTCCTCTGACCATTTACCTGCGCACGGTCATGCTCTCCATTCAGAAACCGATGGATGAGGCCTATACCCCAATTGCTCGTCGCTCTCTTCATGCCCATGCCAGACCTCCGGGGAGCAACCCTGACCTCGCCATTTCCAGAAGCGCTTTGCTTGTTCGCAAATTCCCAGCTCTGGGGCGGCGCGTATTTGCCCAGGGTCTCTGAAGGAGGTTCCTTGATGTTCCATTGGTCGACGTTGGCCACCTTTCTCCATTCAGCGTCACTCTTGTATTCCGGCATGTGGGTGAGCTCGTCGATGAGCTCGCGGTAGACGTTTTGCGATTTGTCCCAGCCCTTTAAGCGCAAGAAACTTTGCTTTAATAACTCGACGTGTTGCCTAGCTGCTTTGGACTTCATCGTATCCGGCGTCCTGTCGTCGCCATCGTCGCCTTCGACCACCAAGCGCAGAATATTCTCATGGACACCCTGCGCTTCGCGGTAGTGGCCTTGGCTGGTGTATAGCTGTGAGAGCAGAACCGACATCTCGAGCGTTTTCGGGTCTAGAGAACCCCAGGCACGACGTAGATTGTAGCAAATATCCTCGCAAAGTCGCGTGGCTTGGGTTTGGCGGTTGTTGAGGAAGCGGACTTGCACAAGGCGGCGTCCAACGTCAACGATATCTTCTGAGTTCCAATTCTTTTGTACTTCACGGGAGCGCCAGAGCAGGTCCAAGATCCATTCAAGATCGACAAAATTCTTCTGTTGTCCCAGAAGTCCAACGAGATCATTCAATTCTCGGAGCTTGAAGCGTACAAAGTCAAGTTTGGAGTCCTTGCAAGCTTGAAGCACTTCGCGGATGATCCCTCGTGAGAGCTCTAACATGTTCTCGCGGAGCTTTGGCTCTATACCATCGTCCAGTGGCTTGACCAGGCCACGTCCAGCCATGAGTGCCGAGAGCTTGAAGCCGTATGGCACATTCTGCAGCTGGTGGTACGCACGCAATCGGTTGACAAATTCGGTGCCGCACAATGCAACTTCGTAGGCCTCTTGGACCCGATCTTCCTGAAGAAGGAGCTTGACCTTGGCGATGCTGGAGATACAGGCGGCTTCTGTGATGCTCACGTTGCCAGTTTCATGCTTGCCAAACTCCTCAAGTAGGCCGATATGGAAGATGATGACGATCTCGCGGCGTGCTTTGATTGGCCACTTCTTCAGGAAGAGTTCCACAGACTGTTGTTCGAGTATCTTGACTTGCGCTTTGCGTGAATGAGAGACCAAGAAGGCTCTGAGCCGGCCTGTGTGCACCAGTATGGTTTCGATATCCGCTTTCGAATTGATGCTACGGGTGTACGTTTCATACAGAATGGACTCCGTAAGATAACCCGCCATGATCTCGGAGTAGCTGATCGAGGTTTGCTGTCGAATGACCAGTTCAAAAGTGACCAAGAAAACGAAAGCAACCTTTCCGACGGACTTTTCAAGCTTAATTCTAAACTTGCCCTGGGCTGGAGCCGTCCCGGCGATGACTTGTAAGCGTATTTCTTGAATCACCTCCAACCCTTGCTCAACCAAGCCGCAGCTGAGATAAATGTTGCCCAGGATTCCACCCGCCTCGTGTAGCGCTCGTGAGTATCTCCCTTCCTTAATGACCTCAATAGTGGCCTCGAGCAGCATTTCTTCCACGGCCACCCGAGACTCTTGCGACTTTAGCTTCATTTTCAGCATGATCAGTTCCCGGAGACAAATTAGTGTTTCGGTGTGAGACCAGCCGAGTGTGACCCTCAAGTACTCATACCGCTCCTGAACAACTGTAATCGCACGTTGGATCGTCTCGGAAGAGACTGAAGAGTGGCTGCAGACTGAAGTGTAGGCTTTCGTCAACCTTTCTTTGACAGACGTGATTGTGGTTGTAGAGATTACTGTTGTAGTTGTCGTCGTTGTTGACTTCGTTTGCGAAAGAACTGTTATATATGCCAACGTCAGCAATGTCCCGTTGTAGCTCTTGCATAAAATCCCGCTGCCTTGATTCAACGAATCACAACAGCCTTTCTTCACCATGATCCACATTGTTTAAGTCGTGTTAGTCTCAAGTCTCTGGGAAAATATTCGAAATGAACATACCTTCTTCGTAGATTGCAATAGCCTCGTGCATATACTTCTCACTCCTCATGCAGAGCTGAGCTACCTCGATCGAAGCTTTGATAGCAACCGCAACAGTAGCGCCAAAAGTCTGAATGCAGAGATTGCGATATTCGATGGTTAGTTCCCGGAGCACGGAGTAGTCGCACTGGTCATGGATTTCTAGCACATAGCGGTAGCGGAGGTAGAGTACCTCAACGAAATCGATTGTGAATTTTGTGTGCCCGTGATGATGGCCCTTCCAAGTCTCCCACAGGATTTTGCAGACGCCCCTGAGCTTGCGCCAATGGCCCGCCTCGTAGTGATAATTGCATGTATGGAACATTGCGGCCAGGGCATCGGCGTGGCAGATGTGCGAGTCCCGATTGAGGGTGGCGATGATCTCCTCATAGTAGTTATAAGCTTCACCATATCCATGATCAGCGCACAAAGAACCCAGGACGTAGAGTGTGCGGACAGTCAAGGTATGATCAGCCCCCAGATTTTCGCGATATTCAACAAGAAGCTCTTGGTAGATCTCAATCACCTTGCGCCAGTGACGGTGCTCCTCGTAGAAATTGATCAGGACACCGGAACACTTGATCAAGCGCTCGTCGTGAATGTGGCAAGAATTTCGGCAGGCGCGATACACACGCATGTACATCTCCTCAGCTTCATGAAAATGGTGCGAACGATGGTGGCACAAAGCCAGGCTGAGCGCGATATCAATTGCTCCGACGCCAAAGTCTTTTGGCAGGGCGATGACACCTCCGCCAGAGATGACTGACCTCCACACCAGACGTAGAGACCTCTTCGTGACCTCAATAGCTTCAGTCCACTCTTCAAGCTTCATGTAGTAGGAAATGAGGCTCTTGCAGATTATGATGGTCTCAGATGTTACTGTGGAGCGAGAGAGCGTTGACTCAAAGACCTCTTTGATTACGGTCTCCGTGGTTGTAGCGGTCGTCGTCGTCGTAGTCGTGGTGGTGATAATCTCTTCGATAGTCTCGGAAATCTGAACTTCGCATGAGGTAGTATGCTGGTGCTTGCCATGGGCTTTGAACCAACCCCAACATTTTTTGAAGACAGTCACAGCCACAGATAGAAGACCGACAATACGCATGAGCTCTCCAATGATCTTGAGTCGTAAGAAGATTGTCTCTGATTCAAAATCATACTCCTCGTACTCAGTCCAGATGCAGATTAGGACACTGGAAGCTTCCTCGTGCCGATGACAGCGTCGAAGGAACCGAACATACTCTAGTACAATGTCAATTGTAGAAATATGTATCTCCAACCCGTGATGATGGTGGAATTGATGGCATCGGTCCGCGAGTCGCCTCCAGAGCATGATGTATAGCTCCTCCGCCATGAGTAACTCTCCGCGTGCTTCATAGGATACTGCCAGCTCGATGGTCAACTTGATGCGCCTTATATCCCACACTTCGAGTTCCATGGCGATATCAAAGATCCCCCTTTCGTACTCGACGACATCCGTCTTGTTGTCGCGCCGCTTCAGCACAATGGTGAGTTGCAGAAGAAGATTTCCGTGGAAAGGAAGTCGGATATGAAGTACGACATCAGCGTTGCCCTGGGGCCTTTAGCAGTCATTCAAAATGACTTCCTGCGCTTCCGACATTTGGCAATCCACTCATATTTGGCCAAGATCCAAGTGGAGGGAAGGAAGCTTCTCAGCTATCAGGCTGCTCAGGGTGACTTCACCATGAGACTGCTTCTCTACTGCAAGCTCAACCTCACTGACACCCCTGAACCAGCATTTGGCATAAAGGATAGAATGGAAGTCGAAAGACTCTGGGGAAAGTATGGTCTACTGGAGTATGCTGCGCGTAACTGGACTTTACATTTCCGGCGTTGTTCGATGTACCAGGCCGCCGGCTCTCTACAAATCCCAGCGGAGTTCAAGTCCTTGTTCCCAGCCTCATCGCAACTGGCAATCCTAGAATGGGCATGCTGGGAGCTCGAGACATCCGGTTTTGATGCCATTCAGACTCACGAAATAGCTCTCCGCGTACGTGAGGCCGTGCTTACCGAAAAACATGAGTCGGTGGTCCAGAATTTGATTATCTGTGGGAGTATCTACCGGAAGATCTCCAAGTCAACTGAGTCCGCAGCCTGCTTTTATCGCGCATCGCGCCTTGGGCAACACGTTCTACGCAAGAACCACGCAGTCACTGTTACCTGCACTTTGACATTTCTCTCCATCACCGAGACATTGACCACCACCACTCGCACCGAGCTCGTTACACGCAAGGAAGAAATGCTGAGATTCATCATAGATTTCTACCGTCATCAGTATAGCAGGACTCACGACTCTGTCATTCGATACTATAAGATGCTGGCGCAGCTATACGTTGACATCAAGGAAGAACACAACGCCGAGACGGTATGGCGAGAGCTACGGGAAATCATTATCGTGCGCTTTGGTAAGGGTTCAGAGGTATGTAAATGATCTTGATCCATAGTCTCGGCACCACTGGTCGTACCATTGTATGCCAGCGGTCTCTAGAGACCTGTATGACATGTATTAACATAGTCCTTTACAGGAAGAAACTAGCATCTCAGAGCAACTCACCATTGTGCTGAAGCGGCGCGACAACAAGATGGATGTCGTCGAGTACGAAAGGAGCATCTTTGATATCGCCATGGAACTCGAAGTGTGGGATACAAGGCGCATCAAGTTGACCATCGAGCTGGCAGTATCCTATGAAGCACGCCGAGAATTACTCAAGGCGGAGGAGCTATACATCATGCTCTGGAGGCGCCTCGCGGACCGATGCCATCAATTTCACCATCACCACGGGGTGGAGATACATATTTCTACAATCGACATTGTGCTAGAATATGTTCGGTTCCTTCGACGGTGTCATAGACACGAGGAAGCCTCCAATGTCCTGATCTGCGTCTGGACTGAGTACGAGGAGTATGATTTTGAGTCAGAGACAATCTTCTTACGGCTCAAGATCATTGGAGAGCTAATGCGTATTGTGGGTCTTCTATCTGTGGCTGTGACTGTCTTCAAAAAATGTTGGGGTTGGTTCAAAGCCCATGGCAAGCACGAGCATACTACCTCATGTGAAGTTCAGATTTCCGAGACTATCGAAGAGATTATCACCACCACCACCACCACCACTACGACGACGACGACCACCGCTACGACCACGGAGACCGTAATCAAAGAGGTCTTTGAGTCAACGCTCTCTCGCTCCACAGTAACATCTGAGACCATCATA
>QQTW01002617.1_pt1 | contig 13149 bp, 12 predicted proteins | sample 1904831 | NCBI WGS metagenome assembly QQTW01 (sample SAMN09435610, study PRJNA476489) | Subsurface metagenome, whole genome shotgun sequencing project. | reverse complement strand
TGGTCATGCATTGACATTGGATTTATCAAACAATTTAGCGTGGACTTTGATTGAGATTCTGATTAGTGGGTGGTTTCTTTCCAATACAGAACACATTAAATCCTAGACTGATCAATTGATCATGATCAAGTAATAGACGACCATCAAATATAAACGATGGTTTTTTCATTGTACTATAAATCAATTGATAATCTAATTCCTAGAAACATCCAGTGGAAAGAATGATCGATCGATGGAAGTGCTTTACTTTAAATTCATCCCATTCGGTACAGATCACAAGAGCATGAGAATCTTTCGCGGCATCGTAAGCATTACGAGCTATTTGGACATGATTTCGTACTAAAACATCAATGCGTTGTCGAATTCCAGTGGAAAAATTCCACTCACATTCGCTTTCTGTCTTTCCCGTCTGTTCAGATAAATCAAGGAATATCCTTTGGAATGGGACTTTTGGATCATAAATATGCAATGAAGCACCTTCAGCTAATAAATATCGACATACATAGATACTCGAGGATTCTCTAAAGACATAGTCAACAGGAAATGAGTTTGGACGAGAGAGAACTATCCAACCGTGTATCAGCTGTATCTTTTTTAAAAGCAAATCCATAGATTGCAATTTTCTTTCCACTAACACTTCCGAATAAATTCTGCACGATCATTTGAGCAAAACGTTCACGTTGCCAATCATTGATGGTAATCACTTGCAACCAATATTGAGCAACTGGTTCGAGTTTTAATGATTCGGCAAGATAGATTAAATTGTATACATCTTTTTGAAAACAACTACCACCAAAACCTAAGAATTTCAAGTGAAACAAATGATTAATTGCCAAGAATTGATTAATCAATTTACCAATACTAGCATTTAGAAATTTATTTCCTATACGAGAATCAAGTCCAACGGCTTTGGCCACTTCACTCACGGAAGCACCTGTTGCTTCGCAAACTGCTGAAATGGTATTGATACTGGATATCCGTTGCGCCAGGAAGGCATTGGCTACCTATCAACAACAAAGACTTGTTAATAAAGTCAAAGAAATTCAAGTAACTGACCAATTTGGACAATTCCGATGACCATGTATTCGTGGTCAAGATTTTCTCTTTTGGTACCCAATGTTCATAAATCCAGGAAAGTTGTTTAATTGCCAAGGATCCATCGAGACTTTCATCTCCGCCAATCAACACTCGATCCGGTGCTAGAAGATCGTGAATAGCTGAACCTTCCGCTAAGAATTCTGGATTGGAAAGAACTTGATAACAAACACCTGGTTGTTTATTGGTTTTGAGAATTGTTTTGATCGATTCTGCTGCTTTGACAGGAACAGTGGATTTTTCGACCACAATTTTACTACTGGTGGCAGTATGAGCAATCTGTCGAGCAGCTTCTTCAACATAACGTAAATCCGGAGCTCGACCCTAGTGGAAATGCCACGAATCGATCGAGCAATAAGAATGGGTCGTGCACTTACATTCCCAAAACCGTAGGATTTTGTCGGAGTATTGACACTAATAAATATTAAATCGGCTTCTTGGATCGCTTTTTTCGCATCAGTTGAAAAGAATAAATTTCGATTGCGAATTTTCTTGACAATATCTTCTAATCCTGGCTAGAAATACCAATTCTGCCGTTTCTCTATTCTTTCACTCTATCGTTCACTCACTTCGAACAGAGGTAAATTATCTGAATTCCAAGCAGCAATTCGTTCGACACTGACATCCACTACCGTAACTTGTATCCGTGGACATTTACTAGCTATAATAGCACAAGTTGGTCCTCCCACATAACCAGCACCTAATCAAGATGAAATTGAAATTTTTAGGAAAAGAATTGCACGCATTTACCCAGGCAACATATTCGGAATGTTGGAATATCAGTGACAAAACCATTTTGTTCATGATCTAAACGAACATATCATTCTCCAATATCGATCGAAATCTGCCTACCTGAAACCTTCGCTTGTATTCCATCACAATCATCCGACATTCTTTTCGTTCTCTCAAAAAACTATCTAGAATTTAAATTTTCATTGAATCAAGAACATGAGCTTCATCGCATTCAATATGCATATAAGGATAGGATTCCAATGCTAAACAAACTTCATCAATATCTAAGGAAATCTCCTTCTTTCCTAACAATTCACCACAAATTCGATGAAATTTCTCTTCGAATTTTCCAGGTTCTTCAAGTTTCTTGATAAAACGAATGAATGTCGTATGAATGATTTCGGGTATTTGTAAAGCAGGTTGACCTTCTTCCGGGACACAGATCTCTCGAATAGATTGACGAAGATTGGTGATGATCTTCGTTTCATCTTTAAAGAGAAAATAACCCGCAGCTTTGGAGAGTTGAATAGCATCGAGTGTGAGAATAATTGATTTGTTTCTTGAGCTTCTTTTCAATTGAATAAAACAATCCTTCCAATGCTGTAAACATTTGTCCGGAGAGGCAGGACAGGGATGTTTAAAACTAAATAATGTAGCGATTGTGATATGTAAATGCGCGATAGGATAGAGGTAAATTGATTGTTTTTCATCTTCCGTAAAACTGGCTTCTAAATGCTGAATTAATTGGTGATAGAAATCTGCGAATTGCCGTGGCTTAGGTTGATGAAACAATCCGCAGATGATCAGACCGAAGGTTTCTTTTTTTTCATTGCGAGCTAATTGTTCGACTAGTGCATCGGTTTCAAAATCCATCCGAGAAAATCTAAAAATAGTGAAGATATGTTTAGTCAAACGAAAAAGAGTGTTCTGAAATGGTCTGATGTGTCGAAGGACGGCTGGATTTCGTCTAGCATGTGAAGAATTTATTAGTTGAAAAAATATGGAATATGTAAATAATCTCGAACAACCAACAAAGAAATGTTCCGGAAGATGTCACTAAGAGTGGCTCTCGGACTAGACTTTTCGTTGGCGCGTTAGAGTTCATTCGAACAAACTAGTTGCTTTTCCTCGTTTTTTTTAATGCCTGTAATACCTGCATCGATGTATGATCGAGTTAATTATCTCTCGAGCCGGTTGATAATGATGTCATTAAATATTCATATCGAATTGAATGATGGTCATTTTTCGTCTTCACGTTCCAATGAAATTCGACAGCAAACTGATCTTAGTTTAGTCTCCTCTTCTTCATCGAATCCATTGATTGATGAACTACTTGCCTGTATTGAATATTACTGTCATGAAGTTCAGGAACTAGCAGATGCTTTACGAGCAATTCTCAATCTCTCGTCCATTTCCATTCTTGACGATCTATCCAAAGGTTCCCAATTATGCCTCAATGTTCTTCACAATTATCATCTCGATCGTCATCAAGCAGTGCAATCGATCTTATCAAGTCCATTTCGTGAAGATGCTTGGTGTGTCGTTCATGAACTGGATTGGAATATCTTTGGTAAATGTCGAATCATTCTCATTCGTTTACAAATTTATTTTCTTCTAATGCATCAAATCCTTCCAAAAGATCTTAAATCTCCCAGCTTGCATTCTTTCTCCCATTCCAAACAAAGACGAACATCGAATCTATCCTTGACTACACCTATCAAACGTCGGAAAGGTCTCGATTTGCAAGTGTAATTTATATTTATGATAGAAAAAAATAGTTGAATTACGAATGAATAATAGATGAGAGGAAAAGAAGAACGAAAAGTAAATTATGAACACAAAGAAGACAATCATACCATACAAGATTCACACGATTCAAAACACGCAGCAGCAGCAAGTGGGGGGGAGGGACTGATTTCTTTTCTAATAACATTTAAAAAAAAGAAAGCAATAAGAAGAAAAAGAAGAAGCAGACACTAGTGAATGATTTCCTCTCACATCAGTGAATAAGCAGAAATCGGACGATAAATAATCAACTAATCTAACCTTGGTCATTTTCTTTCATTCGCTCTTTGGCTCTAGCTAATTCCGTTTCTAATCGGAAGGGATCGAATTTTCCTGAGAGAAAAACAAAACTGGACCTGTGATAGTTCATGTTCGTACAAAGACAGATCGAAGAAAACACGCACACACACGGAAGAATCATTCAATCGACGTTCATTCACACACAGAACAATCTGACATCCACGACAAACGAGACGGAAGTTTCTTATTGATGTCGAGTGGAAAATCGTGTTGGTGGTTGTGGACGACCATTGTCCGATAGTGGTGAATCGTGACCACCAGCTGAATCATTTTCATCTTCTTCATCACTATATTGCCTAAAGAAAGAGAAGAACGAATGTTCGGGAATAACATCGATTCTTTTGTGTGGACTTACCCCTGGGTATTTCCCGATTTTTTCTTTGCCGCACTTTTTTGTTTCATTTGTTTGACGGATGTACGATTTCGTTGAACAACCTGTTGTTGATTATTCAAACGATTCTGTTGTAAAATCACGTTCTGTGTTGAACCGAAACCAGAATTGGGACTGATTGATCCCGGCGTTCCATAGTCGGCTAAGATTCCCGATGATGATAGTGATTGTGATGGACGAATAGGTGTTGCCATAACTAGATCATTCAATGATGATGAACCCCAGTTGCGATTATGTTCATTGACATTATTCAAATTTTCGTTATCACTGGATGCCCGATGTGTTTCATAACGTCGTCTATCGTTATTGGATACAACGGGTGGGGAAACCAGGTGGCGTATTGTTGAATTGGTGGTCGTAGTAGTTGTTGGTGGTTCGTATTGGGATGGATTATGTTGGAAACCTGTGGATGAGTAACGTTTGGCATATTCATTAGTGTTTTGGGATAGATCTTTCCGACGATTGATGGTTGAGGGTGATTTGGAAAAATCATAGGTTGTTGGAGAATGCTGATTACCTTGTTGAGAAGAAAAGCGATCTGTACGATAATCTTCATTGCTTTGAACATCCAGATTATTGTAAAGTGCGTCGATTTGATCAATGGTATCATTGAAACCCGTGGGATTTGTTCCTTGTCGATAATAACGGTGAACGATTTGATTGACTTTATCAAAATTCTCAGTATTGATCGGTTGGGAATAATTGGAATGTTGTTTGGGACGATAATGGGAGGGAAGTTTGGAGACCCCTTGGTCATTGTTCTTAAAACGTCGAGTGTGAGAAGATTGAGACTGAGGATGGATATGCATGCGGGCACCACTGGATTGTTCATCACTGGAATAGTTTGTGGTGAGACCTTGAGAACGTAATTCATCGGAACTGAAATATCCCGATGAACGATTTAATGAACGATCCGATGAATGAAAATCACTATTGATGACAACGGTATTTCCTGGTCGAGCAGCGACATTTTGAATTGAAACACGGCCATCTCTGGAGGTGGTAACAATGGCACGCGTTGGTTGATCAAGTGCAACTACAGTCGGTTGTTCCGGTTGTTGTGGTGGACGTTTTTCAATTTCAATTTCGAATTCGATATTCGAACCAAAGAGATTGCCAAGACTACCTGTACGACGTTGAACTTGACGACGGTATCCCGATCCAGATTGAGGTGAGTGAGGAGATTGATCTTGTTCTTGTTGCTGCTGTCGATCTCGATCGTGCAAAGCTGAGTGATATGAAGATGAACGTGTATGAGGGCTTATTGGAGATGGATATGCATTTGCAGTTTCATACGGACCTAGAAAAGAAAGATTCACTTCAATTAAGAAGAAGCAGAGTTTGATTGTGAGAAAAAAGGAGATTTCTCATCAAAACAGAAGTCATTAGTAGTCGCAAAAGCTTTGAAGAATAAACACAAGTATTTTTATTGACTTGCACCCGATAAGAGGGTAGCACAAGAGAATAAAATATCAACCTGTATTGAATATTAAAAATAAAATCGACGTTAAGGAGAAAATAAATTCAATAGGAAAACAAAATGTCAAAAACAAATGTTCAGATGAACTTACCCGTTCGTGAGCGAGCTTGTCTCGGTTGATAATCTTGAATAATTGTCGGTTGTGGACGATAACTTGCGGCATGAACACGTTGATAATGTAATCTGGATCGTTGCTGTTGTTCTTCTTCTTGTTTTGCTCGAGTATAAAGTTCTGGCTCACTTGTTCCATGTCGAATGGTTGCAGTTGGTGGACTTCGTCGAGCATCCGCACCTCTGGATAATTCCGGAACACGAACAATGGCAATGATTTCATTGGGTGTATATTGTCCAAAAGTCACCTGATTTTGTGGACTTAAGGATGTAATTTCCATTGAACGTGGACCAGCACTTAATGTGCGAACATTGGAACGTGATGTGGGACTTTGAAGTAAACTATCATGCGAACGATCACGTTGGATGGGTTTAAATCCTGTCTCTTCAACACGGACGAGATCTCCTTCTCGAGTGGTGGTGGATGTAGGTGGTGGAACTATCGGATATGAAATACTCTCAGATTGAGGAGAATCATATCGATGTTGATGGATGCCACTTTCACGGTACGTTTGAGTCTGGTGACGAATTTCACTTGTCGGTGTATAGGTGGATTGTGGAGGTGAACGAATGGTTTTTGTTGTATCATAATATTGGGGTCGTTCGTTCAAAAGAACTCGTTTGGACGGTGTTATTGTACGGACATTTTCATCGGAGGAACTCTCCGGTGAACGTCTGATTGGAGGAGGAGGAGCCGTAGTAGTGGTTGTTGTCGTAGTTGTGGTAATAATTTTTTTCGGTGCATTTGGACTGACTGCTCGTTCAGTTGTAGTAGTCGATTCTTTGATCTCATGCGTTCGTTGTACTTGACATTCAACATGAGTTTCCGTTTCAATTGTTTCAATTTCATCTACCACCAATGGTTTGGTTGAGATGGACCGTGATTGTGTTGTGATGGGGACTTTTCGCTGCGCACTGATTCCACTATGATAGTTTGAAATATTCTCATAATCAGATGGTGGAGAACTAGTGATTTGACGTCGAATATGGCGAGCCTGTTGGTGTTGTGGTTGGTTGAATTGTTCATTGGGAACAATTTCTGTATCATATTTGTAGGTTGATCGAGAAACGGAATCATCGCCTCCGTGAATGGTGGTCTGATCGGTATCGGAAGTTTGTCGTCGACCATAGCGCGAACCAGCTGTGGTGGCGGAGTCCACGTAAACACCACTATCCCGTATGGTTGGTGTACGATAAGCATCCTCCATCATTGATGATGAAGTAATCGTACGCAATGATGAACTGGTGGGTGGTGGATGACTGGTGGCGGTTGAATAGTCAAAGATACCGGAATCCGTAGCAGTGATGGATCTATGTGGATCACGAGCTGGTTTGGTGGTTGCTGTTATGGTACTCGTGATTGGTGGTTCGTGAGATAGATGCGGAGAAAGTTCAATCAGAAGACCTTTACCTAAAATCACAGAAGAAGAACAGAGGTGTGTATTCGGTCAGAAAGAGGATCAATAGAAACCTTTGCTTGTTGGAACATGTGAAAGAATATTTTCCATATTTGTTTCATTGAATGAGGATTTTGTTCGTTGACTAAGATAGGTTGAATCCATTGGCTGGGATGTACTTTGAGAGAAGTCTCTTAAACGTGATTTGGATGTACGTCGTCGAGCATCATAAAATTGGTCTTGCTTATTAATTGGATCACTTAATTCATCTTCACTTTCATGACCCGCATCTTCATCATGTTTTTGTTTGGTTGATTTTGGTGTACTCTGATAAATCGGAGGTGAGGAGTTGCTTAAGTCCGAATCAATGGAAGATACAGTTCGCTTATCTTTGATGGTGATATCAATCGATGTTTGAGGAACCGATGGAGCTTCGGTTGTTTTGGTCATTGAAGATTCCAATGAAGATCTGATGGCATCGAAGCCAGTTCGACCAAGACGATCAGTGGATTGGATACGCGAGGTGGATTTCGGTTCGTTACTCTCGAGACGAGAGATCTGTTCGGTCACACGTGATGGAGCGGTATGAGTTTCACTCATACGACGTTCGTTGGCATTAAATTCATCAATCTAATCAAATAGAGATGACATATATTCAACGAACAAATCCGGTGGAATGCAACACTTTGAAAGTGAAATCGGTTTTGATGAGACAAAGTTCAGGTGGTGATGATGAACTGTGAGAGTTAAAGTGAAAAGAATCTTACCTGGTAGATGGATAATTTTCCATTGAACTTTTTACATTTTCCTTTGTTACTCCTCATCTCCTTCCTTTTCTCATTAAACTTTGCCGTGATTAAATGATGTGTCTATATGTGTGTGAAGCTCACTCAATCTTCGTCTTCGCTATCGTGTGTATAAGATGGATTAGTTCGTGAACAACTACTCCTCTCGTTTAATTCGTTGCCTTTGTTTTTCGTCCTATCGTTCAAAACGATTAAGTCAGACAGATCGAATGAAGTGATTGGAAAGTTGTGTGACGAGAAAAAAACACCACCATCAGCAAATGAGTCTGTGATTGAAATACATACAAGATAGGTTCGTCGTCGACCACTGATACGATGAACTCGTCTCGGTGGAATTTGCTGCTGGAAAGATGATCATAATCTTTTGTGTCAATTGATTTTACTCCTCCCGTTCTGATTAGTAAAAGGTAGAAAAACAAGGGAAAGCAAACCTCATGCGTATATAGACACTCAAGAGAAGCAAGTATTGACCCAAGAAGAATGGAGTATAGAAGAGAAGTCGCTTACCGATCGACGAGTACTGGATGTCCATTCTTTGTTAGTTTGATCTTGTTCTTCAAATACGCGCCGTCGTTGTTCGGTTAAACCAGTTGAGATGGAAGTTTTGTATTTCGATGAATCATCGCGAATGCCACCACTGCTCGTGGATTCAAAAGCACTTTTTAATTCTCCAACTCGACCAGCTGTTGGTTGATCAGTGGTTTTGCTGGTAAATCCACTGGTACTATCGATTTGTTGTTGTTCGAATCTAGCGCGACGTTCGTCAATAATCGAGGAGGAGGATGAAGAACGTTTAGGTGGTTGTGGACGATCGTCATCAGTACGTGTTGTTTCACGTATTCGACTTGACTAGAACAGAAAAAGTTCATTGATTAACAGAACATTTTGATAAAAATGTCAAAAATCACAATAGAAGAAGAAGAAGACCGACCTTTAAGAAAAAAATTACTATCATCAAGTTAGTCATTCACACGGTCAACAAAAAAAATCAAGGATCAATGTGAACATCACATGCAAACGTGCAAGAGTTCCTCATCGTTTTCTGCAACTTACATCGACTAGAGTGAATCTTTTCTTTATCTGTTCATCTTCATCGGAAGAGGAATGAAGATGATAAATTTGTTGTAGAAGCGGTTTTTCTGGTGATGGTCCTCGAGAGACACGAACGAGAATTTCTTTCACCACATGTCGTGATGGGGGAGATGGTGTCACTTTGATTGGTTCCGGTGAAGATTCATCATGCGTAGGAATTTTTCTTTGAACTGCTGTAAGTCGTTGTTGGAGATTTGTTGGGACAATAGATACGCGTTGTGCTGTATAATTTCCATCGGTTTGTTTACCAGACTGTGAGATAGGGAAGGAGGGGCATTAGATTAAGCGAATCTTTCTCTCTCTGATTTTTCGATACTGATGAGATTCAAGCAAACGATCAAAAGAAAACAGTGGACTTTACCTGATCAAATCGATCGTCGTCGGATGTTGGCGAATAAGTCTGTTTCAGTTTGTTTCTCCAATCGGAATCTCGTCTTCGTCCAGCTTCATCGATAATAGTTGTTAAACCATGATAGGTTCTATCGCCCGTTGTCACATATGGATCAGAAACATCTTCTTCCGATGTTTCATCGCGTGGATATCTTGTCCCAATACTTGATGTTCGCCGTTGTGTGGAGGGTGAACGACGATCGGAATGACGTTGTTCGACTTCCACCTGGTATTCTTCACTAACAATGTCGTCACGTTCATGTGGTCGACGATCTGAAAAATGGGTGGCTGGTGTAATGATATTCGAGATACGATCATAATTTGATGAAGGAACTGTTGAGATCGTTGCTTGGCTGGTCGAGGGCATTGGTGGATATTGACCTGGACGTACACGATCGTAATTGGTTCTTGATGATGGTGGACTGCTCGAGTCAAATCGGGTATTGACACGTTCAGCATGAGCGGAAGATTCAATATCATGAGACAGTTTCGGATCATAAACGATTTCTGTTGTATAAATATCTTCTGAGGACCAATGACGATCTCGTGGTGTGCGTTCTAAAAGTATGGGGAAAAGTTTGAAAAAACACGTGAAAGAAAAGGAGACGCATTACCAATGGGTAACTGTCGATCAAAGGAGGATGACGTTGTTGAACGAGGAGGTGGTAAAATCTCCTCATAAACATGACTTGATGGTCGATCAATGGAAACAATCGTTGATTTGGTTGGATCCACCGTATGAGCTGGAACACGTCGATAAACATCTTTGACCACGTCATAACTTCTATGACCTTTAATTCGTTCGCTCTTCCCTTTATATTCTTCTTTAATCACATCGCTTTTCTTTCGTTCACTCGTTTCATCAATCGTTGTACGTAACAATCGATTCGTTCGGGGATCATATTCATCTGTTCGACGGCAACGAAATTCTTCACTCCATTCTTCGAAAACCACCTCTTCACTGGAGGTGGATTTCTCATCTTCACTAATATGTTGAACAATTGTATCTCGAACAAGAACTTCATTATTTTCATTGACATCACCTAAGGATACAGGTGATGTGGGAACGATGCGTGCTCGTTCAGGATCAGGTGTATAGTCCACCGGTAAATGTTTAGGTGGTAAATGCTCCGATTGACCTCGTGATACAGTTGAGGCATAGTTCAAATCATCGGGACGGTATCTCGGAGGTTGTTCGGTGCGACTGTCAACGGTCTTTTCCATGCTGATATCTTCCCTATAAGTACCGGGACGGGATGGACGAACTAAAGTAAAAAAGAGAAGCTTGTCTTTCGAATAATTTTGGTCATCGATATCATTCTGTCTCCTTTCAAGATATACACATATCGATTGAAAGAGAAGCCCTCCAAACGGTTGTCTGAGTGTCAGTATATGCGCTGCAAAAAGTGAAAGGAGAAAAGAATACTTGAAAATTTTTCAATGATCAATGATGAAGTTATCATGCTTCATTCATACTGTTGTTTCGTAACTCAATTGACTCTTTAATATTACACAAGTACAGCGTCTCATTCCTTGCTCACTTTGGACGAAACAAAACATCGGCTAAAACTAATTCGTTGATCTTACTTCGATATTCTACTGTTAATCTAATCGTCGCACCAGGTGCTGTGGAAGTATTGGCTTGTACTTCAATTGATTTTTTCATTAGACAAATATTATTCTTTCAAAGTCTTGCGTGACGAGAAACAAATGAATGTATAAATAACTAGTAGTCGTTGCTCATCGATTGAAGAGCAGTTCGAAGTCAAGGTATGTCTGTATGTGTATATAATACCACAAAAATCACTTGTCTTATCAGACTTTATTAAAGGGAACGCAAGAGAAAGAAAAAGAAATGTACGATGAATAGACAGTTCGATTGTCGATGGTACCATTCAACGTTTATTTGATGATGAAAAGAAGAAGGACGAAGTAGTGTCTTCTTCAATAGTTTTTTCATTTCCCCATCTCGATCGACGATTGATTACCTTTTCTTCTTCTTCTCTATTTCTATGGAATTGAATAACACCAGAGGAAGAAAAAAAGAAAGAGAAAAGGATCGTTGTTATGTTTGGCAAAGTTCAAAACTTTTCTCTCACTCTCTCAACCATCATTATCGAACTGAATCGATATTTCACTTTCTCTCTCGCTCTTTCTCACTTAATCGAGCGGGATACACAAGCAAACAAGAACCAAAATATCGTCAAAAGGAGTAATGGCTATATACGAACCATTGAAATTGTTCTGATTCTCTTTCTCTTGCCCGTTCCCTTTCTTACACAAACATCGCTCAGTGGCACTCCTACGCTCACCGGCAGGCCTATTAAAATATATTGTCGTGTCTCTAGTCTAGTGGGACACAAGAGCAACGCCATCATTAGAAATAGAGACATATTATTTACGTCTTGTTTTTCTATCGAAGAAGAGAGAAAAAATGTTTGGTATGTTAGATATTTCTTTCTTTAATGATTCATATCGAATCGCTCGGTTCAACTTCTCAGCGAAGGAAAGGTATTAAACTCTTCATGCCTCTAAATAGTATGTGAGTTTGTCAAGGAAATTCTGTCAGGTATTCGCACATCCTATACACGGAATAACCTTGGCTCTTGTGCACGTCATTTGAGCTGCTTCATTTTTCTTTCTCTTTTCAACGAAATCTACCTCTGATGGAACAAGAAAAGCCTTGAGTTCTCCTCGTAATGATGGAAGAATCAAATCAATCTGAGCAAGAAAAGAAAAAGAAACCTTCACTTTTCATTTACCTACTTGACTTTCGAATCTGATTTTGTCAAAAACAACAAATTCTTTCTCAGATTGAACTGCGTCATGTAATCCTTTCCAACTCGAACTGCTCGCATCTTCTGTCAAAATGATGAATAGGAAACTTAATACTCTGTCCAATATCAGCTTATTGCAAACAAAAAAAGAGCCGAACATACTTAAGGATTATTTTGACGGTCTACACTTAGTGTGAATAACTAGATGCATGATCAAGTATATAAAAAAAACACACCGTCGAAATATTCTCCATTTCAATAGATGTCTGAATGATTAATATGAAAAACGAAACCACTAGCAGGCAGTCTTAATCGTGTGTATTTAACAAAAGGAGAAAAATGTCTAGAGAACAAGTTCAAGTGGAACAGAGAAAAATAATCAGAAGTTAAGGTTTAGTTTACTCGGCGTGTTTTACAATCTGGCATTTGCAAATCTATTGATTTGTTTTATTACATTTTTACTATTCATCATCGTTGATAAAGAAACCAAATACTCTACCTTCTTCTTCTGCTTCAAAAAAGGTCTGTTCGAAGAACAAACCGACCAGCGAACTGAAAACGAGGACAACACGTTTGTTGCGTTCTTGACTTACACACAAAAAAAGAGAAATTGATAAGCATCAAGAAGAAGAAAAAATGGAATAGAAAATTGAGTTTTTTTAAGTAATAATAAACATATTTTTTTCTCTTTGAGAGGTTTCGAAATTCATTTTTTGTTTGATATATACATACAGATCTTTATTCCACAATTGGTAAACGTGCATTTATAAGAAAAGAAAGACAAAGTAATGAT
>QQTW01002616.1_pt1 | contig 13150 bp, 14 predicted proteins | sample 1904831 | NCBI WGS metagenome assembly QQTW01 (sample SAMN09435610, study PRJNA476489) | Subsurface metagenome, whole genome shotgun sequencing project. | reverse complement strand
CACACACACACACACGACAGGCATTCAATCACGGCCATCGAATGCGGGTACCTGGTCCAAGACACCGTTGCAATCTTTCTCCAAGCGGGATTGGATGCTCGAGCAGGAGGCGGAAAGAGCACACTACTATTGGACAAGACGCTGTTGACGCACCATGTTGGGATTGGGACCGCGCTGCTGGTGTTACACTATTACATCGCACAGGGAAGGGAGAAGGGAATCTACATCATCCTGCAGTTTCTGTTGATGAATGCGTCGACGCCGGTTCTGAACCTTAGATGGTACCTACGGACTTTCAAGCCGGGTTGGAAGAAAATGAGATTGGTTACAGATGTGTCATTTGTGGTGGCATTCTTCGCCGCGAGGGTCTGGCTGGTAGCAAAGATCTTGGGGGACTATGGGGCGTGGCATGGTTGGGGTGCTTGGGAGACGTATTGGAAGGGGTTGAGGGTGCCCTGTAAGATTGGGACGGGGCATTGTGGATTGCAAATGTGGGATGGTGGAGTGTGCTGGTATGGAACGTGGCTAGCAGGTCTACGAAGCTGACCCTCGGTGCGCAATGAGGAGAAGATGATCTGTCGGGAGTGTTTGGCGGAAGGGAGCCTGCGACAAAGTGAAAGTGTTCATCCTGGGTATATTTCGAAAGTGGTAAGTCGCCAGAGCATTTCGCATCGACAAATGCTAATATGGCTATCACAGCGTTCTCTGTTTTGAATCATCCGCCATCGCGAACCACTCCAACCGCTCGTCCTCAAGAGACGTCAATGGTTCAGTCGGGCTCGATAAGAGAGGAAGCTCTGCCGATCGATGATGTTGAAGGAGAAGAGGAAGGAGTCTTTGCCTTGAAGGTGGTCCCAGAGATCTGGCAAAAGGCAGCCAAAAAGAGGAAGAAGACGACGACGAAGAGGAGAAGAAGTATGAGAGGCAGATCAAGTACAGTACTGCAGTCGCGTCGCACTTGGAAAAGACCGCACTGTCATCAGTCCCGAGAAATAACAACCTACCATAAATATCCCAGACGAAGAGAAATGGCTATCGAGATATTGATGGCCATAAGATATTGGATGACAGCTATACAGATGGTAAATAAAATCTGAATTAGTATTCACGATGAACCACCCGTCGTCGTAGCTCCAGCTCTAAAAACTCCCTTCTCCCTCAACTTAAGCACAAACTGCTGCGCATTCCCATCACAAGCCGCCAACTCCTCATGATCCATCACCATCTTGTAACCCTGCCCACCCGCCCCCTCGCCCATCAACACCATCGGATACTGATACTTATTCTCCTCCACAAATTCCCTAACCTATCGCCCACCTTATCGTCAGCAAAACCCACCCAACAAACAAAATCCACATCCAAAAGAAAATAACAAATCATAAACAAATAAATAAGAAAAGGCAGCACAAACCTCCCCCGCAACCTCATCCCGATGCAACTGCTTCAACTCCACCTTCCCCCCTTCCTCCCCTCCCGCACTCATCTCCTCCTTAACCTTCTTCCACTCCACCGTCTCATCCAGGTGCAGGCCTCCATGCGTGATATCGCACGCCGCGCACGCGGGCTTATCTTTCGCCGAGGTGAGTTTGCGGAATCCGTAATTGAGTTTGCCGATGAGGGAGGCGTCGGCGTTGTAGAGGATGTAGAGTGTTGTTGTTGTTGTGGAGGTGGGGGAAGCCATTGTGTTGAGAAGGGGGGTGTCAGGGGATTGGGGGTGGAGATGGGGAATGGGGGATAAAGAAAGAAGTTGAATTGGACTTCTTTTCGGTATGTTCAAGACCATCTATAAATCTACCTTACTTGGGGCATCAAAAGCTCCGCCTCATAAGATTTGGAATCACAGATGTTCGATGACCCCGCCAAGGAAACTGATTCTCGAAGGATTCCCGGATTTCATTGGCATTCAGCCGCACAAGCTCGACTTATCCCATCCACTGCTATGGTGCACAGGCCATAGGGCTGAGTGGTGACTGTGCACCATCGCGTAGCAGTGGATGGGATAATTGGCCCCCCCTCCCTACCACTACCAGACCGAGGAAAGCCAATCCAATAGTGGATGAATGCAGAATCCTCCCGGCGCTAAAGGCGGAAGCTCTACCATATAAGTCATTACCTCGGTGACCTCCGAAGATACCAACTAACCTAAGCTTGTTGAGTCCTGAGTGGAGGCCGAGATCGGATGCGGGAACAACGGACTTATGGCTCTAACCAATCAGACCAGGCGCAAACGTCATCAAGGAGAATCGGAGAATCTCAGTCTTCTGGTGGTGCTCCGTCCAAATCCATGCACCAACATCAACAACCTTGACATATCTTTTCTCTCTCAGCTTTGAGCGAGGACTGGATCCACATTTGTTCACTCTTCTCCTCCCTTGTCCTCCCGCCACACATACCACACGTGAAAACAGCGTACAAGAAGCATGCCCGCTGCCAATACGCCTCCCCGCACGCTTTACGAGAAGGTCTTTCAGGACCACGTAGTGGATGAAAAAAATGACTCCAACGTTCTGCTCTATATCGACAGACATCTTGTTCACGAAGTGACGTCTCCGCAGGCGTTTGAGGGTCTAAGGAACGCGAATCGCCAAGTTCGGAGACCAGATTGTACTCTGGCGACCACAGACCACGTAAGGAAGTACTAGAAGACCCTATATTTACATTGCTAAGTTGTCTATAGAATGTCCCGACTACCTCACGAAAGTCGTTCAAAAGCGCCGAAACCTTTATTGAGGAGGCAGATTCACGTACCCAATGCGTCACATTGGAAAACAATGTGAAAGCTTTTGGCCTTACGTATTTTGGATTAAAAGATAAACGCCAAGGAATTGTCCATATTATTGGTCCTGAACAAGGCTTCACATTGCCAGGTACCACTATCGTCTGTGGCGATAGTCATACTTCAACTCATGGGGCCTTCGGTGCTTTAGCTTTCGGTATCGGGACAACAGAGGTCGAACACGTCTTAACAACTCAAACTTTGATTACAAAGAGGAGTAAGAATATGCGCATACAAGTTGAAGGGAGCTTAGGTCCTGGGGTAAGTAGTAAGGACGTGATTCTCCACATCATTGGCATAATCGGAACTGCCGGTGGGACTGGTACTGTGATTGAGTATTGTGGCTCAGTGATCCGAACTCTAAGTATGGAAGCTAGGATGTCGATCTGCAATATGTCTATCGAGGCAGGGGCTCGGGCTGGTATGATAGCACCGGATGAGGTCACGTTTCAATATTTACGAGGTCGGCCTTTAGCACCAAAGCCAGATTCTGTGGAATGGAAAAAAGCTCTAAGGTATTGGTCCAGTCTCGTATCGGATATAGGAGCTTTCTACGACGTAGAGGTTTTCGTTCACGCAGAGGACATTGTCCCTACAGTCACCTGGGGCACCTCACCTGAGTCTACTATTTCGATAACTGGAGTTGTCCCGGATCCAGAAATTTTCGAAAACGACGCTGCGAAGCAGAGCGCTAGGAGAGCGCTAGAATACATGGGCCTACAACCAGGAACTCGAATGCAAGACATCGAGCTTGACACAATATTCATCGGGTCCTGTACGAATGCCCGGATTGAGGATCTTCGAGCCGTGGCGCAGATTGTACGAGGGAAGAAAGTAGCAGTCAGTTTAAAAAGAGCTATGATAGTCCCGGGTTCAGGTCTAGTGAAACGCCAGGCAGAGTCAGAAGGGCTTGATAAGGTTTTCGAAGATGCAGGATTTGAATGGCGTGAGGCTGGTTGCTCTATGTGTCTCGGCATGAACCCAGACATATTGGCTCCCAAGGAGCGCTGTGCAGGTTGGTTGCTTAAGCCTCATGTCGTGATGTGCTAGACTAATTCGAAACCATCAGCGACGTCTAACAGAAACTTCGAAGGTGAGACCGACATCTTTTGTGAGATAACGCAGTTTATTGAAACTTCTCTAGGGCGGCAGGGAACTGGCGGACGAACACATCTCATGTCCCCAGTCATGGCGGCGGCCGCCGCATTGGTTGGCAAATTGGCAGATGTTCGGAACCTTGCCAGAGAACCTGCAGCTCCTGCAAAACAAACGCAGGATGTAGCATGGGCGCCGGAAACAGATCTTGACTCGGACGGCGATATCGAAAGACTTCTCGATCTACCTGAGGATATTCAGATCGGATCAGCGAAAAATTCGGCACCCGCCTCCGGCGGCCAAACACCTTTCAAGACAGTTAAGGGTATTGCTGCGCCTTTAGATCGGTCTAATGTTGATACGGATGCTATTATACCTAAGCAGTTTTTGAAAACCATCAAGCGTACTGGCCTCGGAACAGCTTTGTTTTACGAGCTCCGTTATAACGAAAACGGCGACGAGAATACAGACTTTGTATTAAACCAGGAGCCGTATAGGCAGTCGAAGATACTCGTAGTTGCAGGTCCAAACTTTGGTTGCGGAAGCTCACGCGAACATGCCCCATGGTCTATCAAGGACTTTGGAATTACGTGCATCATTGCCTCTTCTTATGCGGAAATATTTTTTAATAACGCTATGAAGAATGGTCTCCTTCCTATTACAATTTCGGACCACGATACGTTGGCAGCAGTACTTATTGAAGCACATGCAGGCCGAGAAATTGAGGTTGACCTGGTCAACCAAAGAATCAATAATGCCTCTGGTGTTAAGCTCGCAGGATTCGAAATCGAAGCTTTTAGAAAGCATTGCCTTATCGAGGGCCTTGATGAGATTGACCTCACAATGCAGGTGGTTGATAAGATCAAGAAATTCGAGCAGCAGCGAACCATTGATACTCCATGGCTGGACGGTACGGGTTACATGCGAAGGAATCGGCAGAATGAGCCTACTAAAATCGAAACGGCTTCGGTTCCAGTGACGAACAGAGGCGGGGAAATCAAGGAGCCACTGGATTGGTGATCTGTTGCGACGTCTGCAGACTCTGGGCTTACATTGAATAGAAAAAAGCAACGATTCACAGACAAGATTGCATTCTGTCGGTTCGCAGAAGGGGTCTTCCACCTAGGTTGCATGCATTGCATGCAACCGGGGTAGGGGGCTTGATCAAATTCAAGTATGGGTGTGAGCAACTGTGTACATCGCCAGTGACTCGCGTGACCTCCCATTTTCTGAATTGCGGGAAGCATGTGCAAGCGTCTCGTTGCCGGTTGATGGGAGTTTCCCTTGGATCAAGCTGTGTGCGAGCCACGAAACTGTAGAGCAGTCTTGTTTTCCAAGTCTTGTCGATTGGGAAGGTTGCTTTAGAATGGCCCTACCAGGTTCCCTGTCGGGGCGTAACATGAGAGGTGCCGCCAGATTATCCCCGAGCATTGATCAGACGGAGACCCAGATGATCAATTGGACGACCTGATTATGGGTCCCCTCCTCTCATACGCTTTGAAGCGCTTGCAATGCCAGAGCAGCCTGCATCCAGCTACTGCCGCCTTCTTGCCTATTTCACTGCACTGCGGACTTCGTGTGCCCTATGATTTAAGTCGCGGAGGCGTGACGCGATGCAGTATGCATGTACTTTCATCAGGACAGACGGTCATTACCCTAACCACAAGATCACTCTGCCCTCCTGTCCTTACTTCCAGGTCCAGCTCGACCTAGCTTGCAGAGCCACTTGAAGCCTAGGTCGATTGGATGGCTCATGGCTTTATCATTATTGCACTCGTTTGGTTCAACTTATCGAATGTCATTCTCGCCCCCAGCTCTTTCTCGTACTCCTCTTCTCCGCTCATGCCCCCCTCCTTCTCCAATTACACCTCCTCCTTCACCTACTCCGCCCCTTTATCCTCCGATGCCCAGCCCCACCCACCCATTTCCGAGGTAAATTCGATTGGAGACTGTAAGCAATCTGTGTGATGAGTCCCGGCAGCTCCTCTCATGCGTCTTGGTATTCAAATCCGAATAGTACGACTTCGGTATGGCGGTCTCTCATAGTGATAGGGTAGCTGCAATAAGCACTCTGTAGACCTCATCTATTAGCGTGTGCACGAAGCTCTGGAAAGATCTGCGCAATTTTTTGTTTTGCTTTCCCCCCCTTTATAGAGAACCCAACCCTACTAAAAAGAGGTATTAGAGCTTAAAAAGTGAGGTGTATATAGAGCGACTGAAGACGATCTACTACTATTAAAAATTTAGAATAAAAGAGCTCTTATAACGATTTTATAAGCTATTTTCCTTCCTTTTTCCTATGCCTCGGCTTTTCGTAGAGAAATCGACTAAACTTTAGCGCAGAACTCTAAATCTTCGCGATTCCTCACGAGAAAAAGAGGAGAAGAAACCCTTTATTCTAGGCTTAATACTAGGTATTAAAAGGTCTTATAAGCTAGTATGGATTCGCGAGGTAATAAAGACTTTTTAAAGCCTTATATATAACTTCTTATTATTGTAGGTTGAAGTGCTTTCATGGAGGGGGGGAAAGTAAAATAAAAAAATGCGCAGATCTTTCCAGAGCTTCGTGCACACGCTAATATAACAGAGTTTTCGGAAAGTAATTCCGCACCCCATCATTTTCACCAAAAGTAGTATTCTAGGACTTAATTATAGAATAACGAAGGCTTCCCCGATTCTATAAATTTTATACTAAAGACTTAAGCCTGATCTCTTTCGCTCTATAGCTTTTTTATTAGGTTTTTCTACGTCGTTCGTAAGATATCCCTAACTTTCTTTCTAAAGGTCGGAGATAGCTACTTAGCGTAGGCTTAACTCCCGTCTAACTCCCGCCTACTACGCGTTTCGCGTTAAAAAGTCCAAATATATCTTAAATATCTAGCTAAGGGTAATATATAAAATTATAGATTTTTAATAGATCGTATAAAAATAGCCTAGCTTCTATTTTTTTATTTTCTAAGATATCCGAGCTTATTTAGTTCTTCTAGAATTAATACTATTTAGCCCCTTTTTAGTGATGGCCCTAGTAAAATGCCAAGGTGCGGATTTACTAAAAAAAAACTCTGTTGTATAGGTAGATGTTCGATGACCCCGCCAAGAAGGATTCTTGACATTCCGAGCGTCCCGGAACAAAACATACATGTTTACCGCTCGAGGGGCTGTGTAGTCTGAATGTAGTTGACAGGTAACCTTTCACACAGAAACCTTGAGATCTTGGGCCAAAATTCACTTAGGATCCAGAGTAGAGGTCGACCATGGCATCCAAAGAGAATCAGACCCCCGGGTACGATGTATGCATTATTGGAACTGGTACGCCAAGTGGAGATGGAATCTAGTCATAAATATGCCTCATTCCCTCTAACGGAAAGTTCATAGGATTGTATGGCATTCAAGCCGCACGATATTATCTCGACATCCATCCTGAAGCCAAGCTCACCCTGCTGGAGGCGGACAATGTCGTTGGCGGAACATGGAGCTCAAGTAAGCAGAATCTGCTCTAGTCATATAATCGTGCATCTATCTATCATCTATAGCTCTATCAGAAAATCTAATGCCTTTATCTAGAACGCATCTACGACGATTTCTGGACCCAAACCCCTGTCAAAATGGCCGAGTTCTCCGACCGTCCCATGTCTCCTCCGCCACCAGAAGACCAGTACTGGGGCTTCTTTCCAGCAAGGTACACCACCCAGTATCTAGAATCATACGTAGACGATCACGTCTATAATGACCAAAGCATCCGTGACCGCATTCTCTTTAGCACACCAGTCGATGGTGCACGTGAGGATGAAGACGGTCAATGGGTCATCACCAGCCAAAAAGTCTGCCTGCTTCGAGCGAAAAAGCTGATTGATGCCACCGGAATGACCTCGCAACCGCATATACCGCACATCCCCGGCCAGGAGACATTTCAAGGCCACACCATCCACCACAAAACGTTCGGCCGTTCCAATTTCCTCAAAGATGACGCCAAGCAACACGTGGTTGTTCTGGGAGGCGCAAAGAGTGCAGCCGATGTGGCCTACGCTTCCGCCAAAGCTGGCAAGAGGGTCTCCTGGATCATCCGCAAAGCCGGTAATGGTCCAGCTGCTTTCTTTGCTCCGCAAGCCATGAGCAAGCGGTACGCCAACTCCAACGAAGGCTTCTATAATCGATTCATGTCAAGCTTTCTGCCGAATCCGTTCGGAAAGAAGGGACTGCTAGCCAGAGTGTTGCATGGTACCTGGTTTGGACGGCGATATCTGATCAATCTTTGGGATGGGTTTGATAAGGGACTGAGAGCCTTGATGGATTATGGGAGGGAAGAAGGGCAGGCGCATGGATTCGCAAACCTAGAACCAGACACCCCGTATGTAAAAATTGTCTCGGCGAGTTGGCATGTTCGAGTGTTGATGCGTGGATGATAGGATATTCTGGCAGAACGATAGTTCGGGTGTCAGCACGAGGCCCGACTTCTTGTCGACAATCGCCACAAAGGTACAAATCCATCGTCGGGACGTTGACCGGCTAAACCCGCAAATGGTAGTGCTCGCTCCCAAGGACTCAGAAGACGACAAGCTCGCTATCCCTGCGGAGGCGCTGGTGTATTGCACTGGTTGGGATCCGGTCTCGTCTCTGTTCTCGTCCGAGGAAGCGGAGCGTCTTGGCCTGACTATCCCCCTAGCGGAGAGCGACCCCAAAGTCCAGAGTCACTGGCAGGGACTGGAAACCGATGCTGATCGCAAAGTCCTATCAGATTTTCCTTACTTGGGTGAGCCGCCTCCATACCTTAAGCTCGAACCCACCCACACGCCCTTTCGACTTTACAAAGCCATGGCCCCAGTGCATGGAGCGTCAAATCACTCTATAGTCTTCCTCGGTAAGATGGTCGTAGGTAACAACTTTCGAACGGCGGAGGCTCAGGCTTTGTGGGCGGTTGCTTATTTAGACGGTCGGGTTAGTGTGACGGAGTCGGCGATGCAGGCAGATGTGGCAATGACGGTGGCATGGAACCGCAGAAGGTATCTCAACAAGGGCCAACTGGGCAGCTGGTTCTACTTCGATGTAGTTGGATATGCCGATATGTTACTGGAGCAATTGAAGCTGTCGAGTCACAGGCGGAAGGGCTGGTTCAGGGATTTGATGGACCCGTGTTTGGCCGATGACTTTAAAGGTCTCGCAGCTGAATATAAGGCGCGATATGGGGCGTAGATATCAACATCTTTTTCATTGATGCACATCATGGGCATTTACTCGCTGATGGATCTTCTGCTTGACGTTGGGTTGTGACCCATTCGTACGCATCATCCCACCAGTTGAAGAATGGCTCATAGTATTTCTGGCCATACTGGTGATGCGCAGCGTGCCTCTTGCTCCCAGCCGCCCAGCCTTGAGGCAGTATCTTGTCGTAACCCCAAGGATGATCCATTCCCGAATGGATGTCCACCAATAACCAAACGAACATGGGAACGAAAAGAGTCCGGGTCATCACGTGCGACTTGATGATGTTGAGCGAGAAGTTCGCCAGCAAAACCAACCCTAGTCTTTCCCCAATGTCAAGCTGGTTCGTGACCTGTGGGTTTATCTCGCCGTGCTTGTGATGAATGTTGTGGATCCGGCTGACATAGGGCAGTTTGTGGAGGGCTAGATGGAAGAAGAAGAAGGCGGTGTCGTAGATGAACATGCTAGCGGCCAATTGGACCACCAGCTGTCTGCTTGTAGGCGGAAGAAGAGGCAAGGCACGTTGTGTCTGCAACGGAGAGTGCAGGGTGAAGTGGTGCAGTGTCGGTGCGAGAAAGTTGCCTCGGATGGAAAGGGTGTTTGGGTCATAATTTCCGCTGATAGCCAAGTCGCGGACAGAAACGCCTCCGAACTTCTTGATCATGGTAAGGTCCATCAGGAGCAGCGGTGCGATGTATGTCAAGCCTTCTCTTACGCGATTCTTGGGCCGCTGGAGCTTAGGAATCGCCTTGTAGCCCTTGGCCCCGTTCTTCAAATTGGCCAGGCGCAATTGTGGATTATGGATAAATTGATAGATGTATGAACCTTCGAAAATGGCGTAGACTATGACAGTCCAGAATGTCTCGAAGGTTGAAGATCTGTAGATAGAGGACGAAAGGAGATATGCGTAGGCGTTGTCAAGGACGGGTTGAAAGAGCTGGGGGAAAGCAATTGCGGCGCCAAAGAAAAGGCCCAGTGCCAGGCGTGGGGCGGTGGACATGGCCGAAGAAGAGGAACTGGAGAGTATTCTTCGGAGCCGCAATTGAAGAACGGTGGTGGAAGGGAGAGCTGAGGCGAGTATGATCTGGACTTCATTAAGGTATACATCTTGTCGAGTACACGATGGGTCTCGGCAGAGATGACGAAGAACAAGTAAACATGGAGTGGTAATCAATGACGTATTGATCCGCTGTCGGCCCTGAGTATCATACAGCTAGCGCAGATACATAACCGCGCTATGGAAATCATGGAAAGTTTCTTCGGGCTGTCTTCCTCCGCACCATTATCTCCACGAAAACAATATCGCATAGACCTTACACATTCTTCGTGTCCTCCAGATGTTTGACATTCAGCTGCGGTCCTTAAAGGATGCGCTGGTCGACCCCTGTTGCTGTTATGTACCCTCTTTCATCAGCCCCCTCCACGTAACCGTCACTGCCTTCCTCTGCGGCCTAGTCTCCTGCATTTTTGCGACCAAACAAGAAATCGGCCTGTCCTTAGCATTCTGGGCACTCAACCGGCTTCTGGACTGTCTGGACGGTGCTTTGGCCCGACATCGAAAGACCGCCTCAGACTTGGGTGGCTTCCTCGACCTCCTCGGAGACTTTATCGTTTACTTCCTCTTACCAATCGCAACTACCAAAGGATACGACGACACAAGTGCCGCCTGGAGAGCAGTGGCAATCCTTGAGGCGACATTTCATGTTAACAACTTCATCTTGTTCTATGTGGCCGCTGTTGCCGAGAAGTCGCAAGTCAAGAGCGCAAAAGAATCGAAGGAGCTGACCAGTCTCATGATGCGGCCTGCACTGATCGAGGGCCTGGAGAGTGCAATGATCTTCACCCTTATGCTCGCTTTCCCTAACTCAATATGTACCGTAAGCTGGACAATGGCTGCGCTTGTCAGCGTAGGGATCGTGCAGCGGACATTCTGGGTTATTGGAGCTCTACCAGCGTGATCAAAGGCTGATGTGATGATACTGCACAATCACACCAGAAACGAGAACCGGAACGTTGCCACCCTACACTCTGGCCAACAACGACCGACTGGCATGCGCACCGATCAACGTACCGAAACAGGGCCGGTAACATTACGACACCACTGCATACAACAGTAGCGGCTTGGAAATGGCCGAGGTCGGGAGTCTAGGCCCATCCATCTCCACACTTTCACAGATAAGCAAAAATTGCGGCCAAGGGACGTTCAGTAGAGGACAAAACCTCACTCGAAGACCAAACAACTGATGGAGACATCGCTAGCTGCGGGAATTCAAAGCGTACTGAGAACTCAAGTCCTCAGTCTCACACCACATGGAAAAGCATCAAGTCGGTGGACCTCTTGGTGCTGAGGAATCCCTTGACGGTCGTCATGTCGAGCCAACGACACAAGAGACGAGCACCAAATTCGTATCCAGACCAGAAGTTCCCACCTGGAGGATCACCCTTTCCCTGGCCCTTCTTTTCCTCAACTACTTCATCGCCCAGTACGACAAATTCGTCCTGTCATACTTCCAGAAAGAAGTAGTCACGTCACTGAACCTTTCTTCGTCGGCGTATGGTATCCTCTCGGGCTATGCGACCGGTATCGTGTATGCTCTTCTGGCTCTACCAGCCGCCTATGTTGCCGACTACACTGGCGCCCGGGTTTGGGTCTTGACCATCGCTGCAATATGGTGGAGTTTGTGTGCCGTCTTCCAGGGGCTCAGCCACAACTTCTGGCAGATCTTGTTGGCTAGAATTGGGATGGGTGTTGGCCAAGCTCCTGTGGAAGCCTTGAGCGTGAGTTTGATTAGCGATTTGATGGGCAAAAGATATGTCTTTTTCGGCGAAAGGTAGGACTTTTTACTATAGAACTATGTCCTTCTTAATTTCCTGACTAATATGGCCCTCAAGCGTGCTGTATGTCGGAGTCTACATTGGGGAAGCCGTTTCAGGTCAAATTGCCGTGGCATTTGCGCGAACCAACACCCCTTGGAACACGGCTCTCATCGCCATTGGCATTGTCGGCATCGTAGTCGCCATCTTCATCCGCATCTTGATCCGAGAACCATGGCGTCAAACCTCCTTGATAAATCCAGATGCCTTTAGCAATTATGACGAGCACCGCGGCTCCGCCTCAAGGAGCAAAATCTCCCATGCTTATCAAGATGCGAAATCAACATTCAACTACGTCTTCCGTATGCGCTCGTTCTGGCTGCTTACACTCTCTGCATCCTTCCGCCAGCTGTCCGGCAACGTATTTGGCTATTACATGCCAACATACCTTTCGGACTTGTATCCTTCACACCCAGACATATTGTCCAAATACGGAATCATCGTCGGCGTAGTAGGATCAGTAGCAGTACTTCTCGGCGGCCTACTCACATCCGCATTCTGGCACCGTACAAAAACACTCCCCCTCTACCTCGTAGGGATAGGTGGGATGGTATCCAGCGTGTTCGTATTACTCATGCTCTTCTCCCGCGCCGTGCAAGGCGGCAGGCAAGACTCCGGCATCAAAGTCCTCTACGGCACCATGTCCCTCGCATACCTGACCGCCGAACTCTGGCTCGGAGCCATCAACTCTCTAATCGTATTACTATTACCACCACAATACAAAACTTTTGGCCTCTCCATCTGGGCCGCGACACAAGTTCTAGTCTACTCAGCTGGACCGGAGATCATCGGGCTGGCTCTCAGAAACACAGACCGCAGCAGTGAAGCCTACATACGAGGGACGCGCATTGCATTAGCGGTTATCATACCGGTTGGGTACTGGCTTGCAGGGATTGGATTCCTCCTGTCCATCCCTCTGGTCAAAAAGGATCTTGCTGGCGAAGTTGTACGTGGCAAGCTGAACATGGGCAGGAAATCTGCTTTTGTGGCATTTGGTGCAATTGTCGCCACCATGGTGGTCATCCTGTTTGTGGTCAGCATCGTGTACAGAGCCTGACCTTTCTTGATAAACCTAAGGGCTAGTGGCATGCCCCATCAACGCTTCACCAGGTCAGAATCGCATCTGCCAGAACTATAATCCGGGACTTTCCACCTATGACCTCTGTTATTGTTTACATGTTGTCTATCCTTCACAGCACTCCCTGA
>QQTW01002615.1_pt1 | contig 13151 bp, 13 predicted proteins | sample 1904831 | NCBI WGS metagenome assembly QQTW01 (sample SAMN09435610, study PRJNA476489) | Subsurface metagenome, whole genome shotgun sequencing project. | reverse complement strand
GACTTAGCATACAACAGGCTTTCAACTGGGAGGGACATAATTTTGAAGAACATGAGGGTGGAAACAAACTCAAAGGTAATTGTCCTTGGCATGATTCGCAGTCGGGTACAGCATTTTGGTGTCGGGTTGTCGGTGGAATTCCGATGTACCATTGCCCGATTGACGGGGGTGGGACTGTAATTGAGTATCGCTATAGGAGAGAGAGGGGAGGGACGGGAAAACCGAGGGGTAAAGATTTTGTTGAGATAGCCAAGGAGTTGGCAGCGGATGCTGGGGTTTTAGATAAATTCCCAAGCTCAAGCTCTGCTAATAATTCTAATAAAAATTCCACATCAAGTTCTGCGCCTAAAAAAAGTGGTGGTTCCGGTGGTGGTGACAACCCACCTGCCGATTTATCTAGCATTAGTGAAGAAATCAAGCAGTTTATCCACAAGGGTACAACGCAAAAGCAGTTAGATGAGTTTAAAGTAAAACTGCGCTTAGAACATCCGCATTTGAAAGAAAGCGAAATTAAACAACTTGTTGCATCTATTTTAATCGAGGTAGATATTGATGACGAACGCGACGACACTAAGGAAGAATTAGCTAATATTCTTGATATTAGTAGTTCAAAATTAAACCTATCAAGCTTTTTACCCCAACATTTAGCAGATGCTCTAGATGGCTTGGCAAAATGGCTAGGAGTGCCAGCAGAAGCGTTCCTTGTGTTTTTGTTGCCCGTTTGTGCAAGCTTATTAAATCCTAAAATGCGGATAGTAGTTAACCGTTCTAGAAATCACCGAGAGCCATTTATTCTGTACACTGCGTTGGTATCTAAGTCAGGGTCAGGAAAATCTCCGATACAAACAAATATTACTGGCCCGTTACATAAGCTTCAAACAGAAGCAGATGAGCAATATCTCAAAGATTTAAAACAGTTTTACAAAGATAAGGAAGAGTGGGATAGCTTAGATGAAGAAGAAAAACAAGATAAAGAACCACCAAAAGTGCCTATTCGGCGTGAATTTTTCGTTACCAACGCAACAATGGAAGCCCTGGACGAAATCAAAGTAAACCAAGGTAATTTAGGCGCAGGTTTTCTTTACGAGAAGGACGAGTTATCAGGTTTATTTGGTAGCTATGGTGCCTATAAAGGTGGTCGTGGTGATGACAAAGAATCAGTACTTAGTGGATATAACGGCAACGGCGTAAAAAAACATCGTGCTGGAGGAAAACGCCTATATGTACCGTATGATGCAATGTCGATTACTGGAGGTACTCAACCTGGTAAACTTCGCAAATTGATGACGGACTTGCAAGACGAGCAAGGGGAATGGGCACGCTTTTTATTTTATCTAATGGTTACAGAACCAAAAATGCGAACCATTGAAGAATCTTCATTTGACATTAGCGGATTATTAGAAGCTATTTACAAACGGTTGATGTCAATTGCTTCTGGGGGAATAACAGAATTTACTTTCGATATTGATGGCAAGAAACTTTACCAAAAATATGAGTATCAATTGGACGTTGAGTTACACGCCGAGGAACGCGACGCACTACGAGCTGCTATAGCAAAGCACAAAGGTGCCAGCGTGCGACTATCTGGAATGCTTTATCTTTTATGGTGTGCAGCTGAGAATGAATTACCAGGAAGCGTAATCCCTGCCGAGTTTGTTCAAAAAGGCATTAATATGTCTAAGTTTTTCTTGAATCAAATCAAGTTGATTTACATAAATAGTGGTGTCACCGAAACCCAACTGGCACCAAAACTCGCATCAATTCTCAACTTAGCCAAAAATTCCTCAGCAGGACGGGTATCAAGTCGCGATGCTTCAAGACGGTTAAAAACCAAAAAGGGAGAAAACTTAACCATGTTCCGTGAACTCGAACAATTAGGATATGGAAAAGTTGATTTAAAACAACAAGGTTTTGATTTTGTTCTTAACAGTACTAAAATACCAGTGTCAACAGTGTCAACTCAGTGTCACCAGGAAGTTGACACTATCAAACCCTTACAGGATAAGGATTTAAATACAGTGTCACCAGTGTCACCACAAAACAATGCTCAATTTTCAACTTCACCTAATTCGATGGATATTGAAGAAGAATATATAGAAGTAAAAGAGGATAGTGACACTGGTGACACTGGTGACACTGTACCAAAACCCCAACAACAGCAAGGCTTTTCGGCAACCAATGAGTGTCACCAAGAAGTTGACACTGTTGACACTTCTAATATTGCAGCTTCTACACCAAAGGAGGCGAAAAAAGGTTCTGAATCTAGGAATTATATAGATAAGGAGTGCTTTGAGTTTGAGTTCCAGCCGAAGCCGAAATACAAGGTGGGGGATAAGGTAAAATATGTTGGGTCTGACTCCAATAACATCGCGCAGATGCCAGGAGTGTTGAAAGTCCATAAATTTGACTACAAAAAGGTTTGTGTGGAAGTGAAAACTACGGATGGGTTGCAAATATCAACCTGGCTTGATTATCAGGACTTTCAGAAGCTGTAACCCTTGCTTGAGGAAAATTAAAAATTGATGATTTAATGGGTGTCAACTAATTTACTCCTCCAAAAAACTCAAGAATTGGAGGAGTACTTGAAAATGACTGTTATTTCGCTTAATACTGGTAATATCCTGTTCCGAATCAGAGGATAGTTTTATGAAAATGGTTTCGGTAAAAACCCTAAAAAATGCCACCTCTGGTAGGATACGGGAATTGCTTGATATAAGCTGGATGTACCGAGAGAGGGATGATTGCCTTGATGAATATCACCCAGAACAAATTGCATATGTTTATCTGATTTACTGCCCTGATGAGATTTTCAGTGAATTTTACCCCTATGTAGGAGAGCTTTACGATTTGGCCAATGAGCTTAATTCAAAAGCTTTAGCAAGGTCAAAAAACTTGAACGTAATGGCTGAGATTCTTAAAAAGAGTTTTCTCTTTTCAGGTTGCGGGTATCATCGAAAATTTTTGAATATTTACCTGGAAGAAATGAAGGAGCTAGCATTAAAAGCTCAGAACCCGAACTTGACCACTTCCCCACCCAAAAAACTGCGGGAGTAATTTGCTACCCCTCCCCCTCCCGAAATTCCCCCGCTGTCCATTTTCCTTATCGGTTATCACGGGGGGAGTGGGTATGTTTTGGGTTTCGGTGTAGGGTGCGGGGGTAATTTACTATTTCAGAAATCGGGAATTTTGAGGGAGTAACAGCAATAAAATGATTTGGTTATGGAATCGGTGAGGGGCGTAAGTAAAGATTGTTTTAGCCACTAAAAAATACATTGTCAAAAGGGGGGATGGGATAAATTGTTTTCCGGTATGGCGGTGCGCGGGAAGGTAAAATTTCCCCTACTTAATTACTGCTGCGGGGGATATAGCAAGATAAACGCTCAATATTGCCCAAGAATCCGAAATATCTCATACTCAAAGTGTATTAGAGTCAGTGTAAGCACCTACACTCTTAAACTATGCCACAGGACTTCTCAGGTCAAAATTTGCAAGGGCGATCGTTCAAAGGGCAAAACCTTGAGGTTGCTAATTTTAGCTATGCAGATATCCGTAGTGGAGATTTTACTGGCGCTAACCTCATAGGGGCAAACTTTAGGAATGCAAAAGCCGGACTGCGAAAGCGTTGGGCTATTTTACTGGTTTTACTTTCGTGGCTATTGGCGGCAATATCGGGGATTTTCTTAGCTTTTAACGGCGCTTTAGTAGCGGTCATATTTGACAGTGAAAGTGGAAATCAGGTTGCAGGTTGGTTTGCTTTGACTGTACTAATTGTTTTCTTTGCAGTCATAATTCGTCAAGGAATAAATGTAGCCTTCGCCGTCGTCTTCGTCGCCCTCGCTGTCGCCCTCGCCGGAGCCCTCGCTGTCGCCCTCGCCGTCGCCCTCGCCGGAGCCGTCGCCCTCGCCGTCGCCCTCGCCGTCGCCCTCGCCGTCGCCCTCGCCGTCGCCCTCGCCGTCGCCGTCGCCGGAGGCGTTGTTATCGTATCTTTCTTACTAAGTATCTACATTGCTCGTCAAGCACTAAAAGGAGACGAAAAATACACCATTATTCGCACTAATGCGATCGCATTCGCGGCATTCGGTGGTACAAGCTTTCGTAATGCTGACTTAACCGATGCTAACTTTACAGGTGCCTCGCTCAAAAGTACAGATTTCCGTAAAGCTAACCTAACTCGTACTTGTTTCGGGCAAGTCAAAAAACTAGATCGCGCTCGTCCCGGTACAAGCTATCTTCAGTATGCAAGCCTACGGCAAGTTTTGATTGCAGGGCAGGGACAGGAAAAAAACTTTGACCGTTTTGACTTGCGAGGGGTAAATTTTCGTGGAGCCTATTTAACCGATGCTAGTTTTGTTGCTGCCGATTTAAGCGATGCTTGTTTCCAAGATACCGATTTATCGAGAGTAAAACTGGTAAAAGCGCAGTTAGATGGAACCGATTTTACAGGTGCTACTCTCACCGGGGCTTACATGGGGTAAATATAGCGAAGCTGTCATGAGGGGCAAGATAGTCTGGAAACTATGCTATATCTACGTTATAGCTTTTTGACATTGAACTAGAATTTTTGCATGAATACACTGATACTTTTTACTCAATAATTGCTTCAAGCCTACCAAAGAGAATTATAAATACTGTTTGGTTAGAGTCCCTGGATTGACCTACAAAGCTTTATGTCAAGGAGTTTCAGTCAATTCACCACAAAAGACGATCATTGCCCTAGCTGTAAAACCTGTAAATAAAGTTAATAAATACTCCGGTTTTTGTAGCTATAGATACCTAAGTTTTGTCCCCTGTTGTCATTTTTACTCAAACATCGCTGAAACCTATATATAGTAAGAGTTTTCAGTCTATCTTGCCCCTCATGACAGCTTCGCTATATTTACCCCATATTCTTTGGAGAAAGTAAAATGTTTGGATTAGACAAGATCACACCAGGAAAATTAGTGAAGGCGGCATTTATAGGTGCTGGTGCTTGTACGGCTGCTGTCATTGCGCCTATAGGTGTAGCTGCTGTTGTTGGAATTACTGCTGCTACTGCTGCTACTAGTTGGGTAGCTGATAGTTTTAACGATGAAGCAAATGGTAAGAATAAAGAAGATTAATAATAGCTAGTTTTCAATTATTGAAAAAGCCCGTCAAAGAATATTTAACGGGCTTCATTATTTTTTCTATGTTTGAAAAATGATAATTTTTAACTTTCAACTTGACTATTTAATTCTTCTATCAATGCTTGACATTTTTTACTGGCATCTCTAGCTTGCCGCATTAAATCAAGCCCTTGTTTACGGTTTACTTTATAAACTTCTTTAGCTTGACGACCTAATGTATCAGCCTGATGCCATAATTCCTCAATTCTAATTTTAAGTTCCATATTATTCTCTATATTCACAAATTACTAAGTATAAGTTTTCCATTTGTTCATAAAGTATATCTTGTGTACTATCTGTTCAAAAGCTGCATCTGCTGCATTGTATAGTTCTGAAGCCATTACCTCCAATCGTAAATATATCTTTGACAGTAAATTTAGTGTTTCTACTCTCATTTTCATCGGTCATACCAATGTTCATATTCTCTCACAGGCGATTGCATCAACAACGGTGATGATCGCAACGAAAGCATTTCTATAATAATTTTCCGGATATAAAATTACGTACAACCAAACAACGACAATTGCGATCGCACCACCAAACTAAACCCCGACCCTCTCCGTAAACCTGACAATCGAGAGGAAGTCTTTAAAGATGGGGACTTTGCTGATTTTATCCAACCGATTTTTGATACCCTCGACCTTTACCATAATCAGGGTGTTGACCCTCGTGCTATTGCGATCGCATTCAAAACATTAGCTGAAAATAATCCGAATGCGGAACTCGAAATCGTGGCAATGGAGGAACGGGGGGAGGATAAATTTCTACTTCGTGCTAGAACCGCTGCTACTGCTGGTAAATCTGAACTTAGTGCAGAATATTTTGATACTTATAATTATTTAAAACATTTACCACCAGAAGAACAAATTAAACATTTCTTAACCGAATTAAAAATAAAAGATAATCAAATAAATTTGCAGACTAATCAGATTCTTACTTATACAAATATGATAAGTGCTGCACTAGGTCGTCCTAGTATTCAAGCTGAAAACTATAATAATCATGGAGATACTATGTCACAAAGTCCTAAAAAACAATCTACTTTCAACTTGCAAAATGCTCAAATTGGTGGTGGATTAGTTGATGCTGAAACAGTTAATGCCGAGCAAATAGGCGGTAATATTACCAATTACACAACCGAACAAAAACAAAACTTAGCACAGGCAGCAGCAGAGATTCAACAATTACTTACTCAATTAGAACAAACTAACCCAACTACAACCAGCGCACAGAAAATGGCAGTAGTAGCTAAAGCAGTTGATGAAATTGAGAAAAATCCTACACTTAAAGCGCGTGTAGTTGGTGCATTAAAATCAGGTGGTGTCGAAGCTTTGAAGGAAGCACTCGACCATCCATTAGTTAATGTGTTTATTGCTGCTGTAGATGGATGGCAAGATGCAAATTAATGCGAATTATAACTATGCATAAATGAGTAAATCTATGTTAGAAAGTAAAAGAGAATCTAACTTTAACTTACAAGGTGCCCAATTTGGTGGTGGTTTAGTCAATGCCGACACAGTTAACGCTCATCAAATCGGCGGTAATATTACCAATAGCACTCAAGAACAACCAGTAGAAACTAAAAATACAAGCGCTAAAACAATCTTGATTTTAGCAGCCAATCCCAAAGGCACTTCGACTTTGCGATTGGATGAAGAAGTGCGAGAAATTGATGCTGGGTTGCAACGAGCCAAAAAACGAGAGCTATTTGACCTAAAGCAACGCAGGGCTGTGCGCGTTCAAGAGGTTTATCAATCTTTATTAGACTTTAAGCCGCAAGTCGTCCATTTCTCCGGTCATGGTGCAGGAGATGATGGTTTAGCCCTGTCAGATGAAGCTGGAAATTTAAAATTAGTGGACACCTTGGCACTGGCTAACCTTTTTGAATTATTTTCTAGCTCTATTGAATGTGTTGTCCTTAACGCTTGTTATTCCGAAGTTCAAGCCGAAGCAATTGTCAAACATATTCCCTATATTGTGGGAATGAATAAGGCAATTGGCGATGTAGCTGCAATTAAATTTGCAACAGGTTTTTACAATGCATTAGGGGCTGGAGAATCTGTTGAGTTTGCTTATAAGCTTGGGTGCAATGTTATTCAGTTAGATGGAATTCCAGAACATTTGACTCCTGTATTAAAGAAGAAATAATAACAAGTAACCATTTTCGGCTGAACCCCACAAACAACTACAAATTTTTACCGGACAGCAATTGCTATCCGCGAGAGAAAATTGTTTAAAACCTATAGGTGTGGGATAAGCTAATTGTTTTGAATCAGCCTGTATATCAAACGCTTTGAGACGTTTCAGTCTAACAACTCTCAAAACCACAATATTTTGCAAAAATTTGCCGGACAACACTATGTTATCCGGCTGGGAATTTTGGGTGCATTATGCGCCCGGTAACAAAAATCTTTACGGATGGCGTAGCCAATCCGTAATATTTTCTCCTTCTAAAGCAAGCTGTAAAGTGCTTTATCCGGGTACTAAAGTTTCTAGAGGGGTTTAACCTATCTAGAGTCAATAACATCTACAAACTTGTTTTTGGTTAATTGAAAGCGATAATGGTTTAAATGATTTCAGGTCTATCGATAGCTAAAAAGCATATATAGCAATGCTTCCAGACTTACTTTGCCCCTGGTGACAGCTTCGCGCTTATCTACGCCTTATACTAAGTAGGTCAGTGTAATTAAACCTAACTACGTCCGCAGCAAGTGGAGCGAAGAATAACCCCTGAGCTTTTTTTTGGCAGGCTAACTTAAGAGAAGGGGTACGCTAACGGGTACGCGGAGCAAAGGCAATGGTCTTATCGACTTAATGTTTTGCTACATAGCTTGGTTTATTTATACCTACTTACTTACTAATGTTCGAGGTTTACTACCTCCAGGAGAAATTATTCTATGAAACAACCCATTATCGGTTTTACTACTTTGCTAACTGCAACGCTTGCAATGACTAGTGTTGTTTATGCTTCGGAGCAAGCTGATAAGCAAGCAATCATGAAAGCCTATGGCGCTATGAATGCAGCTGTTGGGCGTAAGGATGTTAATCAAATGTATGCTGACTATGCACCTGAATTTACTTTAATCGAACAGAATGGGAAGTTAATAAACCTGGAGCAATCGCGCCAAATGTCGCAGCAGTTCTTACAAAATACCCGACAAATTAACGTACACGATGAGATTAAACAAATACAAATCAATGGACAAACTGCAACAGTAATGGGTACTGGATATACAAGTGCAATTGGTTCAAACCCGAAAAATCCTCAAGTCCTTGTACCTTTTTCAAGTGTAAGTCAATATCAAGATATTTGGAAACGAACACCGAGCGGATGGAAGCTTATAAGCACTCACGTTTTACAGTCAAATATTGGCGGACAACAAGCATCTCAAGTAAACCGAAATAATTTAAGTCCTGCACAACGGCAATCACTTGAGGAAATGGAAATAAGACGGTTAGAACGGTCAATGGAAGGTATGCGAGATTTACAGAATATGAGAAATTGCATGAATGGTCTTGGTTACAATTGTGGGCGTAGTATATTTGATCCATAAATAGTATTCAAGAGAAACTGTCTTCCGACTAAACTTACAATCATTGAAGCGGTTCTTATAATCATTGAAGCGGTTTCTGATAAAGTAAGGTTGAGCCGAGTAACGCTACAGCTACATCGTAAATTTTAATCTCGGCTCAACATATCAATCACCCAAGTCTAAAACTTTTCTCAAATCATCAATGTTTTTAACTTGACTCCAATCGACATCAGAATCCAGCAACAAGTCAACAGCTACGGCTATTAAATGTTGGGGGTAAACCCTGTCCTTCGCGGGGACAGCCTCAGTATTATTAGAGCGAATTATCCTAGCTTTTTCGTCTAGTAAAACCCGCTGGCGTTCCTCTAACTTGATATTTACCGGAACAAGTTTTTTCTCCAACTCGGTAGTTTTTACCTTTTTCGGAGGGATAATTTTTTGCGTTGGCTTATTTTCTACTTCCAATTCTTCAGGTTGGGAATCAGATTTTATACCCGAAAAATTCCCAAGTTTCATCCCCCCCATTTTCTTTTTATTCTCAGCCATTAGTTAACCCTTCTCCCAATATTTAGTAATTTCCTTAGCCATCGATTTATACGCTTTTGCACCAGCAGAATTAGGAGCATATTCAGTAACGGGAGACTGTTGGGCGATCGATTCCGCTACAGCAATATTTTCTGGAATTGTGGTATGCAAAAGTCTAAAATCTGACTCTACAGAAGCTTCGATTAATAAATCATCTGCTTCTTTGGTTAAAACTAATCTTGATTTATACCGAGTACGAACAACTTCAATAGGCATATCCTCTCTTTCATTTCGGATTAAATCAACAGCTTCAGCGAGTCCTTTTAACGATGCGGGTTCGCAAAGTGTCGGAATTAAAACTCGGTCACTATTGAGGATTGCTTGTACCGATGCAGTGGATAATCCGGGGGAACAATCCATTAAAATAATGTCAACTTTGGGCAGTTTTTTAAGTGCTGGGACAAAGATATCTTTATTAGCATCTAGCCTAAATAAACCAATATCACCTGGTATTAAAAAAAGATTTTTTACACTAGTTTGAAGCGGAATAACAGACTTTTTACCCTTCAACCAATCTAATGCTGTTGGTTGTTCCCCATCCAAACCCAAACCAAAGGAAAGTGTTCTTTGCCCGTCCAGGTCGATCAGCAGCACTGTGTAACCGGAATCCGCTAAGGATGCCCCTAAGTTCAGGGTGGTCGTGGTCTTGGCTGTCCCACCTTTGAAATTAAACACGGCTATTTTTAACATACTATAAGCCTATAATGAGTTAAGACTATTATACTGTAAAGGTATTATACCTTTTACGAATACGATGTAGTTGCCCTCGCGTGTAAGTGCTGCAATCCGGGGTGCGAGTAGCAACGGAACAGAAAACCAGGATAAGAAAAGAAACTCAAAAATATTTCCATGTCTATAAATAGCCAAAAGCCGCATCCCACTGGAGGTTTACGGCTTTTAACCATGTATATACATGAATCAAATTGTTACATTACTTAAGAACAGAAAACCGGGATAAGCTTTTTTCCCTCAAATTAATTCAAAATTTTCTCTTGCGTCAGGGTCTCTTAAAGGTCTTAGTTCTCCACGCTGGATAGTTTCAGAGAGTGAAAAATAATACCGCCCCAATACATTTACATGCTTACGCCCTAACGGAGACAGTCGCACAACGTCTTCGGGTAAAACTTGTTGGTCAACCGAACGCAGCTTGGATATTGCAGCATCCATATAGTAAGTATTCCATAACACTATCACATTAACTACTAAACCTAAAGCCCCTAATTGTTCTTCTTGTCCCTCACGGTATCTTTGACGTAGTTCTCCATTTTCCGTGTTTTTACTCTACACAATTATTATAAAAGTACACTTAAATAAAACATGATAATAAATATTATTCATGTATAAATGATAATTATCAGGTATTAAAAATGCAAATTAGTGTAGCAGAATTATTTGAACAATTTACTTTAAAAGTTGGACATAAAGTAATACAGCGTCGTCAGGAAGAATGGCGCAAAAGTCCACAAGGTTGGGACACTAATGCTTTAGGTCACATGGCATATTGGACTGCGGTAGATATTAAAAAGCTTACCCACACTCAAGCATTAAAAGAATTAGATAAAAAATCATCAGATGAATTACTTCAATATATAATCATTCATTTCTTAGAGTTTGGAGGCAAATCCAAATAAATTTTGGCAGATAAATTTGACAATAAGCGTAATATTTCAACAAATTTTGGGCAACGTAAATAGTAAAAGTATAGTAAAAATCAGGCATATATTTAGTAATGCTAAAACTTAAACTTCTGATTCTAGTCGTAATTATTCTTTCAACTTCTTCGTGTGCTTCTAAAACATCAGTCAATGCATCCGTAGAACCAAAACCAACAGCTTCTCCGACAATTCCAATCGACCCATCCAGTAACAATGGAAAGGTAGACGAAAATGGAATAACAGCTACAATTGATGTGCCAAAGAACCCAGTTTGCTCTAGAAAATATGTAAGTGTAAAATTAGATACTTTTGAAACATGTTTAATTGATGGGTTGACCTATGTTCAGGTTGCTAACGTTTTAGGCTACCGTGGGACATTACAAACAAAATCAGGTAATACAGAAATCTGGCAATGGAATAATGGGTCGGGGAAATATCTAACCGCTACATTTTCTGATGGAAAACTAATAAGTAAATCACAGATAAATTTAGAAGTGGGTACTTAGGCTGAACTTTCCGGTGTTGATGTACTATTACGAAAAGTGCAGTAAATACTTTAAAGGTAAGCTTTTAAGCGGTTTACATTTCTCAATCCAGTTGTGTTTTTTAGCGCTCACCTGCTTAGTTTAAAGGACAAGATGGCCGCCCCAATCAAGCTGGAACGCTTATTTTCCCATTGTACACAATCTGCGGCGATACGGAAGCCGCCGTGACGAGATGCATTGAAAGCTCTTAAATACTCTTCTTTACTAAGTTGTGCCCTGCTGTGACTTAAAGGAATTCTTTGCCGCTTTTAAAGCATAAGCTTGCCGAACCCTTGCAATTACAAGCTTTTTTTGTTAAAACTGCTTTCTTCAGACGAGACTTATAGCGATCGCTCTTACGGAGCAATGAGCATTCGATGCCAATCATCCGGCAAATTTATCCTTTAAAAACGGCAATCTTTTGCTTTAAGTTACACCTGCACCCACCTTATTCTTTAAAAACGGCAATATTATCCTTCCACCGACAATTTCAATAGATATTTTTCTTATCCCGGTTTTCTGTTCCGTTGCTACTCGCACCCCAATCCTTGCGCGTAAGTGGTAAATAAAAGATATAAAGGTATTAGACCATTAGACTAAATTATCGAGTTGATTGGTTAGCTGCCTGCTTCGTCAGCGTGACGATTTAAGGCGTTGGAGATTCTGGCGTTGCAGTGATTGTGGGAGTAGGTGAATTGCTCTCAAACTTCATGCCTGCATAAAATAGGAAAGTAATAAAATACAAAGCAATGTATATCAGGAACAATATACCGATTACTTTCATGATGCCTCTAAATATGCCTTCTGCAATGTCGGAACTTGTAATTTGTTTTTGATTTTTAATTTCTTCTTTCAGTTCACGTAATTCACGCAGTAAAGGTTCAAAATTCTGTCCATTTGGTTCGTTGTTCATATTATCCATTGCTTGCAAAATGGGGAGATAATCAGCATTCATATTTAAAACTGTATAAGACTTTGTGTAAGACTTCGGGGGTAAGACACTACAACAATTCCCCAGCAGCATCAACTTCATCCCTGTCTATATCGAGGTATAGAGCCAAGTTTGCGGGAGAAGCGTGACCACTTCGTTTCATTATTCATCAATTTGATTCCACTTAATACCAGAAAAACGTTTTGAATTTACCTTGGTATACTTCTCGGTATGCCTAATATCCCTGTGCCCCAAAAATTCCTGAATAAACCGGGTACTGTGCCCTTCGTTCACGAGGTAGTAACCGCAAGCGTGCCGCAACTGGTGGGGGTGAACTTTTATATTTAATTCGGCAACTTCTCCCAACCTGGTTAGTAGCCTCTGCACGGCAGATGGAGTTAAGCGCTCCCCCCTTTCCCCCAGGAAAACGTAATTGCTACCAACGCCTTGAACTTTTAATTGTTTTAATGCCTCGATCTCATCCAGCGGTAAGGGATGAACCCCACTATCACTGCCTTTTTTGCGGGTGATAAAAATTTCCTCGTCTAAAAACGAAATAGCATCCCAGCGCAAATCGCAAGCTTCCGAAACCCGCAAGCCGTGGCGAAATATTAACAGTACCAAGGCATAATTCCTCACGATGTGGCGACCGTAAACTTTTGCAGCTCGCAAGATACTGTTCACCTCACGCACCGTAAGATATTCCCGTGACCTTCGCAATGACTCGATCCGCTCAGGCACAATCCCATAGTAAATCCAGGTGCTACATCGTTCTTTCT
>QQTW01002614.1_pt1 | contig 13158 bp, 8 predicted proteins | sample 1904831 | NCBI WGS metagenome assembly QQTW01 (sample SAMN09435610, study PRJNA476489) | Subsurface metagenome, whole genome shotgun sequencing project. | reverse complement strand
GTGGAGCGATGAAAGGGCTATTGCAACGTGGTAAATTAGCTGAAGAAATGCCTTTAGTGTACGACTGGTTGAAGTATGCAGAAGCTACCCGTAAGATAATTAAGGAACATTATCAAGGGTATGAAGGAGAAGAACTTTTAAATGCCACTATTGAAGAAAATGTTTTAACTCAAATTGAAAATCTCCGCAGCTATCCTTCTGTTCACTCTAAGCTTTATAGCGGTCAACTTAGCATTCATGCTTGGGTTTATAAAATTGAGAGTGGAGGAGTTTTTGTTTACAGCACTGAACGCTGCAATATTAAAGCAGAGCATGAAGAAGAATTAGCTGAGATGGAAGAAGCTAAACAATTTATTTAACTTACTTTTTGAGATATATGTTAGCTTTAAATTATGAATGAGTGGTAGTGAAATCGGTCATAACGTCTATTACAAAAACCTCAACACTCAAATTAATTTATCTAAAAGTTCTTCTAGTCCGCGCAGGCGGACGAGCGTCTGTGTAGCCGCGAATTCTATTCGCCCCTGTGTTTATGTAGCCGCGAATTTTATTCGCCCCTTTATATAGCCCCTTTTAGTTCAATATTTAATGGCAAAGTCACCGTAAAAGTAGTACCTACTCCTACTTGACTTTCTACTAAGATATTTCCACCAGATATATCAATGTACTTTTTAACAATAAATAGCCCTAATCCAGTGCCAGAGATATTTTTAACATTGTCGGCACGATAAAAAGATTCAAATAGCCGTTTTTGATTTTCTAAAGGGATGCCAATACCTTCATCTTTTACTTTAAAAGTGAAGTCTTTTTCCTGACATAAAACTTCTAGATAAACTTTACTGCCTGCTGGAGAATATTTAATAGCATTTACTAATAAATTGTATAGAATATGCCGCAATATTTTTTTATCAATGTATGCTGTTGTGCATTTACATTGAGTAGTAAATATCATTTGGTGGCTGCCATCTAAGTTTAATTTAACTTCTTCTAATAAATCCTTACAAAAGCTTTCTATTCCAACTGGTGTTGGTTGAATTTCTAATTTACCTGCCTCTACTTTGCCAATTAATAAAACATCTTCTAATAGCTCGGTTAGGAGTTTTACATTGACTTTAATGCGCTGAAAAAAGTCTTGTTTTTTCTCTTGATTCCATTGTTCGCCATAGCGCTCAATCAATTGAGCAGCAGTAGAAATACTGTTTAGTGGATTGCGAATTTCGTGAGATACCATTGAGACAAAGCGGGACTTTAATTCGTTGAGTTCTTGTTCTGTTTTTAAAGCCTGAATTATATCTGCTTCTGCTTGCTTGCGCTTAGTGATGTCTCTGGAAGTAACAACAATTCCATTTGACTGCAATGCTGTAGAGGAAAAATTACTTCTTGATTCTAGATATCGCCAAGAACCATCTTTATGACAAAAGCGATATTCCGATACTTGGGTTTTGTCGGGATTGATTAAGCTAGCACGAAAAGGCGCGATCGCACTAGCTAAATCGTCGGCATGAATAAAATCAAAAACATTTTTGCCTTCTAGTTCTTCAGGAGAAAACCCGAAAACGCTTTCACTAGAAGGACTAGCATAAACAATTGTCCCGTCTGCCTTGACAATAGCGATCGCATCAGAAGAATCGTGTACTAGCGATCGAAACTTAGCTTCGCTTTCGCTCAAGGTTGCAGCTAATACCTGGCGCTCGTGAATTTCAGCTTGCAGTTGTTGATTTGCAGCCAAAAGTTGCTGAGAATATTTGCGCGATCGCACCAAAATTTCTAGCCGTGCTTGCAATTCTCTTTTCTCTATCGGCTTAGTAATCAAATCGTCAACAGTTTGCCACAAGTGACGAGTTGCCATTCTCACATCTTGATAAAAAGTAATCAAAAGAAACGGCAAATATACAGGTTGTTCGGCTGCTCTTTTTGCTTGTACCCATTGCCAATTTTGGTCTAAAGATCTGCCATCTAAAATACAAATGTCAAATACTTGATCAAGCTGCGGATCGGTATCAAAAACTAATACCTGATAGCTTGTTGACAGCCATTCTGATAGCAGACGGCGATTCTCTTTATGTTCTAGAAGTAATAAAACCTGAATCATGCTCATCCCAACAAGCTCCGAATTGACCCTAGCAGTTCTTTAATTACCAGTGGCTTTACTAACATACTCCGAGCGCCATAATTTAGACTCGTTTGGGCGATAGAAGCAGATTGGCGAGGCGAGACAATCAAAAAAGCAATGTCTAGAGTTCTCAAGCGCTGGCATAGCTGCCAAATACTACTATCAAAACCGGAAATATCGACTAAAACTAGTTTGATATCATCAGCACGTTGGGTCAATACCTGCTCAAACTCTTCTAGGCTACTTGCACCAACACTGTTATATCCTGCCTTGTGCAAAAATTGAGCTAATATTTCCAAATTTCGCCGATTACAATCTACCGTCAAAATTAACGGTTTTGATGTCATTACCTAGCCTCATTACCGTCCACCCACTCCGGTGTACCGCTAAGAATACCGCGTAGCCCAATTAGTGGCTTACCTATTTTGATCCCATAACGCGTAACTTCAATTTCTCTTAAATTTTTTTCAAAGTTGGACAGCCTTTTTTTCAGTACACCTATAGCTTTACGCATTTCTCCTTGCAATTCTAGGTAACGCAGGAAAATGATATTGTCTGCCATATAGCTGATGCCAACTTCTGTAGCCCTAAAGTCACCTGTAATTGATTCCACTTCGTTGATCAAAATTACAGTTACACCCATATTTTGTAAATATTTACATAAAGCGTGTAAGTGACCAACCAAGTCTTGACCCCGTACAGACAGCCGATATCCCGAAATACTATCAATCATGACTATCCGCGCTTTGTTTTGTTCTACCTCCTGCCGTACTAAATTTGCAAATTCGTCAGGGCTAAAGTACAAAGGCTCTACTGTAACCACAGAAAGCGTACTGCGCTCGATCATCGCCCGCACAGGAATATTGACGGCTTCGCAACGATGCAGCAAGATTTCTTCCGCTTCCTCAAAACAGTAGACGACTGAACGTTCGCCTCTTCCGGCTGCTTCTTTCATAAACTGGAGTCCAATTGTAGTTTTACCTACACCTGTAGAACCAGTAAATAGGGTAACGCTACCTCGTTCTATACCACCGTGCAGTAGTTCATCTAGTTCTGGTATCCCAGAGGGAATTGATTGCGCTATAAATTCTCGCTTGTGGGCTTCGGGCTGTAGGCGCGGGTAGACTTCTATCCCTTTGTTGGTTAAGCGCATTGAGTGCAAGCCTGACTGAAAATCAGAACCGCGAAACTTAGTAATGCCAACTGTCCGTCCGTCGTTAGCTTGGGTAAGGTGAATAACACCATCGCTGATAAATTGCAAATCGTCGTCTGGTGCGTCTTCGCTACCTTCGGAGGTAAAAATTACTGTAATTCCTTGTTCAAGCAAAAAGCGCATGAATGATAGAACTTGCTTGCGGAACTGAAACGCATCTGTCGCTAGATAGCGAAACTGGGTAATAGCATCTAAAACTACGCGCTGGGGTTTGAGGTTATTTACCGCATCAATAATTTTTTGGGTAGTTGGTTCTCGTTCTACTTCTGCTGGAGAGAAAATGTCGTAGGTTTGAATTTCGGTAAAAAAGTCGGAATTTGGACTAAGGTCGAGTAAAGCAATTTCTTGAGCATTGAAACCGAGCTTGGCAGCATTACTCAAAATTTGCTCGGCGGGTTCTCCCAAAGTAATATATAAAGTTTTTTCGTTATTGGCTATACCTGCTGCCAAAAAGTGCAGTCCTAGCGTGGTTTTGCCGCTACCAGGACCGCCCCGCACCAGGTAGGCTCGTCCAGGGATCAAGCCTCCATGCATAATTTTATCTAGACCGGAAATACCAGTAGGTACGCGCTCTTGGAGCATTATTTGTATTCTTGCAATCAAAGACTAATCTACTATAGTTTAAGCGCGCTCTTTAATCGTTCTATAGCATCAGGTAAAATCCTGGAGATTATTTTCTTGCTGGAGCTAGTACAACTAAACCGTCATATTGTTCTTGTTTGCTATTAGTGGTACTGGTAGAGCTAAAGCTGTAGACATTACCGATAGCTTTTTTGAAGGTTTCAATGCTAGGGTCAGATGTAGGCGGCAAGAAGCTATATATCCATGATAGAGATGACCCCATATTGATATAAAAGTATCCTTGATTGGGGCGGGGGAAAGAAGTTGTCGCAGTATTAAAGTTGTAGTCTTTGGGTAATTGGCGTTTAGGCTGCGGTAATAATTCTGTCATTGCGCCTAAACCAGTTGAAACAAGAAGAGTTTTGTCATCCACCCAGCTATAGGCAAATACGCTTTGTTTGCCAATTTCCCAGCTAGTAATGGGGATATTAGCAATATTGCGATCGCTAATTGCTAATCCACCGCTGAATATAGACTTGATAGAGTCATTTAGTTTTTTTAACGTAGTTTCGGCGCTTGGGCGATCGCTTGTTTGGACGTATAAGCCCATCCCAATTTTTAATTCGCTACTTAATAAGCCTTGCTTAGTGGGATAGGTAAAGAACGCATATTCGCCATCCATCCACCTGAAAATATCTTTGTCTACATCTAGCCCAGTAAGGCTGCGAACGTAAGTATTAAATTTTACTAATCCATCTTTAAACTGCGGGTTGCTATTGAAGGCTGTAACTAACATTTGCCACTGTTGATAGACGTTGCGCCCACTCAGCGTCGAGTATGCGGGTGCTGGGATGCGGCTAAGAAGTTGTCCGGTATTGGGAGTCAAAATGTTAGTTAAATTTGGTTGAGGCGTGCGGCGGTAGGCGTTAATTTGCAGGCGCAATCCTTCAGGCTGCTTCCACACAAAACCATCCAGCGCACTGTATTGTTGTACTTGTTTTAGATCGATTGTGGTAGTAGGTAAGGGAAATGGTGATTTAGCGTCTTTGGCGATCGCTAAAGCTAATGGTAAAAATGTATTGGGATCTTCGTACAGTGCAAATAGAGCTTGATTGAACTGCGGATGCTGGCTTGTTTTTTGGAAGTTAGGATTTTGGTCTAACGTTTTGCTATTACGCGGAATATCGACCAACTGCTCTAATGGTTTTGCTGTATTGGCCAGCGCGATATATCCTGGGAGTAAGGCGATCGCTATTCCCTGCTGGCGTTTGATTTGGCTCGGTTTTGGTGGGCTAGGAATTTTAGGCAGCTTAGGCATTGGTTCAACTGCTTTTAGCGGCATAGAGGTTGTAGGAGTAGGCGGCTTAAGTGGTGGAGTAGTTGATTGCGGCTTCCACTCAATTATTTTGATGCCTTTGTACTGCCGTTCTGTTACTTTTCTTTGTTTATCGCTCTTTAATCTATCTAGAAACACTATCAATTGCTTTTCATCTTTCACAGGTGCTATAATCAAAAAATTATTATCTATACTGGCTGTTTTCGTGCTTGCAGGTAAAAAAGCTAGAGCTACGCGATCGCCTAACCAAGATTTGACATCTTTTTCATAGTTAAATCCCATCTCAGCCGGAAAATATTTTTCAGCTGTATTAAAAGCTGTTTTAAACAATTGAAACTGCCCTAAACTTTGCCAATCTTCCGATTTTGTGGTAATTAAGCCAACTAAAGGTGTATTAGCAGGTAGAATTTGGGTAATAGGCGCGGTAGGCACAGACTGTACTCTAGTATTGTTATTACTAGGAACAACTAAGGTTGACAGGATTAGGGGTGTAACAACTGATAACAAATGCTTTTCCTACCTTATTTTTAATCCCAATTAAGCTTATGTATTTGTCGCATGGACAACCACATTAACTATAATCTCAGTGGTTAAAATTTAGTCAACTTAGCAGCACGTCTTAATAAAGAGTATTTGTTTGCTATTTCTTTGCTATTAGTTTTTAATCGAAGGGATGGAGACGGTAAATGTAGTCCCTACTCCTACTTCACTTGTGACTGTAATTGTACCGCCGTGTAAGTCAATACATTGTTTGACAATAGATAATCCTAATCCCGTACCAGGAATTTTGTTAACATTGCTACCCCGATGGAAAGAACTAAATAATTTTTCTACATCTGCTGGCGGAATTCCAATACCACTATCTTTGATGACAAATATTACTTTTTCAGGCGTGCAAGTTAAATGCAGAGATACATCGCCACCTTGAGGAGAATATTTAATAGCATTTGAAAGTAGATTAGTGAGAATATGGCGTAACAAGTTTTCATCTAGATAAGCTTTTATGTCATCTTCTTGGCTGATGAATGTAATTGTGCGATCGCTACCTATACTTAAGCGTATTTCATCAACTAATTCACTGCAAAATTTATTTATAGCTAATGATGCTGGATTAAAATCTAGTTTTCCCGATTCTGATTTACTAATAACTAAAACATCATCTAATAAATCAGTCATGCGTTTAATAGCTGCTTTTATACGCTCAAAATATAAATTTACTTGTTCTTCAGATGCTTGCTGACCAAATTGTTCTATTAGTTTGATAGACATGAAAATAATTGTTAACGGCGTGCGAAATTCATGAGAAGCAACACTAATAAATCGAGACTTTAGTTCTCCTAGTTCTCTTTCTTTTATTAATGCATATTGAATTTCTGCTTCTGCTTGCTTCCGTTCGGTAATATCGCGAAATATACTCCGAGTAGAAACTGGTTGACCGTTTATAAATTTACAATTAACGCTGCCTTCTACTACAATTTTTCTACCATCTTTAGTAATAAACTCAGCTTCAACTTTATCAATTTTTTCACCTGACATTACTTGTTCAAAAATTTCTATACAGTGTGCTTGACTGTCGCAATCAATAATGTCAAACATGGAAAGATTTGCTACTTCTGCGGTGTTATATCCTAAAGATTCTTTCCAAGCACGATTAACATATACAAAGCGCCCTTCTGGAGTTACGCTTTGAATCAAATCGTTAGCATTTTCAAACAGATCCCAATATCTTGCTTCAGTTTCCTGTAGTGCTTCTTCGGTTTGCTGGTGTTGAGTAATTTCACTTACTAATTGTTGTTCTACTTTTACAGCGGCGGTTGTGCGTTCTTGTACTTCTTGCGTAAGCGATGTATTAATATTTTTAATCTCACAAAACTTATCATTTAAGGCGCTCGACATCAATTTAAAATTAGTAAGTAGAGTATCTATTTCTACTATTGAGCTATTAAACCAATTAATTTTTTCTCCTTGAGTAACTTTGGAGGATAAATTATTAGTTACAGCAGCTAGTTTTGCTAATGGGTTAACTATTTGACGACTAATAATCCTAGCAAATATTATTGCTAATACTCCAACTATTAATGTAGTTCCTAGATCGTTAATATAAAGATTTTCTATATATCTAACATATGTCTGTGCAGGTATTTCAACTACTACACTCCAGGTAGGATTGTTTACAAGAAATTTTTGCCCGTATAAAGATTGTTGCCATCTAATAATAGGTGGTTGATTTCCTTTAGGCAACCAATTATATAATGTATCGTTTATTTGGATAACTTCACCTTGGCTGCGGCGAGTAAAATTTTGTTGCCAAGAAGTTAAGTTATTAGTAGTAATAATACGATTTTGAGTATCAAAAATAGCTATTTGCTGTTGCCCTAAAGTATTATTTAAACCAAGTGAATTACTGAAGCGTCTAAGATTTAATACGCTATTTACTGAGCCAGAAAAACGATTTTCTACAACTATTGGTACAGTTAACTCAATGTGTGAAGTAGATAAAGTAGAGTCTGTGTGTACGTTGCTGATTAAGGGTTTTAAGTTAGGTAAACTAGCACTAGGTATTTTATCTACTGGTATAGCTAGGTTTTGTTGGGATGTCGGAGTGGATGCAATAGTATTTCCTCCAGCATCGTTAATTTGAATATTATCTAAATCTGCAAACAAACTCTGTACTATTTCTGTATTTTGTTGTAACGATATTGATGGGTTTAAATTATTTTCAGTAGCAATTTGAGCTAATTTTTCAAGTCCACTTATCCGCTGCTGATACCAAGATTGTAATTGTTTAACTAATACTGTAGAAGTTGAAGTTAGTTCATTTTGAATATCATATTGTATATGATTTGTGACCCGACTGCCATCTAAAAATATTAAAATTAGTAATGGAAAAAATACAAACGACGTTAAAATATTTACTAAGTTTTTTTCTAAAGATACTTTCTCGATAGTTTTATGACTTCCTCTCCATTGCGCTACAGGCAAATAAGTAGTAATTAAAGTAGCAATTAAAGCATTGCAAATGCCATTAACTGCCTGCTTTAACATTATTAATAAAATTGCTGTAAAGTCCAAATGCAAAAATATATATGACAGCAACCACACTAAAGGCATACCTATAAACAGCCAGTAAAGTGTATCTATTAATAAAATATTTTGCTGCTGGCGACGTAATAGTAATCCAACAAATAGAGCCTCACAAATGTAAACTATCGCGGCATAAGGATGATTCAATAGAAGTATAGTTTGAATTCCAGTTATGCAGGCAGCAAATACGCCCCAGCCAGTACCAAATAAGTAAATTGTTATTAAAACAGCAATACTTCCAAAGAGAAAATCTACCCCAAAAAATAAGGCTACCTTAAAATAATTGCCTGCTATTACTGCTATTAGTAAAACAAGCAATGCTGTAAAAGATTTTTTATAAGTAAAAGGTAACAACATCATTGACCCAAATTGTTGCAGCTTAATAAGCAAAAATTACCTGCAACTGCAAAGTAATCTTATTAAATTAAGTCACTATACTGTAAACTCAAGCAATACGATTGTTGTGAGTAACAATAAATACATAAAATCAGTGCGATCGCATCATAAATTAAAACTATATTTAGCATAGAATTTGTTTTTGAGTGTGCAAACCTAGAATACACTAAATAAAATCAATTAATGCGGCGATCGCCTCCCACAATTAGCTAATTCATCTAGTATATCCCCGTATCCAAACAGAATTGGTGCTAATTGGCTGAATATTAAGATAAAAAGTGGCGATTACATTAAACTCTCTTTGGGCTAATAGCTCCTGCTAGCTCCCAACAGAAACGCTTAGGTAGGGAAAAATGGCTATAGGAGCGTCAAAAATTTTAGGCGACGTACCAAAAAGGAATTTAAAAATACTCGCAGCAATCTATCTTAGGTGGATTTAGAGCCAAGGGCGATCGCTGTAAACTCACGGAAGCAGCTAGTTATTGATTAGGCGATCGCATAAGTTATGAGTTTGGATTTGGATATATATATTATTGACCTATTTGTTATTGGTCTATTGCTGTTTTTTGTCACATTAGGATCGGGCTGGATTGCCAAATTACCACTTTCTTTTGCCCTAATTTACCTAATTGTGGGAATTGTTCTTGGTCCCTACGGATTTAACTTAGTTCAATTGCGACCCGATGCTAATTTCTTAGAACGATTAACAGAATTTGTCGTGATTGTTTCCTTGTACAGCTGCGGATTGAAAATGAATCGGCGGCTAAACTTATCCGCATGGCGTTCTACAATCCGGCTAATTGGGCTGTTGATGCCAATTTCAATTTTTGCGATCGCGGCAATTAGCCATTGGTTTCTAAAAATGGAATGGGGACCAGCTATATTATTAGGAGCAATTCTTGCGCCTACAGATCCGGTACTCGCTTCCGAAGTACAACTTGCCCATACAGAAGATAGAGATGAGTTGCGCTTTGGCTTAACCTCAGAAGGTGGCTTAAACGATGCCTTAGCCTTTCCGTTTGTCTATTTTGGCATTCACTGGTTAGAAAAAGGTAACAACTGGCAAGATTGGTTTAAAGGGTGGGTAGCTGTAGACCTAATCTGGGCAATTATTGCTGGTATAGGCATGGGTATTATCGTTGCCAAAGCCCTTGTCTGGCTTGAGCAAAAACTGGAAAAACTCACTCCAGTTGATGAGTTGATGGCAGATTTTGTTGCTTTTAGTACAATTTTAATTACTTATTCCTTAACAGAAATGGTCTACGGCTATGGCTTTCTTGCCGTTTTTGTTGCGGGTATAGCAGCACAAAGACAGTATAGCGACGAGGAGAAACGTCATTCTCAACTTGAATTTGTAGAGCGAATTGAGAAGTTGATGGAAGTAGGCACAATTTTAATCTTAGGTGCGCTGTTAAGATTTCAAGCAATTTGGCAGCATCTGGGCGAGGCGCTGCTAGTTGGCGGCTCATTGCTGTTTATTATCCGCCCTCTAGGTGCTTGGATTAGTACTATAGGCGCTCGCTATACGCCATTTACACGTTGGTTGTTTGGCTGGTTTGGCGTTCGCGGTGTCGGCTCTATATACTATTTATCCTATGCGTTTGGACACGGATTAAAAGACCAATTGGGCGAACAAATTGCTTGGATTACTTACATTACAATCGTCCTTTCTGTCATTTTGCACGGTGTAAGTACAACGCCACTCATGGATCGCTATCAGCAATTTATGGATCGCAGAAGGCGGCGAAAGGTAGGCAAGTCTCAGATAAATTCAGAACAAACTTAGCCTAGCGGTTGAAACCGCAGCTAAACAGACAAAGCCTGCCTGCGCAGGCTAAAAAATTTAAATTTTAGCTGGCAAAAACTTTAAAAAACCTCCTTCCGGACAATAGAAGGAGGTTTTTGATTTGGACGTATTACAAAGCGCGATCGCCTATGTTACTAGCTTAGAAGCTTTTATTACTGCCATACAAGGACTTTAGCTTCGTGTGGACCAATGTCAATCATGATGCTATTATCGCCAGCTTCGACATAATAATTGCCTGTCCATTCATGCCATGTTCCAGCTTCAGGGAAGTTAGGAACTTGATACCCAGCTAGGAAGTTTTCCGAGAAGTTGGCAACTACAACCACACGCGAACCTTCACCATTCCAGCGACTGTAGGCTAGAACTTTAGCTTCAGGATTTTCGTGGATAAAGTCGATGTTTTCTGTATAGAGTGCGTGATTGTGTTCACGCAAGTTAACTAAACCTTTGTAGTATTCAAACAAGCCATGATTTAGATCGTTGCCTAAAAGCGTCCAATCGATTTTAGCTGAATCAGGTGTTTTAGCTTTGTATTCGCCAAACTCATCACCCATCCAAATCAACGGTACCCCAACTGCTGTCATCAGGATAGCAGCACCAAGCTTGATTCTTCTGAATGCTTCTTCACCGAAGATCTGGCGATCGCCCAAGTCTACCATGACATGATTGTGGTCGTGATTAGTCAGATAATTCACCACATTAGTCGCACCCATAAAGCCTTGGCGCTTACAGTCGATCACACTCTTGAGGCGTTCTAAATCAAACGTATCGCCCTTGATATGCTCTAGGATGCAGTGATAGAAACTATCATGCCAGCAACCGTCCATCGGTCCATCTGCATTGGTGATGCTGGGTGTTTCAGGGATATGTTCAGCAACGGTATAAAAAGGCTTCATATTGGCAGTTTTTTTAGCTTCCTGCACGATCCAGTGCATAAAGTCATAATTAGCAATTTGCCTTGCAGCGTCAAAGCGAATGCCGTCAATATGAAATTCCTGAATCCAGTAGCGGATGTTATCGCTAATAAACCGCCGTGCTGGGTATGTTTGCAGCTTTTCGTCGTAAAATTCGTAGTTAAACTCTGGTCCCCAATTATTATCAGGATCGCGCGGTGCGTGGTGATACCAGTAATCATGGTCAATCTGCGTTAGTGGCGCTCCGGCTTCTGAGTGGTTATAAATCCCGTCAATGAGTACGCGAATACCTTTACCATGACACTCATCTATTAAATTCTTCAAGCCCTCAGTCGTGCCATAGCTAGATTCAGTAGCAAAAAAATGGCGTGGGTTGTATCCCCAGCTTCGATCTCCTGGATATTCTTTGATTGGCATCAATTCAATTGCATTGATTCCAAGTTCGCAGAGATAATCTAATTTCTCAACAACGTGTTGATATTGTCCCCGCTCAAATTGATCGGCTTCGCCACCAGAAAAGTCACCAACGTGCAGTTCATATATGACTAATTCTTTATCTTCTGGCAATGGTTTATCGTCATGCTGCCAAACATAAGTATCAACAATTCGTTCGCCATCTTTAATCCGTACTACAGCGTTTTGCGTAGGGTTATCAATATCAGTTGCGTAAGGATCTATAACATCTACCCATTGATCTGGTTCAAAAAACCACGATTTGGATTGAACACGAAATTTATACTGATAAACGCCGTCTTCTAGCTCTACTTGAGTACGAAAGTAACCATCTTTACCTTTTTCCATTGGTACATCTTTCCAATCGGAAAATTCGCCAGCTAAAACGGCTCCCTTGATATAGGGAGCAAATAAATTGAACTCTATTGGAGTTGCCATATAAGTATTCTGAGTATAAAAACTACCTGATCATATTTTCACTGTCCTTGCTCAGTTTACGGATCGTTCTTGAGAGATAACTTGGGCGATTTGCAAGTATGATTAGAGATTAATCTTTATTGGCGGTTAAAAGTTGCTAAAGATAAAATTTGCTCAATAATGCCTGAAAAACAGAGATTATTAACGTTTTTAATGCTCAAGAGCCGCTAAGATGTGCGATCGGTTGTTACTCATAGAGCAAAAATAAGTCTGGGGCGAATGGAATTCGCGCCTACACAGACAAAGTCCGCCTACGCGGACTAAGAGACTTTTGAGTAAATTAATGTATGTATTTAGAACTTTTGCAAGAAGTCTAACGCATTGATGGCTCAAGCCAGCAGCTATTTTGCTGGCATTACAGTATCAACTTGAGTTATTTTCTATTTATCTTTAAATATGATGCAAATCTAGCGCATCAATATTCTTGATTCTAGATTTTAGTCTTCTTGACCCAATCGCTAACTGCACGAGCTAGCTTTGTTCCTTGCTCTGCTGTTAACTCAGCCTCTTCTAAAAAATCTATAACTTTATCAGTTGCTGTACCTGGATGGGATTTAACCATACCATGCACTACCTTATTTCTTTGTAAGCGCCATTCATCAACTGCTGATTGTAAATCGCTGTAGTTTTGAACATTTATTGGATCGGGATTATGTATTCTCCATTGTTTTATTAAATTCCCAAAGCTTGGGTATTTATGCAGTTCAACAGCACGTTCAATAGCATCTACCCCTACTAAGTAGGAAATCAGTCTATCAGTGATAATACTTTCTTGGAGTGTCACTGCTTCCAAGTAAAAACTTT
>QQTW01002613.1_pt1 | contig 13159 bp, 19 predicted proteins | sample 1904831 | NCBI WGS metagenome assembly QQTW01 (sample SAMN09435610, study PRJNA476489) | Subsurface metagenome, whole genome shotgun sequencing project. | reverse complement strand
AAGGCTGCAACGCTGACCGAGAGGGTTTGAATCCATAGGAGGCATGCTGAAGTCCGCATACTATGATGTCTATACAGGGCTGTTATGGCTGAGGAAGAAAGAGCATTGGACGACCAGTAGATATCACCCGGATATCTTCTAGATCAGCCTGACTGTAGGATTATTCGCAAATATATGGCGCCAAATCCCTATCCAGCAGTATGGACCGGCAAGCATCAAGTCGTGTCTGTGAAAGAACGTACGTCTGTTGATCGATTTGTGACAGATGGACGACGGTGAGCCGTTGTCCAGAAGCTAAATGAAGACCGCCGAGCAGTAGAATAGAAAATGAAAAGACAGAAAGCAAGGCAAGAGACAGAGAAAGAGCGACAATTGGTAGAGTAGGTACTGTTGTTGTAGGCTGATGGACGCAAATAGACCTCACCGAGAACAGCCTATGTCATTGGTGGAGGGCCTTCAAGGTAATTCAGGGGCGAGCTGATCTTCACTGTAGCCTGGAAGGGGCCAAGAGCCCCTGAAGCTCCTTTCCCCACCAAAGATAATACGACCGATAACGTTCGTAGCACGGAGACATCCAGTAGAATGCGGTGATGCTAAAGCAGAAGGTGAATATCATCCCTCATGGTCGAACAGATCTTCAACTGTCCGGGAGCATGTTCTTCTTAGAGCCTAGGCGATGTCATATTACAACCACACGAATGCCATAAGTTGCAAGAGCATTTACAGAGATACCAAGTAGTAGATGTAAACTATCATTCCGCCCGTTGTCGCCAAAGCGCAAGTCATCCACCAATTCACGATGGCCTACAGAACGTCCAGTCCAAAGATACTCTGTCCCCCGTGGCACAATTTCGCCAGCTCAATCCAAGCCAGCCACCCAGTCTCCACACCCTCAACGCCATCCGTTCGTTCAGATACCTCATGGAAAGTGAAAAGAAGCAAGCAAAGTCATGCGGAGTGACCGTCAACCCAGTAATGTGGGTCTTCAAGCTCTGGACAGAGGCTTCGATCCGACAAGATCGTCCATGAGCCCGGTCCAGAGCTGGCGAAGTGTTCCGGCCTCTCTGATCCTTTCCATCGGGACCTCAGCCATCTTCGAGGCTGCGGCTGTCACTTTGTTGGTTAAATCAAACGGATCCAGCTCAACGGCATGATTGTCTGTGACCTCGCTCATAGCAGACGGGCTTTCGAGATGAGTACCATTGGCGCTGACGAGAGAGATTTGTGGACGAATGACGCTTTCGACTGCCTCCTGATGGCTGGTCTGAGGAACATTATGCGGCAAAAGGGGAATCCGCACGACTTCTGGAGGAGCGGCTTCTTCCAGGGTATGCTGTGGCATGTAGGCAAAGTCGATGGACGATGCATCGAAGCGATTCTGTTGCTTTTGCGACTCATGGAACGGGCGCATAGCGTTATTATCCTTGGGACTGGCAACTCTCAGCATGGGGAATGGTCATGTTGATGCCAAGCCCACCTTTGTGCGTGCAAGGACCAATGGAAAGTTGTGCCGCCATAGTTCCTCGCCGTCTGGCTTGAAGCAGACTGAGCGACTTGATGTTGGAGATGGAGTATTGTCCGGGATGCGGGATATCGGAGAGCGGCCATGACAATGATTGGGATAACAGACACTTCAAGTGAAAATCGGAGTATGGGCTTCTCTGAACGTGAGATCAGATACCAATTGGCAATGATAAACGGGATGATAAGCAAATGGGACGAGACAGACAGTTCAATGAAACTGGGATTGTGGTAGCACCTTACTCTACTCTAGAGCATCATAGGTATTTACCCCACACGGTCACATCCCAAGCCAACAACTCAACGGTTCCGCATGGCCCAAGCTTCTTTCGCACTATGGGAACAACGCCGAGATCTCCGATCCCTGTCGGGCACATCATCGATTAGCTGAGAAACAATGTAACAGTACCACAACCGTGGTACCGTCGGGCATGCGGTCCGCGTTTTGGCTGACGGCTGACTGAGATAAGAGCACCAGGCATCGTCGATAACGTGTTTCTCATGGAACCTTCTCCAAACCCGTCCCGCATAATTCCGAGATATGATCTCATGTTGCTGCTGTCACGATGTGGGAAGGGTCACTTGTCGCACTCCATCGGTGACAGCGTCCACTGGCTCCTGGTCCGTAATCGGTGCAGCGCCCTCAGTCGCTGTCGCTTCAACGCTTGCTTGCTCTAACTTCAGGGCCTTCTTCTCCGCTTTTCTGGCCTTGCTCGCGGCCTTCTTGGCCGCTGCTTTGGCCGCCTCTTCATCTTGCTTCAACCGCTCCGCTTGCGTACCACCAAACAGAGCCCGCCATTCTTCCTCCTTCCGGGGATCAATCTGCGAGAACAAGTGCTTGGCCTTACCGATATGATGGCCTGGTCGGATGTCATCAGCCGTCCAATGGTTGGGAATAACAAGGAAAGGCGCCTGCAATTGTTCTAGTATCGATCTCGAGGTTGCCGGAAGATAGGGTTCAAATATACTCGCGCACAGATAGATAATATTGATCGCGATGCCTGTGACTGCTGCTGCCTTTTCGGGTTCGTTGGCCACCAACTTGTTGTCAAAACCGTTGCTCTGAAGGAAATTGTTCCCAGCTTGCGCGATATGCATTGCCGTTTGCACCCCAGCCCTTAAACTGACTGATTCCATGTCGTTCAGGTATTGCTTCAGTTGTTCATTGATTTCAGTCTTGACCTTGTCGAAGATAGGATCCGCATGCCGCGCAGTGTAATCCGGTATGGTTGAATTGTAGATTTTGCTGTTGACGAGCTTGATGACCCTATTGACAAAGTTGCCGAGCTTAGCGAGAAGCTCATTGTTGTTCTGCTCAATAAAAGCTCTCCACTCGAACTGCGTATCGCCAGTCTCTGGTCGGTTTTTCAAGAGGTAATATCGCCACACGTCCGCTGCTACGTTAGTGTCTCGAGCGTTGTTGCCAAAAACACCGACTCCTCGGGACTTGGAGAATTTCCCATGCTCATAGTTGAGATACTCGGTAGTGGAAAGATGGTGCAACATGGTCCACTTCTCTCCCGTACCGATCTGCGAGCCGGGAAAGATGACGCTGTGGAAGGGAACATTATCTTTGCCCATGAACTGGTAGAGCTGCACGTGTTCGGGATCTCGCCACCACCTCTCCCATTCATCGGTATAATTCGCTGTGATTGAAACATAGCCAATACACGCGTCAAACCATACGTAAAAGACCTTGTCTTTATAGATCTCGCGGTCCTTTTCGTCCGGGAAGACATCTAAGGGAATTGGCACCCCCCATTTGAGGTCGCGAGTGATACCTCTGTCTTTCAAACCCAGCTTCAGCCACGATTCTGTAATAAGCCTGCCGTTTTGTGACCAGTTGCCGTCAGAGGATGCCTTCTGAGACCATTCTTCGATCTCTGCCTGTAGTTTGTCCAGTCGTAAATGAATATGCCGTGTGTCTCGCGGTATAGGGGTAACATCCGGGTCTATCTTGCAGCGCGGGTTAATGAGGTCTAGGGCCTCATAGTCAACTGAACCACAAAGATCGCACTGGTCACCCCGTGCGTCCTCGTACCCACACTTGGGGCAGGTGCCCTCTATGAAGCGATCTGCAAGGAATGATTTGTGCTTTTCACAGTAGGGTTGGCGGGAGGCTTTTTCTACCAAATAGTCATTATCGAATAATTTCTTGAAGATGTGCTGTACGATTTCCTCCTGCTTGTCGGTTGACGTGCGACCAAATATATCGAATCCGATCTCGAACCATTCATAGATATCTGCATGCACTTTTGCATACTTGTCACACAGTTCCCGGGGTGTTAGGCCTTCTTCCAGTGCTTTGGTTTCGGTAGCGGTGCCGTACTCGTCGGTTCCGCAGATGTAAAGTGTCGGGTTCCCTCGAGCTTTGTGATACCTGGATGTCGTTGTTTTAGATTCTGCCAGACTTGACTAGTGGGTAGCTGACCTCGAGAACACGTCGGCACTCAATACACTTCCAACTATATTCCCCAGATGTGGTACATTGTTGACATAAGGCAGAGCACTGGTGATCAAGATGTTTCTTTGGCCGTCTTGTGGCAATATCTTCGCAATCGAACCCATGATATGTACATAGGGACACAAACAATCAAGTCGAGCTTAGAAATTCTCACCAATGACTGAGTCATTCCGCGTCGGCGTTCGGCGAAATGATAGGGCTGAATAAACCCTGAAGCTGATCACAACGCTAAGCAGACTCGAATGAAGGGACCAACAGGGAATCACCCTTATGGCAAGCAAGGCAGTCAATTGAGGGACAGTCCTCATTATATATGATGATGAACTTCCTGTGACAACTTACAATGGACTCTTTGACCCATTCAGAGTCTCACAACAGCCCCGTAAGCGGTATGTTATCTGTAAACTTGTTGACTTAGCACTTTCTTCATGATGGATTTAGTGGACAGACACCCTGACAGACCTTGTAGGGTCAAAACATAAGAAAAGCAAGAAGAGGAAAGGTGGTGGTAAGGGAAAGCCGCAAGATGACTTGGTCAAGAGCAATGGCACAAGAGCAGAAGAGGATCACTCAAATGAGAACGGTGATGGGGAGGAGCAGGAGTCAGGCACACCGATTGAAAGAGGCACGAACACACCAAGCCCCTCATCACTGGTTTCTAAAAGAGAGCCGTCGAATGGCCAGGTCACACCGACCCTTAGCAATGACCCAGAGCAGTCGATACCGCTTAGTAACGCGACTGAATATGTCAATGACAACGATGCCGAGAGCGATAGTGTTGCAGCTTCTACACCGACCTCACCTTCATTGCACAGGCCTCGGGAACACTCATTAGACCCATCGGATGACACTGGAGCTAGGCTAGAAGCCCTGGCCCAAGAAAGAGCAGCGCTCAGAGACGAGGTTACACAGCTCCGACGATCATTGGAAAAGATCCAAGCAAAACACGAAGAAGATATGATGGTTATACGGGGTGAGCTGGAAGAACGGACTGGGGAGAAAGAACACGCAGAGACCCAATATCGTAATCTTCTGGGGAAAGTCAACACGATCAGGTCACAGTTAGGAGAACGACTCAAGGCGGACGCTGTAGGTTCATACGTACAACGAACCATTTTGAGAGTAGCTAAAAGTGAAGCAGGAGGATCTAGCTCAAGCCAGAAATCGAATCGAAGAACTTGAGGAGCAGTGTGACAGTCTACGTGGCCAGAACGAATCACGCACCGCTGAGTTATCAGCACTGGCGGAAGAAGGCGAGCAACGTTCGAAAGAGCTGTCCGGTCTTCGCAATCGCACCACGCTCTCTCAACAGAATTGGACTAAGGAGAGAGAAGATCTTGTTGCAAGGGAGGCCACGGCACGCGAAGAATTTGAGGCTGCCAAGCAGGCCATGCAGGATTGGGAGATCGTGGCTATAGAAGAGCGCTCGATAAGAGAAAGCACGGCTGAGCGGGTGATGGACCTAGAAGAGCAACTTTCGCAACAGAGGGATGCCTACGAGAAGGCTGCATCTGAAAGGGACACCCAGTCACTGACCGTGGACGGATTGCAGAGAGCGTTACAAGAGATCCAGGAAGCTCGAAGGAAAGAACTCCGAGATCTGGTGGAAAGTTCGCAGATGCAAGTTGGCAACCTCGAGAAACAGCTGAAGCACACGCAGCAGCAAGCCTCAGAGGCAACTGAGGCGGTGGAGCACACGCAAAAAGAGCTGGAACGAGCCCTGCCATTCGAAAAAGAAGTCAAAGAGAAGAATCTGCTCATCGGCAAATTGCGCCACGAAGCTGTGATCCTCAATGACCATCTCACAAAAGCGTTGCGGTATCTCAAAAAGGGCAAACCCGAAGACAATATCGACAAGTATGTTACGGGATATTGATAATGGCATCGCGACTGACAGTGGCCCAGACAACTCGTAACGAACCACTTTCTTCACTTCCTTGCATTGGAGAGGTCAGATCCTAAAAAGTTCCAAATACTCCAAATCATTGCTGCTTTGCTAGGTTGGACAGATGGTACTGTACCCTCGTGGCCCCGCTACCAGAACGAACTGTGCTGAAAGTCATAGAACAACGTGAGCAAGCCGGTCTTGCCCGCCCTGGAGCTTCTAATCCCAACTTGCGGGTGCCTATATCGCTGTGGCACCGTACACCAAGCACACCGTCATTGTCATCTGATTTCTTCCCTGAGAGCAGTAATCGGAAGGAATCATTGGCCGAACTTTGGTCGGATTTCCTCGAGCAAGAGGCTCAAGAAGCGACGAGATCCCCGAAATCCCCCAGCGAGTCCACGCGGTCACCCAGCACTTCCAGCACATCGAAACTTCCTAGGTTACAATAGGGCTTTGTGGCGTGCGAACCTCGACGTTGGGACCAGCGGTTAGATGAGCTATGCCTTTCATGATAGCGTTTGTAGCATACAGTAGTGATCCGTAGGCCACACTTAATCTTCTAATGAGAATTTATGACCTTTGCACAAGATCGGCTCAATGGCTGTGAAATTCGTTGAAGACTGATTTTCAACTCAACCTTACCGCTTTGTCCCAATCGACAACCTCTATGCTATTGACCCATAGAGGCCCTTGCCGGATTCTCAGGAGCTGCCTCTCACCAGCTTCCCACTATCATCCTCTTCTTACTGTTTCCCTTCCCTTCTCCACAATGGCACCCACAGGTTCGTTCCGCAAACACCCTTCGTCCCCCTGTTGAAATTGACGAACGTTTCAACGCACCAGCAAAACAACTCCACCGCCCAATCGTCATCTCGGGCCCCTCCGGCGCCGGCAAATCCACCATCCTCAAACGCCTCTTCGCCGCCCATCCGAATACCTTCGGTTACTCAGTGTCCCGTACGCCCATTCTATTCCGACCCCGTTTTTGCTTCCCTCGTCTCTCTCTCTCTCCACTTCTCTACACTCCAATTGACCGAGAAAATTTAATATACATATAGACACGACACGCGCCCCACGCCCCGGCGAACGAGATGGCATCGAATACAATTTCACCAGCAAGGATTCCTTTCTCAAAATCGTCGACGAAGGCGGATTTATCGAGCATGCACAGTTCGGGGGCAATTATTACGGGACGAGTGTGCAGGCGGTCAAGAATGTAGCGGAGGAAGGGCGGGTTTGTGTACTAGATATTGAGATGGAGGTATGTTACATTTTTTCATCAGACTTGCCCAACTACGCTTCTCCCTTTACTTTTCATGTATACGTATACTTTATGGCAAAGCCACGGTTCGGGTGGGATTGATTTATGTGATATAGGGTGTCAAACAAGTCAAACGCACCGAGCTACACGCACGCTTCCTTTTCCTGTCGCCGCCCTCCCTCGAGGTACTGGAACAGCGCTTACGGGGTCGTGGGACGGAAGATGAAGAGAGCTTAAGGAAGAGGCTGGACCAAGCGGCCAAGGAAATGGAGTTTTCGAAGGAGGAGGGTGTACATGATAAACTCGTTGTCAATGATGATCTGGAGAAGGCGTATCGGGAGGTGGAGGAATGGATTGTCGATGGCGGCAAGTTTGGAGGGCAACCCTGAGAAGAACTTGAGCTTGGTGGACGGTTTTACGGCATGAGATACCCAGTTTTGATAGTCACTTGCATGCATAGATCTGAATTCTGTAGATTGTTTCATGCGGCAAGGGGGAATAATCACGCTCCACAGACACGAACAAAATGCCCGTCTCGAAAACCATCGTGACCACTTCCTACAAGCATTAGTTTTCGCCCTACCGTCGACGACTCGACGCGACATCCCCAATCGAATGAGAGCATAGGGCTGCTAGTAGCCGTTCATTGTCATCCGCTGAGACTGCCTGCTCAGTTCACGCTCCGCCGACGGACTAATTGGCCGGCTGCCCGAATGCCCGGTGGCGTTGTTCTCTTTCAATGCCAGCAGCTGCTTAGCACGGAAGACTTCATAATGGATCTGAGAGGTCGTCTCGATCAGATCCTGGAGATGTGTCCTTGTCAAGAAATTTCTTAGCGCCACAAATTCGCAGTGGTTCTCGTCTTCTACATTGATGACGCCCCAGCGGTTCTGACGGCCGCGGACCTGACGCCCATTGACGACAATGGAGTTCTCCGAGCCGACGACAGCAAAGGGAATGAGGTCTTTGATGCTGCTGTTCATGGCGCGCTCTTCTTGGTCCTGTTCCTCGTCGTCGTAGGGGTACATGCGGAGGTTGTGGAAGGCGAACTCTTCCTTGATGCGCTCCTTGAATTCCATGCGCTCTTCGAGGGTAAGTGAGTCGGATTTGGCGATAACGGGGACAACATTGACAACATCGGAGAGTTTTTTCAATACAACAATGTCGATGGGCTTGAGGCTGATAATGATCAGCTTATTCAACCAGATGACCGAATCGTACCTACGCGTGACCCGATGGTTGGATAAAGAAGAGACAACAGTGTACTCGAGTATCCTGGATGTATCGCTCTCGCTGGGCGGTAAGTTCTTTCCGGAGGTAGGCTGAATGCTGATCTTTGATATACTTGACGATGGGATCCCAGCTGTTAAGTGGTCAGCGTCCAATTATCTTGGGAAGTATATCGGTATTTCCGTACCATCTGTCATTGTTGACCTGGTCGCCATAGCCTGGAGTATCGACGATGTTGAGCCTCAAGCGGACTCCATTCTCCTCAATAACTATCACAAGTATAAACGAACGCAACAACCGTTTCAGGAAGGCAATACATACCATGGGAGACTGGATGGATTTCCGTGGTCGATCGAACGGTCTCTGAAGGGGTCAGACGGCCTTTAGAATCGATGAGGTGAGAAGCAAATATGGTGTTAATAAGAGTCGATTTGCCCAGCCCGGTTTGTCCTAACTCCTCAATCAGCTCGTTCGTGAGTGTACCAACCTGAACTCATGACTTGCCAACGCAGATGACGTTGAATTGGAAGCCTCGCTTTAAGAGCTTCCGCTCTATCTGTTGCGTGATACTGTCGAAGCCGACATGGCTCTTGGGCATCACCGGGCTAGGTTGCTGGGACATGGTGTCGGCTGCTGCCATGCTGGTGTCTAGAAAGCCGGACGTGGGCTTCGTTCGATTTACAGTGGTTTTGTGGAAGATGTTGTGAATGATTCGATCCTTTCTCAAGTATAAGAAAAGGGGTTCGTTTCTTGAGGAAAAACAGCCGCGCGTGAAAAGTGATCTCCACGAACAAACACGCTCCCGGGCTACCCCCCCCCCTCTTTACCCCCGGGCCGATGCTAGAGTATTCCCTTCCTCTTTCCGCTGGAGGCACTCACCAGAGGTACGTTCAAACACAGATCAATTAAGTAGTAGAAGCGTCAGAGTCAGCATGCGCAAGGTCCAGATGGTACATGGATACTAATCAAGGGTCTTAAAATATAAATATTCTATAACACTTGAAGTGAAATCGCTCGAGATGTCAGCGAAGATCGATCGTCAGCGCCATCGATAGGAGACGCTGGAGACCTCGATCATTGCAAACTCCTCGCCAAAGTATAACAGAAGATGGTATCAAAATGGTATCGCAATAGCAGGCGTTGAACCCTTCAACCCGCATTCCCGCACTATGCACAAATAAAATCCCAAACTCCAATCCTCTGTTACAGATCCATCAACTACCTCCCCTCGTAGTCGCTGGCCCACTCGTGACCCCCATCATGCCATCCTTGGTTGGGCGCAAAACCTGTTCCCGGCCCACTGACATACCCGCCATCAACTCCGTCGTCATCATAGAATCCACTCTGTTGTCCGTTACTTGCGTCATAGCCTCCTTGACCACTCACATCTCCCTCATCACCAGGTCCCGGTCCGGCCAACTGGTCCCACTGCAGCCCTTGCAGAGCCGGATATTGCGCCAGTAGCGCCGCCGGAAGCGTGAACCCGCCGTTCATCATCGGTTGAGGCATTGGGTGAAGACCTCCGTTTGTATGATTGTTTGCTGCCATCTGTTCGTCGTATATCCGCTTTCGTTCCATTGCCTCCTCGTCCAAAAGCGGCTTGATGCATATTCGACCCGCCTCGCTGCGGAAATGTCTGCCCAGGGCGTCCGCTCGCGCAAATCTTCGCCCGCAGCCCCAGTTGCCGCCCGTACCTAGCTCACCCTTGCACACGAATTTCTTCTCCCCTGAATGAAGACCTTCATGGCGTTTGCGGTCGTGCTGTCGCGCAAAAGCTTTGCCGCAGACGGTACAGACGAAAGGTCGCTCGTCTGTGTGCGTTCGAAGGTGAGAACGGAGGTTATAGGCGCGGGTAAATCGCTTGGGGCACAGGGTACACTGGAAGGTGGCCGGATGTTTCTGGACTCGCTGGTTGTTACTACCAGCTGCCGACGGACGGCTGGGATCGGCGAGTTCAAGGATGTAGTCACGATTGGGAATGGATGAGGTGGAAGAACGCCGTGATTTGCTAGCGGGTGAGGTTTCGCGCGAAATTGAGGGCTGGGAATGGGTATCAAAAGGTGAAAGGGAGCGTTGCCGTGGATCGAACTCTGATCCAGACATATCGAATTGCGAATTTGGTGTCATCGGTCTAGACAGCGACGTGTCGGATTTGGCCCTCCCTCTCCGACCTACACAGCTGTCAGTGTCGTGCAACAAGAAAACGCTGTAAGACATACCTCTTGCGGGTGGACTAAGGGCATCGATATCGTTCTCTGGTCGGAGGGGGACGACATTCGACAGATTTGAAGGAGGCGCTAGGTCAACGCTTATTTCGGGTGGTGTCATTTGAGCAGCCTGGCCCATATCGACAGAGCTCAGCCGCTGCTGGAAATGAGCGAACGAGGCATCGTTAGGGCTTGGGTAGACGTCCGGTCCTGACCGTCCGTTGAAGCTGGTTTGCAGGTCCTGAGACAATTGGAACTGATCCGGTGGCATTCCATATCCTGGACGCGGAGACATTCGTGGGGAGACAAATGGGCTGTGTCTAGGGCTCTGATGTTGCTGCTGAGGATCTGAAATACTAAACTGCCCAATGCCCAGCGCATCGTGGTACGTCTGGTTATCTTGTTGGGGGTTAAGCATAGGCGACGGCTGGTCATAGTTCTCGAAGCTGTCTTGCTGAGGCAGTAAAGGTGATGGGGCCACGGAAGAAGAGAAGTCTGAGTGCTCTGATGGTGCGCGTCGATGGGTCTGAAATTGCTCGCCGGTATACCCCATCCAATCTCCGTGGGATTGACCCTGGTTCAACGCTGCAGATGGATCGAGCGATGCCGAGGCATGGCGCGAGTGATGTGGTGAGTAGAATTGCCCCTGATTCGGCTGTGGAGAACCGTGGCCCGAGGAATTTTGGTCCGGTGGCATAAGATTTGGAGGAGTGGGCATCATATTCTGTGGTGAAGACATATTGCTCATGATATCAGCAGGATTGATGGATTGATTTTGAGCTTGCATGTCGAGCTGCGGGTCTATAAGGAAGGTGTTCTCTTGCTTGTTCGCGAAACTATGTTGGTGATCGAAGTCCCCAAAACCATTGGTTGAGCCCGAGGCAAGAAGGTCTGGATTGAAATGCCGAGTGGATTGCTGCAGATTTAGGTGTGAAGGGGATGGATCACGATAAAGGCTTGAACCGGGAATATCTTGCTGATACCGGCTCTTTTGATCTAGGTCACCGAAATCGTTACTTGGGAGTACGTGCTGTTGTTGATATGGTGGAGGATGTAGCGAGTTATCAAGAAAGGATGCGGGCAGGCTGTACTGCACATCATGCCCAACAGGGCTGGTGTCGTTGGGACTGAAGGACAGCGAGTTAAAGTTGGGATTGGAGACTGAGGAGTCGATGCTCAAATTGTGGTTGTAGTCCTGAAACTGGTGTGGCGAAGGCGAGTGCCTTATATTGTGATTCGGCTGATGGCCCACGGATGGAGAGCGCCCGCGGAGCTGTTGGCCTTCCATGACAGCTGCCTTTCTTTGGGTAGGGCCAACTGTCAGGCTAGAGCTGGGCTATGTGCGAAGGGTATGAGAAGTGGTAAGGCGATGGTAACGTCTCGTTGGTCGTCCTCCTGCGAGAGTAAGAGTTGGCCTTGTGAGTGGGCAGTGGGCAGTGTTGCGGTTGGAGCCGAAATGGTCTGGAAGAAGATAGTAAAGCAGGCAATGCCCCGAAGATCTGCCTCCCAGGACTCCCAACGTTGGAGGAGAGTGCTGGCGTTTGTTTCGGGCGGTAACAGCCGTGATGCCAACGATGGGTGCGAGGCGACAACACAGCCGCTAGAGTTACAACCCTCGTTGCGAACAGCGTCAAGCTCTGAGATTCTGATTCTACCAGATATCTTATGATGAAGAGAATGAGTCTGAGCAGGCGAAGACAGGAGGATAGAGCTGGTTCACTCTTGATAGATGGCTCTTAGCTGAGTCAGTCCGCTAGTGGGAGTTCCGAGTCGTTTCAGCGACTGCGACAAGTGGCCTGCTGGATCGTTGGACGAACGGTGGCTTTGGAAGGATGGAGCCGCTACCGGCGCTTGGTTTGAGCGAGAGCGTGATGTTCGGTTTGCTGAGCGGCAATGGCAACACGATGTCAGCGTGAGGTGTTTCAGATGTAGCACTGGATGGGGTAGGATTTAAACAGATGAGGCTGCGCATTCGTACAGAACAGAGGAGAAGGTCACACGAAGGAATAGGACAATACAGTGTCTCTTGTAGTCGTGGTCGCGAGGTGGATGAAGTTAGCAGTCGATCATTCGAAGGAGGAACTATCGTTTCATCGAGGATGATATATGTTCCTGACCGAGGAATGACAATTGGCCCCCAAAGAGAGAATGGGACCAAAACGACTTCAAGTCACTCTTCCGGGCGTCTAATGCAGAGAGCGTACCCCACCGCATCGATTACTATTCGACTCGAGTCTACTTTAGGTGCAGGGAAAGACGCGAAGGATGAGACTAATCTTCCCTCTCCGCCCTCTGACATCGACTCGACTAATCATTTGAGCAGATCTTGTATCACCGTGCTTCCTAGTCCTGGTCATATTGTACAGCTGCTTCTAAAGATCATCAACAAGAATCGTATCCTCAAACGGGCAAATCAAAGCTGAGGCTCAGCCTCCTCTCCCGGCACCATTCGCTGCCCCGGCTGTTTCGTTTCCTTCCCCCAGCTTTCTTGCTCTTCTAGCCTATTTCTGGAAGCACTGCCTCACGCTCCTCACGAGGCAGAATGTCATGACTTGAAGTAGGGAGAATCGGCAGTCCGGTACATCCTC
>QQTW01002612.1_pt1 | contig 13164 bp, 16 predicted proteins | sample 1904831 | NCBI WGS metagenome assembly QQTW01 (sample SAMN09435610, study PRJNA476489) | Subsurface metagenome, whole genome shotgun sequencing project. | reverse complement strand
CGGCAATTTTTGGAAGCTTTGCAAGCAATGAGATACAGTCATCGAACGTTGGTTCCCAGTAGTCTGCTTTGTTGATACCCCTTTCGTAGGCTTTGGCAAAGGCAGAAGTGTGATTTAGTGTAGAGACAGCGCATGCGAATTGGGTCATTGGATGCAGGTCCTTGGGGAAGTTGTCCAACATGTCCTCAACAAATTTTGGTAGGTCAGCCTTCTCTGCCAGCTCGCGGGACAAGGCGCGGACTTGGGAAGTTGACGGAACCTGCCCCGTCAAGAGAAGCCAGAACATCGACTCCGGGAGCATCTCGGTTCCAGAGGTGCCTTTTGGCAACTCTTGCTGGCAGTCTTTGATCGTCTTGCCGTGAAATCTAATGCCCTCATCGGCGTCGAGCACCGATCCTTCCCATACCATGGCCTTCAAGCCCCTGAAGCACGTTAGTACATCTCCTCAAAGACATGGACGCTGAGTGGTACCTCATTCCCCCAATGGTATTCTCGACTTTGACATCCCCTATGACCTTGCCTGCATGACTTTTGACTTTCTTCAGGAGTTCTCGCTTGGCAGGAATGATTTGTTTCAGTGTGGATTTGAGATCCGGCTCGGCAGATGAAGAGTATGTTCGGCAAGACGTTGAGGAGATTGGTCGCGAGGTGGATGGCTAAAGGGATTCCAATAAGCCCTGAGGTCTGCCAGGGGCATCGTTATGCCCATTTACCTTGATTAACTGCAGTACTCTCCACGTTGCACGATTACTGACTACCATTGCAGCAACTCAAATGTCGTGATTAGAACCCGTATGTTAGAAACAGCAATAGTTTGAAGGTGCACTTTAAGGCTCAATTGATCGAACACAGATTTCCGGAAAGCTATCACAGATTACAAAACTACCTAACTTCATTCACAAGGTTAGCTCCACTCTTGTCAGCCCTACAAAGAACCGAGGCATGACGATCCGCGGGTCAAAGGGACAACCTTCTGCCGGCCCGATTCCGGTGAGGAACTGAGACGGCCCTTGGATAGAGTAACGAAAGACTCAGAGCATCCCTTATTCGCAAGCTTGTTTCTTTTTTTTGATTGGAGGTGCTGGTGACTGGCAATTCCAAATTGACATTCGTTATCCGTCTGATCGTGATATACTATGCGACCATGCTGCGCACTACCGCTTCTTCATTCCCACGGCCAGCCCGACATATTACAAGAATACGCCCCACACTCTCGCTGGGTGCCATTCCCAACGGTATGAGCAGGCTGGTATCGTCCACCCTCCCAGCCGTCATGCCCCCGATGTCATCGTGCCTCCCTTCCGACTCGTATCAGCTGCTCCCTACAATTGACAAGGCCGGGCGAGCTGAAGACGCCCTGTTCGAGCAGCAAGTGCAAGACGTGAAACAGTGGTGGTCAAGTCCAAGATATGAGGGAATCAAGCGGCCTTATTCTGCAGAAGACGTAGTCAGCAAGCGAGGGGCTTTGCAGCAGATTTACCCAAGCTCTTTGATGGCTAGAAAATTGTTCAATCTGTTGAAAGAGAGGGCAGACAATGGGGAGCCTGTGCACACACGTTTGTAGCTCCGAGACAACTATCAGAGGCTGTTTCACCATAAGAACTGACATTGCGGATACAGTGGGCGCTATCGACCCCGTCCAGATGACGCAGCAAGCCCCGAGTCAAGAAATTCTTTACGTGTCCGGCTGGGCATGTTCGTCTGTGCTGACATCGACGAACGAAGTATCTCCCGACTTTGGGGATTATCCTTACAACACCGTGCCGAACCAGGTCCAGCGTCTTTTCAAAGCGCAGCAACTCCATGACCGAAAACATTGGGATGCAAGGCGGAAAACGACTGCGGAAGAGAGGGCCAAGTCGCCATATGTCGATTATATGCGGCCGATCGTCGCTGACGGAGACACAGGGTAGGCTTCGATATTCTGTCGAACGTTGCCGTCACGAACTAACCCGCGAGTGCAGACACGGTGGATTATCGGCAGTACTAAAGCTTGCCAAGCTCTTTGCAGAAAATGGCGCTGCTGCAGTGCATTTCGAAGACCAGCTACATGGGGGCAAAAAATGTGGGCATCTAGCTGGCAAAGTACTTGTGCCTGTTGGGGACCATATCAACCGACTGGTAACGGCACGGTTTCAGTGGGATATGATGGGTTGTGAGAATCTGATTATCGCTCGTACCGATTCCGAGAGTGGAAAATTGCTCAGTAGTGCGGTTGATGTTCGAGACCACGAGTTTATCCTTGGAGTCACAGAGGACGTCGACCCTTTGTCCGAGAAGCTTCAAGCAATGGAAATGGGAGGTGCCACAGGTGAGGAGATCAACAAGTATGAAGCAGGGTGGGTGAAGGAGCACAAGTTAGTGACATTCGACGAAGGTGGGCGCAGACTGAACCGTCAGAAGTCGAGAAGAATGACTAACAGATTGAGAACAGCTGCTATTGAACACATGAAATCCGAAGGTGTAGAGCAATCCAAAATCGATGAGTATACAGCGCAGATTGAGAACAATCGCGATATGTCCTTGACCCAAAGGCGAAAGCTTGCCGCCCAGTTCACACAATCTCCAGTGTTCTTTTCTTGGGATATTCCAAGAACTCGAGAAGGCTTCTACCACTATCGCGCAGGCCTTCCCGCAGCAACGAAGCGAGCCATAGAGTTTGGTCCTTTTGCTGATCTGTTGTGGCTAGAGACTGCAGACCCAAGCGTAAAGAAAGCCAGTGGCTTTGCAGCTAAGATTAGGGAGAAGTACCCAGGAAAACAATTAGTATATAATCTGAGCCCTTCGTTCAACTGGATGGGCCAAGGTTTCGATGAGGCTGCACTGAAATCTTTCATTTGGGACCTTGCGAAGCATGGGTAGGTTTCAGCCTCTCAACCTATAAGACTACTGTGTCTGATAGTGTGTAGGTTCGTCCTCCAACTGATCTCACTCGCTGGCATACACTCCACGGCCACCATCACCTCCCAGCTGTCCAAGGCTTTCCAGAAAGATGGCATGCTTGCCTATGTCAATCTGGTTCAGCGTCGCGAGAAGGAACTAGGAGTTGACGTTCTGACCCATCAAAAGTGGAGTGGTGCTGCGTATATGGATGGTATTCTTGGTGCTGTCCAGAGTGGTAGTAGTGGAAGTAAAAGTATGGGAGAAGGTAATACTGAGACAGGTATGCATACTTCATGAGAGACGGCTTTCCCACCATGTGATCTTCCACATATGCTGAGTGCCGGCCAGGCTTTTGAGTCACGATGTTATATTGGCATTCTGCATTCGGCGTCAGAGACTGAACGCGCTTTCGACAGTGTTAAAGGAAAGTTTTCCAGTAACACCAGAGCAGGGTGTGTCGATGTCAAGAACGAATTACTGCTCTACTGAACTCTGTGGGTCATATACAGAACGAGTTCCATGATGAAAATCTTCTTTTCCTGGATGGCAGTCCAATATTAGGTCGAAGCCACGTAGCGGCGAATTCTTTTGAACTTCAACCCCAGCGTCTAGACGCATAGTTCGCCATTCACTCTCTATAAACACAACACGACCATAGAAACTATGAGTCAACCTGATATCAACAGTTCCAAGGCCTTTTTCTCTCCGCAGAAGGCGTCAGTCAACTATGCTCAAGGTCACCTCTTAGGGCCTCCTATTAGCGAGTGGACCTTCAGCCCCGAAATGCGAGATCGACTTCGCAGGTATGAAGAGAAGTACCCCCAACCAACAGTGCCCGTACCCGCCGAAGAGGAAGAAATCTTCTGTTCGTGCGCAGGAGTTGATGACGGAAGCGAAATGATCGAGTGCACAAACGGTACTTCCTGTCTATACCAGTGGTTCCACACTCGTTGCATCGGATCAAGATACCTCCCAGCCGATCATGGTGGGTGTCCCGGAAACTTACTTGTATTGACATCTCACTCCATTGATACTCAAACTAGAAGATTGGTTTTGCCAACGTTGCACCGTCCGCAAGATCGACAAGCTTGCCGACAACCCGACCTTGAAGATTTGGTCATCTCGCGCTGACTTCCGTAAAGCGTCAGCACGTCCTGCTCTTACAATCGACAGCAGTCGGAAGACGCTTGGAGCTCCTCCCACACCAAGCCCTGATTTCCACCCCTGGTCTGCACCTCTCCCGATACGATCACCTTGCGCGACTTCGGATCTCGCAGATACTGGCAATGCTACCGATCGACGCGTCAGATCTGACACGTTCAAGCCCAGCTCGTTCAACAATGCAAAACCAAAGACTAAACAGCCGGCCTGGAGTCCCAACGAAGAAGAGGTACTCATCGCCATAATGAAGGATCTTGTGAGCGAAAGCCTTGTGTACGGAGATGCTAGGTGGGAGATGGCTAGAATTCGGCTCAAGGAGCGAGGAATCCATCGAAGTGCTGCTGCGACCAAGATGACTTGGATGCGGGGATTGCGAGAGAGAAGCGGAATCGACGAAAGACGCAACAAGAAGATGGAGAATCTGACGACGGGCTTACAGAAAAAGAAGATCTCATGGATGGCAGAGCCAAGGTCAATACATGGACGGAGGGACTCATTGTAATGGTCAGTTATCTGTTGGGCTACGAGCTGTTTGGAAGCGATACTCTCTTCAATTCCATGGGGTCACTTTGAACAGCCAAGCATGACGTTTCGGTACGGTAAAGGGTTGAAGGGTCGATATTAGTTGTGGTCCTCGGAATGTAATTGCAGACTGAAACATGGAATCATATAAGCTTCTACTCTTTTGCGCAAAGTACTCAATAGTAGCGGACCAAATTCGAACAGCAGATGGTCAAGATTATTTTGGGCTTCATTATGTCCAAGTAGCATTGACTAACCCCCTATCAAGTTGACTTAGGTGATCAATCTAATCTGAATGCCTACCTTAAGCGCGAAGCGATCAATGCAGTGACGCTAACGGAGAATTTCGACCTCCGGTAAGGTAACTGAGGCTGAGAGAAAAGCACTTCGCCATCACAGCCTTTTTCGACGTCCGAAAAGCTCCTGCTGTTCCTCTTTGCGCTCTATCAGGACCGCGTCAGGAACGTACATGAAATCCACTTGAAGTTGCGGTTCCAATCACATATTGATCTCAGTTTTGGATATCATCCGACTACACCGCCGTGCGCCTTGCGCAATCGGGTTTTCGCTGCGGGGGCGTGTCCTAACATTCGCAAGCCAGGGAATAAGTTTCATTGATCAGTGCTTTGGACCTATAAAGCATGCCCCATCCTATTTCTCCACCACTCATACCAGCCATCATGATCTCCAAGTCATCCGCACCGACTACTGTTGCGCCGACACGAGCAGAGGTATCGTCATTGCTCGATACTATCTTCAACGCTCAGACTTCACAAGCATCACTTGATGCATGCTATGCGCTCACCAGTCTCTTGCTCAATTCTGTTGGCTTCCGGGGATTACATGGATATGGCATTCTGTCAGAAGCCAAGAAGGCGGCAGCCGACAAGAAGAGTGGCATTAAGAGAGAAAGTGCTATGAATCTGCTGGGGGCTTTATTTGAACGATTTCCACCGCAGCAACCGATCAGCGAAGTAATTCTTCTACTTCAGGACGGGGGGGTACTACCGTCCGTCCTAGATGCACTTGCTGATAAGGGCGGCGTGGTGCGGGACTCGGCACAATACGCCCTGGATGCATTATTTGCGAATCTGAAACCAGAAGCTATGGTCGTAGGCCTGCTGCCGGTTCTTCTGCAGTATCTTGGCAAGAGATCCGGAAAGTGGCAAGGAGCTGTCGGGGCATACGAACTGATGGGCAGAATGGCTGACAAGGCGAAGCTGGGAATGGGCAGCAAGGAAGAGGAAAAGCTGAAAGAGGTGCTTCGAGAGTCGATGGGTAAAAGGTTAGCTGGTCTAATTCCTGTGGTCGAGGCCGGTATGCATGATCTCAAGGCTGAGGTATGTACACCAATCCCCATGGTCGAACACATGCTGATATCACTTCAAGGTCTCAAAGCAAGCCGTCAAAACGATGACATCCCTTACGACTCTTCTATCGAATGATGATGTGGCCCCACGAATACCACTGCTTATTAAGACAATGGAGAATCCCTCCTCCGCAACGTTGCAAAAGGCTATACACGCCTTATCACAAACGACGTTTGTCGCCATTGTCACATCACCTGTTCTTGCTCTCTTGACCCCCCTCCTTGAACGGTCCCTGAACACTCCTAACACGTCGCAAGAGGTGCTGCGTCAGACGGTGGTGGTTGTGGAAAATTTGACAAAGCTTGTCCACGACCCTGTCGAGGCTAGGACTTTCTTACCCAAACTAAAGCCTGGTGTTCAAGGCGTTAAAGACCGTGCGTCACTGCCAGAAGTCAGGAATCTGGCGACGCGAGCAGTGAAAATTATCAACAATGCCATGGGAGAGGATGATGGGAGTAATAGCAATGGACAAGTCGCTGCTACGAGCACTGAAGAGGTACTCGTCGTTTTAGAAAAAGAGATTAAAAAGCAGGGTGTTATTTCTACAGAGCCTGACGACGAGGGCACCTGGATATTAGCGAAGCCCTTTATGTCGGAGATGGCTCGAGAGAACATAAATCTGCGCGAAGTCCACCGGGTCCATCTGTGTATCGCTCCGTACCTCGAGAGTTTGATGAAGGACAATCAAGGTCACGCTGTTGCTGAAGCAGTCGAGAATCATTTTGTTGAGGAAGATCACCGAAAGTTCGGTCAGCTAATCAAGGAGGAGACTGGCGAGATCGAGATTGTCAACACAGACTTCTCTTTGGCGTACGGTGGTATGCTTCTTCTTTCGCACACAAATCTCCGCCTCTTGAAGGGCCATCGCTATGGTCTCTGCGGTCGTAATGGCGCGGGAAAATCAACCCTTATGCGGAGCATCGCCGAGGGCAAATTAGAAGGGTTTCCCAGCAAAGACGAGTTAAAAACATGTTTCGTCGAACACAACCAGGGCGAGGATGCAGATCTCAGTATTATTGATTTCATCGCTAAAGACCCCGAGCTCGCTGCGACAGGGCGGGAACGAATGACCCAGGTCCTTAGCGAGGTCGGTTTCACTGCAGGCCCCGACGGTCGTCAACAGCAGAAGGTTGGCTCATTGTCGGGTGGCTGGAAAATGAAGCTTGCTCTGGCGCGTGCCATGCTGATGGGTGCAGACGTGTTGTTGCTTGACGAACCCACTAACCATCTTGATGTCGGAAACGTCAAGTGGTTACAGGATTATCTGAAAAAGCATACAGAGATCACGAGCTTGATAGTTTCTCACGATTCTGCATTCTTGGATGAGGTTTGCACGGATATCTACCACTATGAGGGCAAAAAGCTGGTTTGCTATCAAGGCAATCTTGCGGAGTAAGTGTGCTATGTGATCGCTCTCAGTTCCTATTGCTGACATTCATTCCAGCTTCGTCAAGGCCAAGCCAGAGGCAAAGAGCTATTATACGTTGTCAGCCTCCAATGCCCAATTCAAGTTTCCACCTCCAGGTATCCTCACTGGTGTGAAGTCGCTTACAAGGTCAATTATTCGAATGACAAACTGCACTTATACGTACCCGGGCGCATCGAAGCCTTCCCTCATCGATGTCACATGCTCTCTTTCACTCTCCTCGCGCACGGCTATCATTGGTGGTAACGGTGCCGGCAAGTCGACCATGATCAAATTGCTGACCGGTGAGACTGTTCCTCAGACCGGTAAGGTCGAGAAACACCCCAATTTACGGATTGGTTATATCAAGCAGCATGCCCTTGAGCACGTGGAAATGCACATGGAGAAGACTCCAAATCAGTATCTTCAATGGCGATACGCTAACGGTGACGATCGAGAGGTGCTCATGAAGCAGACCCGAGTACTAACACCAGAAGACAAGGCTCAAATGGACAAGTTTGTTGACCTTGGAGACGGCAAAGGAGGTCGACGCATCGAGAACTTGATGGGGAGACAAAAGTACAAGAAGTCTTTCCAGTACGAGGTGTAAGTACACAACAAGCCTGGTATCGAAACCCATCCGAAGCTGATATTTCATAGCAAATGGGTCGGCATGCTGCCCAAGCATAACTCGCAAATTTCACGAGAGACTCTCTTGGACCTTGGATTCGACAAGTTGGTGCAAGAGTTCGATGATCACGAAGCGTCTCGGGAAGGACTCGGGTTCCGGCAGCTAGAGCCCCGGATCATCTCGAAACACTTCGAGGACCTCGGCCTGGACCCGGAGATTGCCAACCACAACGAGATCTCCGGCTTGTCCGGTGGCCAGAAGGTCAAGGTCGTGCTCGCCGGAGCGATGTGGAACAACCCTCACCTCCTCGTTCTCGACGAACCGACCAACTTCCTTGACCGAGATTCGCTGGGGGGACTAGCGGTCGCCATCCGAGATTACAAGGGGGGCGTCGTGATGATCTCGCACAACGAAGAGTTCGTCGGAGCTTTGTGCCCTGAGCAATGGCACGTCGTGGACGGCCGCGTCACGCACAAGGGACACCTCGCTGTCTCCATGGACCGGTTCGAGGACAGCAGACCCGGCAGCAGCAATGCCAGCAGCGCCGTCTCCTCCGCAACCGCCTCAGCCGTGAACTCGGGTGCGGAGGACACGAGCGACATGAAGTTCCGGTCCAAGAAGAAGAAGAAGCTGACCAGGGCACAAATGAAGGATCGGGAAGTCAGGAGGCGGTTGAGGCACATCGAATGGCTCAACTCCCCCAAAGGGACGCCCCATCCACCCGACACGGATGATGAGGCGTAGTCAGAGGCGCCTGAGTGACGCCAATCATGGGTTTCTTGACGTTGTAAACGACTTCAGTGGCATGCTTGTTGATTTCTGCCTCAATAATGAGTGATAATGGGACAAGACGGGCTAGAGAAAAGTTTATAGATTTTCTTCCGGTGTTTTGATACCTTATCCGCTTACGAATATTACTGCACCTTGGGGTCGTTTGAGTCGGTAGTTAGATAGATAGATAGAGGGGCATCATAATGTGGCGGATGGTGGGCAACCTTAGTCATGCATGTAGTGATCTGCTCCCTTGTATCCGAGTGTGCTCTCATCCTGAATGGCGGACGGTGGGAGCCAACCCTAGGTACCTACCTAAGTAAGATAAGGCCGGTACATCTCAACCTTATCTCAACGCTTGTAACGAGGTATGTACCTTACTGGACAGTACAGTACCAAGCAGGCGGGATTTTCAACCCGACACAGTCGAAGTTAAGCGAAGATCTTCCCCACCACTCGAACCCTCGGACTCGATATCCGATTCGGGTTAAAGAGACAGTACCTTAGTTCTAATTTAACATTACTTAGAAACAGTAAATTACAGACTACCGACACTTATTGAGTTATTCTTTCTTACCTTACTCCATAGGTAGTACCTACTCCTAGGGCTACGAGTGCACTGTATAAGGTAGGTAGTATACATACAGTAAGTAGGTATATGGTTCACATCGATCAGATCAATATACCTTACCTTAAGGTACGACGGGAGTATTATTCGTAGGGAAAAGTCATACTTTGCCGTGACGGGAACATGCCAGGGCCGAGAGTCGAGAGTCGAGAGTCGAGACCGTCACAAAATCTTAAGCTACCTTGATTAAGGTACTGCAGTTACCTACCTTAGTTAGGTACCTTACTTCTTCCAATCGTCCGCGCCGTCCAACCCCGCCTTCCTCCCATCCGATTTTTAAGGTGGTTCTCTGAAGACAGCCCTAACGTTATCTACCTCCCCTTTCCTAGGTACCTTACCTTACCTTCCATTATTACTTCCAGCTTCCAATTTCACAGTACCTTACCTTACCTTACCTTACCTTACCTTAACTTCTCCCCACTCGCTCTCGCGCGTCCCGATCACGTATCTACCTCCTTATCGTTATATACCTTACCTACTTTGATATACCTTACCTACTTAACTCTTAGTCGATATTCTGAGGGTTGGAATAAGGTACCTACCTACCTACCTTACCTACCTGTATATCTGGGTCTTACACTACCTACAAAGAACATAATTATCCTTGACTCCCTCACCTGAACCCCCCTGGCTGGCCACTTTTCTTGTTTGATCTCTACCTCACATCTGTCTGACATATCTTATCTGTGGAATCGTCGCCATCCATTGTTGTCGTGTTGTCGTCGCGGTGCCGCAGTGCTCACCTCTTGCACTGCAGGTTGCAGGATTACCATCTTCAGTCTACTGTGTCCCCAATCCCTACTAGAGACTCAATCTCTGCTGTCGAATTAACTCTCTGCTTCCAATCTGCCTTGGATTTGAAAGGAAACCGATTGGTCGTGTGAGTCTACAGTACTGGATTGAACATCTCACATCGCATCGCATCGCATCGCATCGCATCGCACCGAACAAGCCCTAAGCGACACCACGTGCTGGGCACGACTTCAGCCCTGTACAATTCATCGTGAAGTGAATACCTTACCTTACTTGAATCGACAAGGCCCAACAAGCGACACCAAAGACCGACTTGTGCACACGTGCCTACTTACCTACTTACTTACTTACCTGCACCTCTACCTTACCTTACCTCACTTTGCTTTACTTTCTTCACCGATCGCCTTCAGGAAGCCCAACGCAACAAGCTGTAAAGAGACACATACGATCCTTCGACGGACTGTTCGTATTAGAAGCTGCTTGCAATATGTCGGGGGAGAAGGATCTTCACATCGGCCGCGCCCCGTCCCCGGACGACCTGGCCGACCTCAAATCACTTGATTCGGATGCTCTGAAATTGGCTGAGATGGGTTACACCCAGGACATGACACGGAACTTCTCCGTCTTCTCCGTCTTGGGTGTCGGTTTCTCACTGACCAACTCCTGGTTCGGGATATCGGCAGCTTTGGTCACCGGCATCAACTCTGGCGGTCCCGTCCTCATCATCTACGGCATCATCTGGATCGCACTGATCTCGACATGCGTTGGCATCTCGTTGTCAGAGCTGGCCAGCGCCATGCCGAACGCTGGTGGGCAATACTTCTGGGCAAACGAACTGGCGCCGAGGAGATATGCCAACTTTGCTTCTTATCTCACCGGGTGGTGTGCATGGGCCGGCTCCATCTTCACTTCTGCCAGTGTTGCCTTGGCGGTTGGAAGTGCCGTCGTCGGTTGCTATCAATTAGCTCACCCCGATTTGTACGTATCCACACTGGTTCGTTGAAATCGTCGAGCGTGAACTGACTTACTCTCAGCACCATCAAGCCATGGCACGTCTTCCTCGGATATCAGGCCGTCAATACCTTCGCCTTCCTCTTCAATTGTTACGGCAAATTTCTACCCTTCATCTCCTCCACCACTCTCTACATCTCCCTGGTGTCCTTCTTCGTCATCCTGGTCACCGTGCCTGCCAAAGCACCGACCCATCAAGAGGCCAGGTTTGTTTTCGCTAACTTTGTGAACAATACCGGGTGGAGCCAGAACGGCATTGCCTTCATCGTCGGACTGATCAATACCAATTGGGCCTTTGCCTGCCTTGACGCCGCCACCCACATGGCCGAGGAGGTGGCGAGGCCAGAGAAGATGATCCCCATCGCGATCATGGGCACCGTGGCGATCGGCTTCACGACCGCCTGGTTCTACTCCGTTTCCATGTTCTTCAGCATGCAGGACCTCGACGGTCTGTTCGCCACTTTCACCCTGGTCCCCATCCTCGAGCTTTACTATCAGGCCCTCCAGTCGAAAGCCGGAGCGATCGTGCTGGAATCGCTGGTCATCTCCACCGGTATCGGCTGCCAGATTGCAAGTCACACCTGGCAATCGAGGTTGTGCTGGTCCTTTGCCCGTGACCGCGGTCTGCCGTTTTCCAAGTTCCTCTCCCACGTGCATCCGAAGTTGGACGTGCCGCTACAGGCTCACTTTGCGAGTTGTGCGATTGTGGCCATCCTAGGCTGTTTGTACCTGGGTTCTTACACCGCATTCAACAGGTAAGCAGAGAGTTCCCTTGCCTCTGTCCCTAGCGTGAGTCACAGAGTTTCGAGATAAAGGCTGCTCTTCGGATTTGCCAACTACGAAGACAAGAGACTCAAAGTTGTTCGCGAGCCGCGTACTTTGATCGTGCGCTTCATACACTATGACCGCGATGCTCTGCTACACCACCGCTCTGCCTCCTTTGAGCTGTTTCCAACTTGAGACCGGACAAGGGTGCGGAGTCGTAGATTGACCGGCTACTGACGATGACCTTAGCATGATCACCGCCTGCATCGTCCTGCTCTACATCTCGTACGCCATCCCCATCATATGCCTCCTTGTCCGCGGCCGGAACAATATCCGCCACGGGCCTTTCTGGATGGGTCCCTTCGGCCTCTTTGCGAACATTGTTCTGCTGCTGTGGACGCTGTTCACCCTCGTCATGTACTCTTTTCCTCCGGTCCAACCGGTTGTTGCAGGCAGTAAGTGCTACTCCTTCATCTGTCCGGGAGAACGATTGTACTCATGCCTGATCGCAGATATGAACTACGTATCTGCCGTCTACGGAATCGTGGTGTTCATTGTAGTCATCGACTGGTTCGTGAGGGGCAAAGCTCATTACCGTGGACAGACATTGAGGCATGAGGAAGCTGCCCTGGTTTTGAATGCGGAAGCTCGTGTTATGGGTCGAGGGAGTATCTAGCGAACGGGGTGCACTTTCTGTTTCAAACTGTTGGGGATGTCTCGGATATGTGACATGTCGGAGGAGACGTCATTCGCTGTCGTCTCCAGCTGCTCGATCTACCGGTACCTACCTAACGTCAGAGGACTCGGCTTTTACATACATTACTGTAATCTACTTCCAGGCGCTGTTTGGCCTAGAGAATCGGTTCATTCCACCTTCATTTGGACGCTAGTAGATCTTGTCCCCACTCACCGATGAATCATGTGTTCCATTCTACTAATAACTTATCCGATGTGAGCGCCACTCTCGAGCTCAAAGCACACAGCCACTACCCGTTTCGAAGCGGTAAAGATCTCCAATCGTGTGGCTGGGTAATCCTGCTTTTGCCTATACCCCGTACTTTGTTCAAAGGGCGCATGCAAAGCTGCTTCCGCGTGCAATGTGGTGACCCTCATAGGCTCGCCTTATCAGACCTAAGGCAGTGATAAAGTAAGGACTAACCACATTGGAATTAAGATCGGATGACAGTCGCTAAATCAGGGTCCTGTGATCTCATTGACGTCTAAGGAAGTTAACTAGGGATGCCTTGTGACGCAATTACTGCTG
>QQTW01002611.1_pt1 | contig 13166 bp, 18 predicted proteins | sample 1904831 | NCBI WGS metagenome assembly QQTW01 (sample SAMN09435610, study PRJNA476489) | Subsurface metagenome, whole genome shotgun sequencing project. | reverse complement strand
CGATCACACCGTGATTCTAGATCTCCCATTGTCCCTCGATCCCCTCAATCTCGCTAAAAACAAGCCAGTCGTTGCTTACGACCCTAGCGGTCGGTCAAGATTCGGAGTCTTTCCTCGCTATAACCCACAACAAATCCGCTGGTTTGAGACAGATGCTTGTTGCATCTTTCATACCGCAAACACATGGGACGACAAGGTTATTGACAAGAGCACGGGTGTAACGACGACCGCTGCTGTCAACATGTTGGCCTGTCGTTTGACCTCTGCTGCTTTGGTGTTCTCGGCTGGCGACATTGCGGCACCGCAGCCACTACGGGCGACGGTATCGCAAGAAGAAGAGCAATGTCGGCTGTACTATTACCAATTTGACATGGACCAAAATGATCCGCAAAACAAGATCCGCTACCAGTTTGCTCTCAGCGCAGTGTCCTTCGAGTTCCCGTCAATGAGAGATGACCTGAGCATGTCAGCCGCCAAGTACATTTTTGGGACCTCTGTTTCCTATGGGTCATTTACTGCCGCTCTAGGTCGAACTATGAAGATTGACTGTCTGGTCAAAATGCACGTGCAGGTTCTGATCGCAAGAGGTAAGGCGAGATCAGACATGAAGCCTATTACTGGCTGTGTCGACACGAGGTCGGTGGAAGAAGTTCTCTCCTCGACCATTGAGGATGATCCCATCCAAATCTTCAGATTGCCCGAGGGCTACTACTGCCAAGAATCCCGCTTCGTGGCCAAGGCACAGGCACAAGACGAGGACGACGGCTATCTGCTGACCTACGTGTTCGACGAGTCCCAACTGGATGACCGTGGCGAGTGCCTGCCCCACGCGAGGAGCGAGCTGTGGATCATCGACGCCAAGGACATGCGAACGGTGGTGGGCAAGGTGCTGCTGCCGCAGCGAGTCCCTTACGGTCTGCACGGCAACTGGTTCTCTGAGAAGCAGGTCCTGGGACAGCGACCGATCGAGTCCATGCGCCGACTTCCTGCCGCCAAGCCATCGCCAGCCATGCTGCAAGCTACTAGTCCCGGCATCTGGGGCCGATGTCGCAGATTCCTCGAGTCTTCCCTCGGCTAGGCGAGAATGAGAATGAGAAGGATATGCCCAAAAAAATGTACTTGTTACACCTGGCCGCTTTGTGTCAGGCGTGAGAGCCGCAGAGGGAACAAGTCTTTGTAATACTAGCAGCTGCATCTGGTGGGCAAAAATGTACACATGTTTTTTCTTTCTTCTTCGTGCTTTGCTGAGGTCATGTACATGCTGAGACAGCTGAGATGGCGTAGTAGCTTGGCGTCGAGGACGTCTAATTAATAGCTCATCATCAGCTTATCATCATGTGATTCCCACTCGGCCTGGTACTTTTTACTACTGTGTCAGCTCGTAGCCAGGTACTATGATACCTACCTAAGTTAGAGTGAAGCAGATCCATTGAAAGGTCATCAGTCGAAATACCAGGAAGTCAAAGACACAATTAAAACATGTATATATATATCTCTCTCTCACACTCTCTCTGAACCAAGCAGCTGCTTCATCTCACATGACTATCTACTACCTACTAGTCGTGCAAGCATTGCACCTGCCCCATGAACTACTACTACTACTACTACTACTAATAATAATATCTCTATGAGTGTAATGCTGCATCGCATGCCAGGATGAGGATGGCATTGGGATGGGTGGGGTTATATTTTCTATGAGATGAGACGAGATCATCCCCACGCTTGGGACCAGCCAACTAGGTTCTAGCGGATTGGAATGCGTTCGAGTTCATCATGGTAGGCTGCGGTGCGAGGGCGAGGGCGAGGTCGAGGAATGCAGAAAATGTATGGGTATGAGTATAGCTGGTATGTGACTGGTCTTCTTTTAAGGCGGGAGGGGGTAGGTAGTTTATCCAGGAGACCTCCAGATAAGTACCGGTGTCTCTGGTTGTTGGACGCAGCGATATAGTAATGTCTCGAAAAGCGGATTGTGTCGGGATCTTGACGATGGGTGTAGGAGTACACTTCGCGTCGAGGGCGCATCTGGTGTATTGTGCCGCAGTCGCGGTTCCTGCGGGTGGGTTGGTCATGTGAGTATGGCTCAGGGGAACTATGTTGGGTTTTTGGAGAGCTCGAAGGCCGTGAAAGAAAGGGGAAAGGGAAGGGGGGGCTGATTATGTTCTGCAGGGTTGCAGGGAAACTCCGTGATTCTTTTCGGTATCGTATATCGTGTGGAAGCGAGATGGCTTGGGCATTTCCGTGTGCGCGTGAGATACGGAATGAAGGTCTTAAAGATGGTCAGCGAACTAAATATTGGAGGACGTAATGCACGGATTGGAGAGTTCGGAGGCGATATATGCGTTACGTGGTGCTTGTCTAATCGGCTCTTGCAAGTGAAGGTTCCTCGGCTATCAATCGCGCGTAAGAAACGAGTCTTGCAGGAGGATACATGGCTTCGCCCGGTGACCTGGCGCGAGATCTCGACATGACCCTTCTTCCTGCCACCAAGGGGTGAGAGAGGTCTGTTCGTCTGGACCTTGGTGGACAAGGAAATAAGACATAGCAGAGAAGGAGAGCATAGGATCCACTGATTGGGCCAGAGGGCTCGTTTCGGAGCGGGTCAAGGAAACCATGGTATTGAATAACTGGTGCCTGTCCTTCACCGGAGAGATGAGAAAGAAACTGATGCCGGTTTGCTAAGAAGTCGTGTTGGGCGCTGCTGATTGACCTCAACATATCTTTTATACGGTTGCGACCGAGCCAAGCAGATGTACATGATCGATAGCTAGGACTGTGTCTCCCGGAGCCGTTGGGGTAGCTGTTTGGTAACGGATCTGTCCAACGTGGAGATCAATTGCAGCATTCTACTGCCCACAGAGATGCTGAATTGTCTTGAAGCACACTGTTCTGCAAGAGATCAAGGAGGGTGGTGATGTCGAAGCAGAGTGGGTGTACATTAGACTATGCCGCAGATGCAATTGGGCATCTTCGTGAGAGGATTCGGATATCAACTCTTCGGTCAGTCAGGAGCAGCACACCAGGTGACTCGAGCAGCAGGTACGTAATGTCGACCGGGTAGCGGTATAAGATTCAGATTGTTATTGGCCGGTAGTGAGTGCGAATGCAATATAAATCAGTTTAACACCTGTCTCTAGTTGAATGAGAAAGATGCGAGGCGCTCTTGGATTCTTCACGACGACCAGTGATCATCTGCGATATCTATTGCCGTTTGTTGGATACGCAGCATACTCCCCCATGGTGGTTTGGGTTTCTCATATGTGTAAAGATGCTCTGTATAAACACAAGGTGCAGGGAGAGGCCATGTAGAGGATGAGGGCTTCGATGGACGGTTTGAGATGGTATCAGATGTTCTTTTATTTCTTCACACTAGTTCTCTCGAGCTGGCTCTCTCAAGAAGCAGTCCATCAACACCGAAGATGTCACCCCTCGAGAATAGCAACTTTCTCATTGTTTAGCTTGACTTACAATCAGCCAGCTCACTTGGCTTGTTTCTAGGTAGATCTCCTAATCGAAGGTCAATCTAGTATGCGTTACCTTCAAATTCAATTCGTGCCTGCTCTTGCCGCCGTGGCCACTGCTCAGGTAGTTGGCTCAGTATCCTAACCCATCTTGAGGGGAAGATTGTTGTGTCTTCAACCGTGACACTTCGGTAAGTCGCTTGTACCGTGAAATATTCCCAATTCCGGTCCTCCATCCGGAGGACGAGCCACGCCTCAATGATCTCCGCTGCCGCTGGATGGGAACAGCTCCGCTCTGCGGGAGACGGTACGAGTATGGCAAGGGTCAGGTCAAGCAGGACGAATTGTGACGATGGCAGACATCGCACTTTGTGAGGAAAGGTTTGTACTGCCCATACTATCCGCCAGCTACCATGAAGGAAGAGGGTCTCCAATGTCCACATCCCTAAAAACTGGGATTTCCGTTTTTTGGGAGCTCCTATTCATGGTTGTGCTAGATTTTCAGCTCCCTTTTTATCTTGATGCTTTTCTAGCCAAGGTCGCTTCCGCTGGTATTTCACTGTCTCGCCTGGCCAGATATGCATCATGAGCGCATCACTTGCGTAAAAATGATCTCAAACGGATGGACAGTAAACGGATGGACAGCTTTTCGATAGTGATAGTTGTCAAAAATACTCCACCAACTTCATTCAATGTCTCCACTCCTATCGAATCAATATGGATAGGTAGATTTAATACAGTTCTCCTCGAGAAAGGCAAGCTTGATAGCATTCTTTCCTTCATCCCGGGCTGTACCAGAGCAGCCGATTCAGGGCTCCAAATTTATCGTGAACGAGCTGTAGCTGTAGCAATGGATTGCGAGTGGCCGAAATTCTCACAGCTTTTGCAGCAAGAGGATCGCGTTACCAGGCAAGCCTCAGCTTCTCTGGCCCGTCATCAAAAGTACAAGATGCGCATTGACAGCAAGACTGCACACCCGTCAGGTCGATTTCAAGGCTGACTATTCAGTTTGCAAGGTTTCTAAACAAACTTCTAACCAGATAATTTGCTGCTGAATAATCGGGCTTGGCCAGACGAAGCATGCTCCGACTGAAGATGAGACCGCGCTCATTACTTTCAGCTTTCTTCATCCATTAATCGCTTACAAGAACTTCAAAATGGCATCCAAGGGGCCATCTCTGAGCCAAGTAGTGAGACACTTCTCCAGGCTCTCGCCACGACACGGACAAGAAGCCTCCCTCTGGCACAGCTCGGCATCTCAACGCCAGCTCTGCTCACCTCTATCTACGACAAGCCGACCACGCAAAAGACCCTTGTCATCACAATGCCTCTTCCTCCAGCATCCATCTCGCGCTTTCTCCCACTCCCCTCCCCGTCACGCAAGAACCGTACAACAGGCCAAAGCCCTCAACCGCACCGGCGTGCGTATCTTCCTCCGTGGTAACTACCGTCTTCCCCCTCTAACGACCTATTGCAGCCATTCACATTGAGATCAGCCCTCATATTCTGCGCAACGGGCGCCGTCATGATATTCTACTTCCAATACGAAAAGGCGCGACTGGAGCGGAAGAGAATCGTGGAGATGAGCAAAGGATATGGGAAGCCGAAGGTGGGAGGACCGTTTGCGCTGAAGGATACGGATGGCAACGAATTTACGGAAAAGGATATACGGGGAAAGTACACAATGGTAGGAGAGCAGTCGCAATTCCGGGGTCTGTCACTGGTTATTTGTTAACTTTTACGATAAATCTGCAGATCTACTTCGGCTTCACCCACTGCCCGGACATCTGCCCAGACGAGCTCGACAAGATGTCTGAAGCGATCGACATAATCCAGGCCCGAGCCCCGAACACGCTCCGATCCATATTCATCTCCTGCGACCCGGCGCGCGACACCCCCAGCGTGCTCAAGTCGTACCTGATGGAGTTCCACCCCTCCCTCGTCGGGCTGACCGGCACCTGGGAGCAGATCAAGAACGTCTGCAAGCAGTACCGGGTCTACTTCTCGACGCCGCAGGACGTCAAGCCCAACGAGGAGGACTACCTGGTCGACCACAGCATCTACTTCTACGTGATGGATCCCGAGGGCGATTTCGTCGAGTGCATCGGACGCCAAGACACGCCGGAGAGCGCGGCCGGGATCGTGCTGCAGCATATCAGGGATTGGAAGAGGGAGGGGAAGCAGATCGATGAGACACCCCTGCCTTATTTGAACAAGGCGGCGCAGGGCGTTGTGGTAGCAGCACCAGCACAGGCACCAGCGTGACGCACAGAAATGTCTATATAGGGAACGACGCGGGAGAGATAGAATCCATACACAAGCCAGAACGAACCAAATGAAGAACTCCCCAATCTCCGAAACCTGCTTGAACCGGTATTCCTGAAACTGCCTTGTCGTATGGTTTTCCATACTGAACAACATGATCTATACATTCATACACCTTCCAACGGAACCGCGAAAGTCAATCAGCCGCATCAGATGCTGACTTGACGCCAAACCCCAACCCCCCGATTGGGATGGAAGTGTACACTGTCTGTAGCCAGAACTAGCGGTAGGGGAGCTGGAGCCGGACACAATACAGGATGACGTTGGATCACCACTAACTAGTAAATACTGGCCGCGTAGTCATATCAAGGACTTCCAAGGGACCGGTGAGACGACTCTATTCATTATTTCCTTGCTTGCCCTACTGCCGCTCGAGGGGTATCAGCAGGGCGGTCATCTCGAAGACTCGTATGCGTGAATGACTTGAGTGAGTAACTGACTACAGTAAAATAAAGCTTCTACCCGATCTGGCCACGGAGTCCCCTCTCATGACCTCCGCTCACCCTTCCTATCACCCACCTACCTACCTACCCACTCGCCGCGGTCTCGGATCTCGAGATCCAAAATCCCCAATCCCCAATCTCCAACCCGAGAACTAAGCTAAGCCAGACGCAAACACTCCCCCACCGTCATAATCTCCATCCCCTTTTCGCGAGCATAGCGCACCATCTGCCTCAGCGCCCTGACCGTGGACGGGTACAGGTAATGCAGCACCACCAGGCTGCCGCCCTGATCAACGCCGCGCTTGAAGGCGTTGAATTGCTTTTCCTGCGCCAAGATTGCCGCCTGTGCGTCTTCCCTCTCTCCGTCCGATTCCGCAAACGCTTTGGTTTCCTGATCCGGCCTTTCTTTGGGTTGACTTTTGCTTTCGGGGTTCGGGGACACTTGCTTTTTAGGGGGCTGATCTGGTTCTCGGCGTTTCTTTTCCGGAACCGGTGATACCCCCTCGCCCCAGATCCAGTCCTCGACGTCGACGGTCCACATGACGGTTGTGGCGGAAGGGATATGGCGAAGGAGAGATTGGCGCATCCGAGCGCCGAGGGTGCCAAAGGGAGGTCGGAACAGTGTTGCTTCAAGAAATTAGCTGTCAGTAGGAAGGCATGGAAGGGAGTCGAAGGAAGGGATGTAAGGAACGTACGACTGACACCCAGCTTCTCCTTGACCACGTCAATACTCTTCCGATATTCGTCATCAATCTCTTCGTCTGTGGAAAGAGCTTCCATCCTGCCACATTGTATGAGCATCATCACCTCCCCCTATTCACATTTCAACTCGGGCGAGAATGGATACTTACTTAGGATGGCTCCAACTGTGCAACCCAACTTCATGTCCCTCGCCCAACGCCTCCCTATAAACAGCGCTGAAATTCGTCCCCTTCTCATCCGCCAACCCCTCCCCGACGACAAAAAACGTCACTTTCACATCCTCCTCCCTCAGAATCTGGAGGACTTCTTGCGCTAGCTCGGGCACGCCGTCATCGATACCAAAGGCGAGGGTGTTGGGGATCATGCATTTGAAGACGAGGTGGCCGGTTGCGAGTTTCTTTGGGGTTCTGGAGCGGACATCATTAGAGACGGATGAAGGGGGTACGAGTTCGATTTTGTGGAAGTGCGTGGGTTGGTTGGGGGAGTGGAAGGACTCGAGGGCTATGCCCACAGTGCGGATGAGGTTGATGGAGAAGTGTGTGAGTGGGATCCATATATCGTCCTTGTCGTTGTCTTTGTTGTTGTCGTTATTAGATGAGGAGGAAAATGTGGAAGTGTAGCGAGCCGCTTCTACGGAATCCCATGTTTCAGGGTAGGGACGTGCCTTCTCGTCGCAGAGGGAGTTGTGTTGTTGGAGGGAGACGGTAAACTTGGCACTACCACTGTAGACAATGTGGAGGTAGTGTTGACTGTAGGCGCTGAGGTCTGTGCATGTGTCGCCTAGATTGGTGTCGAAGTAGTCTGTTGCAGTCAGCGGCAGTCGTCGGAAAGTTAAAGAATCAAAGACGGCGCGTCTTACCATCGATATCGTCGGTAGCAATAGTAAGTGTGTTTTCTCCATCTATGATCTTCCCAACTCCGCTCCCGCCATGATACTGACCAAGGGCATTCCGGTTTTGATCGTCAAAGATGTCAATTAATAGCGGACCGAGGGGTGGTTCTTCTGGCAATGGGGCAGCAGACGCATCGGAAAGGATGAAGTGAAGGCATGCAAAACTTGCCAGAAACAATGGCTGGATTGACTGAAGCATTTTCATGAACGCTGTACCAATGAGATCGAACTGGAGAGATATGTGTTCTATACCGAATATGGGGTATAATGATTGTGATCAGAAGAGAAGGAAATAGAAAATCAGTTCCGATAATCTGGATGTCCAAGTTTAAATCAGATACAACAGTAAGAGCGATCAGCAGGCTATTCGAGGTGACTAGAGAGTGCTTTCCATGTTTTCCCGGACTGTAGACCTCAAAATGCGCAGAGAGCCATGACAGGACGGCAGCGTATTTTCTTATGCCATACAACGATTGCCCTTCTAGACTCTATCCGACACGCAGTCCATGTCAATAGTACCAATAGCAATTCAGGATACGTCTCCGAGTTTAAGGCTCAAACTCGAGGTACCTCGCAGCCTCTCATCTGGATAGAGACTAATTGAACCGACTCCATCTACCATGCTGAGGATCGTAGTGGAGGTTATCTGTTGCAGAGACACTCCAAGGTGAGTCGACGCCGTTGCGGCTGCTGTCAAAGATGTAGGTGACGGTCGGACCATTGTCCTGAAGAGATCCTTGTTGCCTCTGAGAACTTGACTGGACTGCATTGAGACCGAGTGGTAGCGTACTTTGCAGTAAAAAGCCATCATTTTGTCCGTTGCGCTCTTGTGAGCGGTGTTGTGAATTCTCGTATTGCTGAGGATGAGAAAGTAAGGCACGTCTTGTGGCGGAAGTAGAACCTGTAATGTCATGGCCAGAAAGTCCAAAACTGGCCACAGCACTATAATCAGGAATACTGCGATCGATCATGCCATAGCCAGTACCATTGGGGCCCGTAGGAGCACGAGCTGGGGCATCATAATAGTGAGAATCGTAACCAATGATACCCTGTTGACTTACCGGCCGAGCAAGGATGTCGTCATACGTCAATACAGGTGGTAATAGTAATCGACTGTCTAGAGACTGGCGCTGAGCTGTCGTTGCAAACTCTGGACGATCGAGAAGCGAGTATTCGTGAGGGTTATGACCAGGGAAATCCCACACCGGCACGAACGACTGCTCGTCAAATAGCCTATATGGAGCAGTGGTCCTTTGATGTGGTGGTAATCGCATATCCGAGTTCGAAAAATCGGGTGTCGCGTAACCTGAATCAATCTTCGCATATAGCTTTCGACCGAAATTGTCCCCGCCTGAAAGTCCCCGCAGGATTGCAGGGTGGTGATGATCTAAAATTGGATTAGGATAACTGAATGGGTTATCGTCAGTCGTATCTGGAGGAGGCGAGCCTCGGAAGCTGCCAGAGTGCTGATTTGAATCCATATTGATAATGTCCACGGTTGGTAATGTGCCTTTGTTGTCCAAAATTAAGAGCCTACTAGCAAATAAAAACCAAATCATGCGGTGATGGTGCATCCTTAAATACCGTATTCTCAATTTGCAATCAGGTTATTCCAACAAGGCGATTGGTATGGCTGTTTGTGGTCTGAAGTACCGTGCTGCAAGCGAGAAGATCAATCAGGAGCATTGTCAACTCCCCTCCTAGGACGAGGCTTTTGATGGCAAGGCTCAAATCTGACCATTGGACATGATTTGATGCTTGTTCGTTCCAATCAGCTGCTAGAAGCAACAGTCGTACTTTGTCGTCAGTAGATGAAGCAAAAATCAGTCTATGGTGAGCAGCATAAAGGACGCCCCAGCCAGGGCTGTCATACCTGCCTGCGAGCACGCCCAGAGACTCATGTACAAATACGCTGCCTTCTTGAACGCAGACTTGATGACGTGGCAGCATTCCCGAAAGGAAGTCGACTTCCGGGATAGGTTACGGGTAGTTGTAGAACTTCGCAAAGCGGGCCCCATCCAGTTTTGACATCATAACAGTGGAGCTTCTCCTTGGTAACAACTGCTTCCAGTATCGTAATGGCGGGAATAACAATACGGTCCAGGAGCTGATTGATTATTGGTGTCGTAAAGTTCACCATAATGACCGTAGCGGTTGACAGTGTCGTAGACCAGAACCCAGAAGAAAAGGATGGCAGAGTGGGCCTTCTTGTCGGATTTTTGAAGACTCGGAGCGATGCTTTGCCACTATTTCTTCTCCTCTCGAGTAGTGACAACAGTCTTCCCATCAGGATACAGGTCCATCAATATTCCGGTGCACAAGTTGCACGTTGTATCCGTCACTGCTGTAAAGCCCTCCAATTGTTTTGCGCTAAGAAACTTCTGGTAGACATGCTCTGCAACAGTCACAGAGGCTTGATAGTGACGCATTTTGTATTAGGTACGAAGGACCTCATTTCATCTCAGCACAAGAGTTTCGCCTCCACTTCGGAGATGGCTCCACCACGGAAAGAGGGTCCTTGCAATAAAATTCCCAGAGCTCTCGAGCATGATGCAGTAACAGTGCTGGACATTTCGAGGCCCAGCACCTGCATTTGAGTGGCAGGCGGACCGGGTTTCGAAGGTCCTTGACCCATAGCTCCGGCAAGGCAGGATTGGAAAAATTGGGACATGGTCTGAAGAAAAGCCTGATAAGCACATCCGAGTTTGCCCAACGAATTGAGGTACCTAAGCTCTACAACTCTTTCAGCGCACATGTGGCTTCGCAGGCTCCTTCTCAAGAGTCAAGACCAAGACGACAGCAATTTTCCTCCTGGATGCGATGAGCAGGAGGCGCATGCAGGCAGAACACCACCCAAGGGCAAGTTCACCATTATTTATCAAGATTCTCTGTCCGAATCATACGTACTATGTAGAGGTATTGCTGCTAATTGATTGGTTCCTCCGCGCGTGATGGACATTCTGCGGGAATAGTCCTTAGGATCCATATGCACTTGCCAAAGCAGGGCATGGGTGACCATAGATCTGTTGTCTTGATATCTCACTTGGAAAGAGACGATGCATGCTATGGCATTGGTTGAATCGATTGCATTATGAGTGATGAAGATCAGTCTAAGTTGTATCGATGCAATAGGAGCTAACTGAAATCCAGCCATGCCAAGCTAAGCACGTGACAATGCACGTTGTCGATTCAAGATGATCTGGATTATGGAAGCTATGCCAAGCCCGCAATGCTTGGCATCACCATCACCACCTGAACGTATTAAATAACCGCAATGTGAGATGATGGTAGTGGGATTACACTTTGATTTGGTTAGGAAAGAATGAGGGTTCAAGAAATATCTTTGATGTCACTCTTGCCGTTCACTGAAAAGCAATCGCTGCGGATTGGCAGTAGCCCTGTGGGTCCCCAGAGCTTTCTATCACTCGACGCCATTAACCCAGAAATCTTCGCTGCCGTCCCGTGAAAGAACTGTTTCAAGACCGAGAGATGTCCTTTGCCGTGGACTTGATGTGTGCATGCCAGCGAGGTACAATCTGCAGCGTTCGCTACCACAGTCCCTCCTTCGCCAACTATGCGTGACCACCCCAGCACCCTTTTCGAGCCCTCAGGTCTTTCCAAAAGAAAACCTCATCCAGCAGCCGCCCATCGTCGGGGCTATACCCGTAGTCCCTCACCAAGCCCACCCTCTGCCACCCGAGCTTTGGATACATTGCCTCAGCCGGCGTGCCCGCAATCGTGTCAAGCATCAGGTTCCATCTCCCCAGCTTCGAGGCCCGCGCCTCGAGCTCGTCGACTAATTGTGTGGCGATACCCTTACGGCGGTGGAGGGGGGAGACAAACAGCTTCTGTACCAACCCGCGGAAGGGCCCTGTCTGGGAGTTGGGGAGCGAAAGGGAGATGACGCCGGAGACTTCAAGAAAATCTGCTGTTTCGAGTACGGGCCAGTCGGTGAACGCAAAGGGGGGTTGGATCGCTAATCCCGAGTTGCGGCTGGATATGGGTGAGAGGTAGATGATGATGAGCCGGCCTCCGGAACGCGTCTCGGCGAGGAGGGACTCCCAATGCTGGTACATTTGCGCATGTGAGAGAGGCGGGAGGAAGTTGGCCGAGGTGTGGTCGTTGAGGATGCAGGAGGCATGGATGTAAGTGGCGCCGTCGAGGATGGTGGAGAGGTTCGGTGAGGATGACGATAGAAGGTGGATGCCAGGCGTGAGCGTCATGGTAGGTGGTGAAGAGGGATGTCGATGAACCGATCACAGGCGATTACCATAGATATACTCGGTAGATGCTCTGGTTTCGGAAATGTCACACATTGAAGGGAAAAGTCCTATGTCACTTTGCGGTCGTGGTGGTTCCCGGAGCAGATATCCACGGGTAGGAATTGCTCTTTGTAGAACTCGTAGTCGTGCGAATACTTTTTTCGGCTACATAAGAACCTCATGTAATATGCATGCAAAGACTTCTACTTGATATCGCTCGACTATGCTAAATTATGGTATGAAGCGTGACTTATAGTCCCTACTAATTAAGCGTGTGTTTCATGCAGCTTCATTTCATGCCCAGCCCGGCCTCAGCCTGATTATGTTGTTGGTGTCGAAGGACAGAATAGGACTTACTACAGTACTTAGTAAAATATATAATCTGTGCCGCCAAAGAATGCGTCTCTTCCTATACTGGTTTGGACTCTTGGTGCTGTCATTAAGCCTCAATCCACCCACGACCGACAGCAAATTGATCAAAGGTTTATCAAAAAGATATAAGCTAAACTGTGAAGATGTAAGCCAAATCCATCGATTCAGTAGGAGATGGGAAGGTAAACTCATTTATCAGCGGCATCAAGCAAGTAATGGCCAACCCTTTCAGAGATCTCAACAGGATCCCTGCACTCTGGCGACTACGATCACTTGATCAATAAGCTAGTATCTTGTGCCCGCAGCCTGAAGCGTGGCGCTCAGACGCCATCGAGGTCAAACGTGTTTCTACGGCTTCTGATATCGCGCCAGAAACTGCCATTGGAATAGCTCATCGTCGTAGGGTTGTGGGAAGATAATATCCGCATACTCATACCAATCTTTACTTGTTGCAGGCCTCGTGAAGAATTTGACGTAGTCCCAATATTCTGGATACCAGCCAGCGCACTGCCAATCTAGCAGCGCTACGACGTTGTTGTTTCTGATAAGGATGTTATGTTGTGCAATGTCACCGTGAGTGAAAACCAGCCGGTGACCAGTGCGAAGCTGCTGTCGAAACTTTCTGATCAGGATTGATGGCGTGGCTGGCAACAAGTAAAGATTGGTATGAGTATGCGGATATTATCTTCCCACAACCCTACGACGATGAGCT
>QQTW01002610.1_pt1 | contig 13166 bp, 10 predicted proteins | sample 1904831 | NCBI WGS metagenome assembly QQTW01 (sample SAMN09435610, study PRJNA476489) | Subsurface metagenome, whole genome shotgun sequencing project. | reverse complement strand
AATTCAATGGTAGAGAGTGGAAGACATTTCAAGGTCACAGAGCCGACGCGAAGAGGTAATATTGACGTCGACGCCCAATTGTTACATGCCATTTAAGTGTCTGAAACATTGTCTAGTAAGTATTGCGAAGGCAGCACGGCAGTCACCCTAGACCCATGTCCGCAAGCCAACGGTGTTCTTTCTCCAGCGGCCATACCTGAGCAACTCCCTTGATTTTTATTTGCCTTTGTGACTTAGAAAAGGTTCGTTCTTCTTACATTTTGCCTAGTGAGAAGTCTAAAAGATATGGATGATATTTCTGAATGTGTACAACATATACCGGACGCGGTGCGTCACGTAACTTCCCCTAATAATGAAACATATAAAATGAAAGTGACAGATCCATTCATACCTATTCCGTACAGAGGTATGAAAGAATAGTTTCAGCCAAGGCGGCGATTTTGCCAAAATCCATCCAGATCTTCATGATTCTGTCTTTGTGATCCCGTAATTCCGTCATACCACTCATAGCTATCAGTTAGAGATCATCTCTTCCGAGTCCCTTTTCCACCCTGGCGCTGAACTCATATGTCTTACATATGCCCTGCGAGTTTTGCTCCCGATCCATTGTCACGTACGGCTTACCATGCTTACCAACGAATATCTGCGCACTGTTGTTTCTGTCGTCCACAAAACCAGCATAGGCGCCACTTAGCGAATCGCTCGACGCAGGATTAGTCTTTGCACCCTTGTCTTTTGCTCCGGCAGTGCTTGTCAGAGTGAGCTCAGTCTCGGAGACGGAATGTATCGTATGCGACTTGCGGGTTGATGAAAAAGACTTGGCCACTGCTTTGAAAACGCCCCCGCTGCTGGATGGTGCGGTGGATGTTTTGCGATCCGTCGTCTGGACTCGGCCGCGCATGATCCTCAGCAGCGACGACAGGGCTGGCAGGTTGGCGCAGAAGATGGCGGTGCAAGCCTCTACGAGGGCCCAGAATGCATGCTCAATCCTTTTCTGTCCACTCGTCTCGTTGGTTGCATTGTAGAAGCCGATGACCTTGACCAGCCGGATGATGGTCGCCGCCAGGCTGACAAAAGATATGGCGTACACAACGAAGAGACCGACTGATACTGGAGTCAGAAAAGCCTTGAGCTATGATGAGCGAGAGGTCAGAAACAGACCTTTTGCACTGGAGCGTATCTTCAAGGTCAGCAAAACAGGTACCGGAATGATCAGTAGTCCAATATCGAAGACGACCTGGAAGCAGCTATTGACTACTTGATGGGTCGTACTTTCTAGCGCTTCGTTGCTGGAGGAGAGCACATTCCATAAAGAACCCGAGATTTCGATAGCAATGACCGAAGCCTACAAACAAGAGTTAGGTCTTTCTATAATGAAAATTGAGGCAGGAACATGATACGCACGAGAAAGTTCCCCACTCCCTGGAGGATCATGACAAGGCCAAACGCGTAGAGCAGGTATCGGGATGACCGTTTCACGATTATCTTCCGGTAGAAGGCTAGAATCGCACATTTGATTGTGCTGCCTTACTGATTAACCGGAGTTTCTTCTTACGGGGACTCAGACGTACGGAAGCGCGAACAGGTATATGAAGTCAGCGATTTCTGAATAGCGAAAAGCTCGATTGGAGTGATAGACCAATCGTGATTCCACCTCTTGCGTATTCCTCGGATCCTTGAGATTGCGGTAGATTGCGCCTAGAGCGTTTATTTCCAGTACCGCGTGATGAGATATAATGGTGAGGCCCAGTGTGCCCAACTATAGTAAGGTGTTACTCTCAATATCGTAATAAGCATGCGCCATTTGGTGATTATGTAGCTCACCGTCCCAATGAGAATCAGATAGCTATCCAGTTTCCCAGCTCGCAGAACAAATATCCACAGATAGAATCGGATTGCCGTAGTCAGAGCCGCAAACGAAAAGATGGTGATGGTGATGGCATCGAAGAGGAACGTCGGCATGGGCTTCGGTATCACGGGGGGGCGTCCAGAGTAATCCATGATGAACGATCCCAGGATTTAGGAGTAGGAAACCGAAAGCTAGAGACTGAGAGTAGACGAAAGAGTCCGGCAGAAGACGCTTTTGCATTTTTCAATCCCGTCCTGACCATTCGCCCCGTTTTATTTTATGCAAGGGGAAAGGCTGGCTCAGGCCGTCGGGCTGCCCGAAGGTGTTCCTTGGCTTGAAACTCACCATGCGGTCCGCGTGGACGGGCATTGCTGCCATGGTGTATATGCACGATGACCGGCTGGAGTAGCCCTGCAACCACCTCATGGCGCCTCCTCTCATGGGCTTGCCGTGTTCGAACGGCACGGCCGGATGCGGTGAACCATCTGGACGGATATGGGAGATGCTTTCTGACCCTGACCTGGGTTTTCAATCAGATGGGCCTAATCTTTGACCGAAACAGTGCTGCGCAGTAGGCCGCCATTGGTGCCTCTAAAAGATGGCATACCGAGAGACGATGCAGCCATGCAACCTCTACGTGCTGATCGTGCCAATCCGCGAGAGAGGAGAAGGATGCCGCTCATGGTTCGCGCATCGCAAATGCTGATCGACCAAGGCGTTGACCAGAACAAGTCTATCGTCCATCCACGTGTGGGTGGCAGTCAGGCAAGAGAATGCGTGCGTGGTAGTTGTACGCAGTAGGCTGCGGAGCGGGTCGTCAACCCGCAGTCGCTTATCTCTCCAGGTGAAATCGTGTTGCGTGATTATTTCCTTGACCTGCATGTCACGCAGATGGACGGCCGATGGCTGCCCAGTGTGGGGGTGAAACTGATGATGAGCGCCGGCAGGTTGGCTTGCTTGCCGTCCCTTTCTCCACGACCCAGTTTCAGGTTGACCACCAGCTCTAGCCGAATACCATCGACAGTGAATTCTACCTTGGGTTCTGGCGCCAGAACACCACAATGATGGCATCTCACTGGTCCGTATCGCCCGCCTAATCTTCAGCCCACCTGCAGCGTATAAGTTCCATGTAAGTTCCATGTCCAAAGACGATCGTTCTGCTTCGTGAGGTTCCAATGCTGGCGCTCTGCCTAATTGGGGATCTGCGCCAATAATTACTTCATGCCACTCCTCTCCGAACACTACGGAATAGTTGGGCGCAAAGCTCTGAAACCAAGTTTGTGCAGGATATCCTACAATGCTGTGCCGTGAGAACCGGATTCATGCAGCTTGTCATGCGACCTCACCATTCTGGCTCGAGATATCCGCCTTTTCCCTTGATCCACAACCTGGGAAAGACTCAGGGGTCCTTACTCGATGTGTGAATTGAACGCAAATGGCGCTGCCTTTCCAGGCAAGTTGTGCCGAACTCGCCCATCAACAGACCATTACCTACACCCATGTGTAACACTTTTCTTTCGCAAAACGTGCTTCATGTGGATAGGAATGCCATTGATAAAGCCAGGGATCGGGCAGACTTGAAGTGCCCGCTCGTCAAATGCAATGAATGAACCAACAAGATGGAGATATCTTGATAACTTTGAGAGCCGCAGCAGGCATGATCAAGCACGAACAGGCACGTTGCACTAAACACGGCTCTTCGGGAGTAGTGAAAAGCCAGACCTATTGACCTTGAGGCAAGACTTGGCCTTTTAAACCCCTACGCCTGGCGCACTGATGCGTACATTGACCTCAACACGAGCTGTGATTCTGTCACGCTTCCCTCAGTCCTCCCATATGGTTGCAGCGTCCTCATGCATCCTCCACCACAGCTGTTTGCAAGCCCTTGGGGTTCTTGACATTGACTGCCTGCACGTAACTGTAGAGCTTCTCCTTTGCGCCCTCTTCGTCGTTACGCTTGCGCGAGATGCGAACGCGGAGCCGGAACGGAACGCCCTTGATGCCGGACTCCCAGACCTTCTTATTCAGCTGAGGGTCTAACCGGACGTCCTTGGTGCCCTATGTTGGATCGCTCAGCAATCGTGTTCAGAAGTCTCGACCTCGGCACAATCGTTGCAGACGCAGCGAGAGGGCGATCATGATGAGAACACGCAGACTCACCATTGCCTTTTCAGCGAATGCCTTGATCTCTTTGATCGCCTTCGGTGCGCGTTTCTTGAAGGTGACGCCATGAACCTAGTCGCCACGGAAGAGCATATCAGTCTCACGTCCAAGCCCAGTCTTCCGTCCGATACCCGCTCAGAGAGAGGCAGGCCATCCGTTGGACTTCATCAAACTGGGTATGATCTCGAACGTACTCGCTTGTGCAGATGGATGGTGTATTCGCGGGCAACGACGTCGGCGATGGCGCTCCTACCGGACTTGCCGGCGGGCGCCTTGTTGGATTTCGACTTGTTTGGCATTGCTATAGACTATAATTCAGTTAGAGACATCGCACCATCTGTCACGGAATACATGGACTTACATTAGCTGGTACTGCACTTTTTGAAGTTTGGGGTGAGTGACAAACAGCTTGAGCACTTGAGTTTTTCAGCTTGACCGGTTTGTGCGTATGCGCTCGCTAGTGGCTCGGGCTCCTCGCTAACGGCTTTGGGTTAGCTCATTTCCACGAACCTCAAGTCACAAGATCTGCAACGCTTGTGGAAGATGAATTCAACGTCTCCATTTATATGTGGGAAGGAGCCATTTGCCAGTAATTCGGCGCTTCACTTTCACTGTTATTTCTTTCATACAATGCTCTTGGTCAAGCCCCATGTCTGCTTGCAAGCCATGCCCCAGCCCATATCCTAACTTGATCCATAGCCCTTGATGAAATCTTAAACCCCTTGATGATTCATATATGCCCTCTCAAAGCAATGCTGCCCATCTCCTCCTCACTCTCGTCGTCTTCATCGCACTCCTTGTCCTCTACCGCCTCATCATCATCCATGCTGTCTTCGCTGTCTTGATTGTCTTCTTGGTCATCGTCTCCATCGTCCTCTCCACCGGAGAGAAACTGTCCGTCAGTGCCCCAGAAATCGACAACACCGTTGCTGTCTAAATTCGCTGGTCCTGCGTCTTCACCACGGACACCCAAATAGTTGCGAATCGGCGACAACGAGCGATTCACGCGCTGAATCATCTGATAGGGAGAAAACATGCTTTGATCTGCGTCAGAACTTGGGACTTGCGACCTCTCTTGAACAGACAGAAAATACGATCCCGAACTCGAGGTTGGTCGGACAACTGTCCTGTTGATTGAGTGGCTGGAGTGGTCCGTGGGCGATGTTGGCCGCATATCCGAGTCCAGCTGATTCCTATCGGGATGGTTGAAGATTCGAATCTCAGCCGTGTTGTACGAATCGCAAGTCATGCACTTTTTCCCAAGCCAATGGTAGGCGACGGATGATTTGGCAGAACAGTCGTTGCAATGCACCAATGCTGTCGTCTGCGCAAAAGACTCTGGCATCGGTTGAGCCTTGATATCTCGGTCCAGCTTTCGCCACAGCAGCTCCATGTTGACCGCGCTTTTGCTGCAAATCGGGCATTTGTAAGCTGACTCCATGTACAAGTCGTAGCATGTCCTGTGCATATAGTGACCACAAGGCAGGGACGCGAAAGACGTAGAGGAAGTAAAGAGGTAATCTCCGCATATAGGACAGTCGCAATCAGTTGCGCCCTCAAGGCAGCAATGTGTTGCGATGAACTGAACGTTGATGCACACATTGCATTTCTGTAATCCTTGTCAGCGCCACAGATCCTGAGAGGAAGGAGAGGGGATCTCGCACTTTACAGTGAATAAAATCCTTTCCCAGTCCTTGTCCGCGCCTACACATCCCACAATCGTTGCAATGATAAGTTTGGCGTCCACTGTCATCGTCCCAGAATTTACAGATATCGCAGTAGTAGCATGCCGCCAACGCACCGCATTCTTCACAGTACTGCTGAGCCGGCTGCGGGGTGGCACAGAGCATACACATCATGTTCTTCGTCATTTTCCTATTGAGCTCGTGGTCCTCAAGCTCGTCATGACAGTGTCGACAGGGGTACCACCGACTGCACTCGAAGCATTGCACTTTGATGTTTCGCTTGTAATGCTCGCATCCTAGCACTGGCTCGTCCCCGCCATCCCCTTCACATACCCTTGCTTCGGCCGGTGCACCCGGTGGTTCAGGCAGATTTTGATATTGCCGTCTGGGCCGATAGACAGGCCTCGCATCTTCAGGTCTCAAATTGTAGTCTTTTGCAGACGTATGGGCGAAAGCTGCGGACGTTGTTGGAGTCGGGGTTTCGGAGTCCAAGCTGGCAGATGTGGAAATGGACGCTGCATCAATGTCTCGAGCGCTCAAGGATGATCTGGGTCGTATCAAGTGCTCTTGCGACGCACGGTATGCTTCCGTCATTAGCGCATGCATTCGTTTGGCCTTCTCTTCCCCAGAAACACCCATTTCTCGAATGCCATGTATCTTCTGCCGCAACAACCGCATCCCGTCATCGTCCGGCAGTGCGGCAGACATGCGCGGTGGTCTGCATAAATCCCTTGTGGCGACTGGCATCTCATTAATCGTACTGCTGCGCGAGCGGTCCGCGCCAGTGGAAATCACACTGTCCTCGTCCGATCCGCCAGAATGCTCTGAGCTGGGAGTGACCACAGAGCGAGTGTGCGTCGGGAAGTTGTGAGCTGAGTGGGAGGATATCAGATCATGTGCGTATGCATCACTGACACCGAACGACCGCTGTCGCGCGGCGAGCGGAAGCAAGAGCTCGTCCTCCTGCAGTGGAGCACTTTGTAAGCCCGCCACATTGTTTGTCGCTAATGAAGTCGGGATGGAAGCTCCATCAGATGTTCTGGGGGCAACGTCTGCGGCCGCATCGCCATTATCGTCGTTTGAAGCACCCTGGCCCGCAGGCCAAGCATGTGAAAGCGGGTCGCCGGTTGCAGCCGGAGGATCCCTGTTACGCAAGGCCGTGCCCGAGAGTCGTCGCGCTTGTCGAATGACAGGCTCGATAATGAAGGAAGAAATCAGATTGCTCATTTGCAGCTGTAGCTGGGTAACAATCCATTAAGGTGTTATCCTGCTTGACTCGGATTTAGAGCCCTCCAGGCTTGAGGCAATCAAGTGGCAGCGTCGGCTATTCCTCGGCTGAACTCTCACATCAACCGTGGAAGCCCTGGACCTCGGGAGGTCATCTGCGTTCACATGGCAAAGAATGTCGTCAATGATCATGCCTTCTGAATGTTACGATGATCAAATTACGGTATAACAGGCTTCAACATGATGCTAGCAGCATTATAGAGGAGCAGCCCAGCATGGGGTGCGATCTCTCAGGAACAGTCTTTGGTGTGTCGAAGTGCGACTTACCTTCAGTAACGACCTCTCTTTGTTATTCATTTTCCACAATGGTCGAGCTGCGAGTCCTTACTACTGCCTGCGACTGTCCTCAATGCGCAGAAAACCTCTCAAAGACAGATTCAGCGAAGCATTGGTGGCCATGATAGCTTCGACCATCACTCGAGTTATCCATCGAACCGCCGGAATATCTGAGCCGCTGCTAAGTTCCAAACCCCCCTATTGAGCGATACTAAGGAAGAGAAGTATAGCTGACTGCACTGCCGCTGAGACTTATCTCTCAGTGGATCAGTCAAGGACCTTGAACCTCGCAGATTGCTGGAGCAAGACAACTTTGTGTTGATTACTTTGGCTTCTTCGAGCACCCCAAAGCGGACCTGAGTGAGCGCCGATCTGTACCTGACGCACCTTTTCAAAGCATATTCACGAAGCTGAAACATCGATATGGAAGCTCTGATTGTCGTCGTGTGTCCCCGAATACGAAACAATACTACCCAAGTGGCAATGAAAGACACAGGGCACAGTTCCGATAATGCAAGATATTCGCAAAAGTCTCGTTCACACGCAATACGCGGAATATGATGGCCGGTTGAAACATAGCCAAGTTCAGCGGGCATCATCAGCAAACGAACATCTTCCAATTACTATATCCGAAAATGGTGCGCAAAAGCCCCCAGGGGCCATCTTGCACCCTTAAAGAGTTTCATCAGCCGTTACGTGGCGCAATATCACAAAATCACATGTCTACGGGCCATTCTCTGCGACATTACTCATGAGCGAAAGCAAAGCAGTATTTGGGACTGAGATGATGATCCCTCTCAACAACGAGTGTAAAAGACACATATGGTCATAGAGCTATCTCGTATCCCTTTGTACTTAGTACCCAGGAATTGTCGATAACTACACGTTATACTGAAGAAGAAGTAGAAAGACAAGTACAAAAGAAGAAGAAAGATGGGTGATCCACGAAAACCAGCACAACTCGAAAGGGAAGAAGACAGCGCGAATGATACACACCAGTCACAACAATCTGGAAGGCTCCAGCTCAAGTCGCCAAGAAGTCACACTCAGCTCTGAAGTCCTACCAACTGGCAAGCGCACTGTTGATGGTGGATCGAGCAGCCTCCGCTACATTCCGCATAGCTTCGGCATCGGCATTGGTGTTGGCAGCGCAAGTGTCGCTGCAGGCGCAGGGAAGGAAGAGGTCATTGACGAAACTGCCAAAAACAAATGTCCTGTCGGTGCTTCTGAAGGGCACGCTCACCCACCCAGATACGGAGCGATGTCTCTTGTGCACGCTGCAGTCGTTGGCCAAGCTGAGTCTGTAACGTCCGCCTTTTGAACGGACGTTCATTCTGGCAAGGAATTGCGGCACCGCAGCTGTCTTGCCCAACCTTGTCGCTTCCTCATTGACAACGTCTTCGAAAGGATTGTTGGCATCAGGCCTCCCGCCTTGCAAGATCTCAAAGAACTTCGTTCGGCTGGCTCCAGAGAGCAGCACCCCTCGGTCCACGCCGGCGTACAAGGCGCCCGCATCCTGGAGCGTGAACTGGTTACGCACGCCGCCTCGGAACGGACAACCGATGAAACCCTGCTCCAGATGAGTGTTGGTCAATCCGATGCTCCGCGCGTACTGCTGCACGTTTGGTAATCCCCAGCGACGCGCGAAAGCCCGCGTGTACACATTGTTTGACTCCCGCATCATTCCTCTCAATGCCTCCTCCACGTTGACTGATCGGGCATTGGCAGCCGACTCGTCGTTGACGTCTGGCGGACAGACGTTGGAATCGGGAGTGGTGGCGTTCGGCCAGTGATAAGTGATGTTGGACGTGAGGTCCATGCCTTGACGGAGCGTGTACAGAAGATACAGCACTTTGATCGAACTGGCCGGCTCATACCGGAAATTCGAGTTGTGAGCAACTGTGGGACTGCGCGGGCTTGTCGCTGCGGCGAAATAGGATCCGTGGAATCCGCCGCTCCAACCGTTCTGCTCTGCGTGGTCGCGAACTGCAACGCTCCGGCTGTTGATCGGCTCCTGGGGGTGGTTGTCGTCATCCATTTCGACGGCGACATACCTGCGAGCGCCGCCCTGCATGTAACTGGACACGTCGATGAGGCGGCTTTCATGCTCTCGGATGCGAGAGAGTACCTCGTCCGGAGTTTGGCCCCACCACCACCACCACCGCTCACCCTCGTCACGGACCAAGACAGCGTCGAACTCGCCGTTAGGATTCCGAGCTAACGAGGTGACTCGTTGCCCGTTGTCAACGCGCTCCCTGATTCGGTCAGGAGTTGCTCCGACGAGCCACTCCCAGCGTTTGAAGTCTTGATCGGTGTTTTCGACCATGATCACGGCGTACCTCAGTCTGCCGCCGTCTCTGTAGGGGCGCACGTCGATCAATCTTGCGTTGTTCCGGGTCAGACGTTCGCGCACGCCGTTCTCGTCTATTCCCCAATACCACCACCAGCCCCGTCGCTGTGCCCCGGTGTTCGGCACCATGACCACAGCGAAACGCAGGCCGTCGTTCGTGAAGTATGGGTCAATACTTATCAGCCTTCGACCTTCGAGCGTTTCGCGCACACGATCGGCAGTGTAGCCCCAGTACCACCACCATCCGCTGCGATACTCGTCTTCGTTCTTGACCATGGAGACGGTAAAGGTGGGCACCGAGGCATCCTCGACACGCAGTCTCGTTATGCGAGCATCATTCGTCGACACGTGTTCGCGGATCCTTTCGGCGGTTTGACCCCAGTAAAACCATCTGGGCACAGCGATATTGGTATGCTGGTCGTTGGTCGATGGGAAGGCGTCCGTCGCATCCACAAAAGCGCTTGTACTGTCACTCGAGAGGAGACCCAGGAACGGCAGAGCAAGGAGGAGAAATAAGAAACGCTCCAAGTAAGGCATCATCTTGTCTTATTGGCTTTTTGATTGTTGTTGCGAGGAAAGAGTGACAGCAGCATCCCAAAGGCACAACTTACGATCAACTTTATAGAGGTTTATATACTTCAGAAACGGTGAGTGTCCGCGTATGCTGAACATGAAATCTCTTCAATTAGAGTGGATTAAGGCGCAGCAGCGTATGATATATATATACCAAAAACGACCAGCACACGCATGGTGGAAGGATGGCAAATGATTCGTCGCTGTAAATTTCTACGAAACGACACTTGTTTAGCACGGGCGAATAATATCGGTTGACGAACGCGCTGAATAGCAACGCAATCAAGCCATATGGATTAGCAACGTCAAATTTAGGATTGTGAGTAGCTGAGCACTAGCTGTCGCGGCGATAGGTATACAAAAAGATGTGAAACAACCGGCTGGCTGAATATGAACGCCACGGCTGAAAAGCTGCGGGAGTTTTTCGTGTGCACAATACGTAGGGTAGAACTGTTGGCATTACGACGGCAACAGATAACGATGAATCAGCTGATGACTTTTACAAGGGCCTCAATAAGAAATTGTTTTTGATGGCAGCCTCCGAGCCTGAACTACTGCGGTGGGGAAGTGGTCGCATGATTGATCTCGGGGGCTCCCGACCCTGGGACTTCTGTAGCGTGATGGCTGCAGCTGACGACATACATCGCGAGGTCCCAAAATAAGCTTGATGCTCAGCTGCTCATTTATGGTGTTTCTAGCCGACACTGTTGTCGCGAAGTTTTGCGACGATCATTTCAGATTGTACGTACATACCTATGTAAGCAATTGACAATCTTTGCGAGGAATACCAAATATTTCTGACCGTCATTACACTCAGCTCAAAGCCCGGCGCCTCGGAAAGGGCTGATAAATTCACAAATGGATCGTCGATATATGCTCAATATTTGGACTGTAGAGTGAGTGATTGCAACTCTATCAATGTCAATTGATGAGCAACCAACCATGCACCTCTGAGAATGACGCCTGTATTCTCTACATCACGCGCTTTTGGTGGACTCAAGAAGAAGTTTTCCCCCTTGAAAAGACTGTCCCGGCCAACGCCCTACAGAATCAACGAAGAACAGGCGCTGCCGGGAGTAACCGGCCCGACGAGGTACGAGTGCTCTTTCTTTTACTGTTAAAGGGCGAGGATGTGATCGTCACGTTGATGGATAGGTTGACCTCCAATCGGCCGCAGCGACAGTTACGCCTTGATTTGCTGGAGTATTCTTGCGTACACTAGGGGTCATTTTATCATGACAGGTTCTCTGACATGAAGAGAAGATATGACTTGTGGACAGACTCATTCCTGTGAAATATCTCAAGAGCCTGTGCCTGGTATATAGGACCTTTCGCTGCATTGGCTCGACATATACCCAGTAGGACTAGTGAACGTCGAGTAGGTGGATGGAAAAGAAGAGACAAGAGAAAAAACGTCCAAGAAAGAAAAGAAGTAACAACGATGGTATCATGCAGGCACCCCGTGTAGCACTTTTTGAAGAGGATAAGAGAAGACCCTCCCAGCTCAAAGACATATCATTGAAAAACTTACTATTGCCATCTTGCGTGAGGAGCCTAATTTGAACCTCATTGATGTTGTAATCTTGACTCATTCTCCCTTGCCCGCTTCCACCATGCTTGCTCATCTTCGCGTAACCCTCCGGGAAAGAACGCAGGAACGAGTGTCCTCCCAAGACCCGGATACTTTGTTTCAGCTTTCTGAAGCACTTCCATGACCTTGCGATCTACGAACACCTCTCGAAATTTGAGCGGAATGCCAAACACTTCGGGCCGACGTGGTGCTCCTGCGATTATGACGGTGTGGACCATTCCCAATGCGCCAACCGCAATCAGAAACCAAGTGTGGACCCTCATACCGGACACGGTTATGAGCAAGACTACCCAGAGGATAGCGAGAGCCGCGTATATGCATCGGGTCTCATAAGACGTCACAACCTTCTCCGCCGAGCTGGCCAAGTCTTCCAGATCGAGTCCTCGACCCTCGCCGCGGATGACCAGAACATGCTGCGCTCCGTTTCCTCGGGAAAGGACAAACGTCTTTTTCGAATCACGCCGGCACGCCCATCTTTCGCGCCGCCATTGCGGCAAGCTGCCAGTGGTGAACGCGAGCAAGGTGCCGCATACGGCGATTATGAAGATGTAGGGATCGTTCCATAGTACCCAGGGAACCACCGAGATCGCGAGTTGTGCGACTGCGACGAGGTAGCCCGAATACCAATAGAAATCGCGGTGAGGTGTTCCTGCAGGGGCATCTTCAGACGCGTCAAATACGGAGATGCAGAGACCCGCTTTCTGTTGTCGTGTGGAAAATTCCTGCAACATGCTAATCAAAGGTTTCTTTACGTCGGCTGGCATCCATGAGTTCTCAAAGTCTCGCAGCAGGCGGCCGAGGATCCACGACTGATTGTTCCGTACATGACCGAATCCAACGCTGAAGACAATCGCCGACAAGTCAGGTGCGGGTAGCAGCACGTTATCGCCCACGGCAGCGAGCAGTCCAGTGAAGGAGTATGCTACCCAGCCAAAGGAGAAAACGACCGGCGCTGGCCATCGATCACCTGTCTGCTGCGCCAATGCGCGCTGGATCACATCGCCGCCGAGGATAAGAAGCAGCGACAAGATGTCGCTCGGATTAGTCCACTGCGTCTTGACATTTGCCGCAAGCGCAGGATCGCTTCGTGGAGCGATAGTAGTGGAACAGATTTGGTTATCAGTAGGAGCCATATGCCAAAGTTGGGTTTGTTGAAGTGAAGAAGTTCTAAGTCTACCTACTAGCCAGTAGGTTCGGAGCTTGATATCACGCGACAAGTCATTCGATTGCACATAAAGCTGAAATAAAGATTCAATTGGTACAAATACAGGCATTTCGATCCTCATCAATAAGTCGTTGAATAATTCTCAAACCGATTATTCATGTTCCGTTTGTATATTTCTTTCAAGTCGATTGTTTTCAACAGTAAGGCTGCAGTCAGCGGCCCTGCCA
>QQTW01002609.1_pt1 | contig 13167 bp, 5 predicted proteins | sample 1904831 | NCBI WGS metagenome assembly QQTW01 (sample SAMN09435610, study PRJNA476489) | Subsurface metagenome, whole genome shotgun sequencing project. | reverse complement strand
GGTTGAGGTGATTCGACAAGACGCGACACCGCACGACTTTTGGCATAGGGAATAGGAGGATCCGGAACGGACAAATCGCCGAATTGAGCACGAAGATTGCGGATGAATGTGAAGCCTGACGAGGTACCGTGATAGCCCCAGTGGCCTTGTTCATCGAGGTCCAATGATCCGGTCCCGTCAACCATTGTCTGTAATTCAGCATCGTCATCCTGCACGACGCTTGGCCTCGCCTGCCTTTCTGAGGACTTGCCGCTTGCTTTTGTGCCTTTTGAGGAGTCGATGATTTGGTCGATACTGTGGACATCGAACTTCGGGTCATCGAGATTGGCTCCTGGTAAAATGGTTCTCAGTATCGCTTCTGCTTTCTGCAATCGACCTTCAAGTGCTTCGATGTATGCCGGGGGTGGGTTGCGTCTCCGATTTGAAGGCTGATCGTATGTACACTCATAAGTATACACTGTGCAATGTGTACAAGGCTGTTTCCCGTCACACTTGATCTTCTTTTTGCGGCACTCATCGCAAGCCCTTGTAATTCTCCTGCGTTTCTGCACTGGTCTCGATGATTTGTCCGACGGACTTACTGCCGCGTTGCCTGATGGTGTTGACGCCTTCGAATTTGGTTCAATTTGATGGTGCGAGTACTCCTTTTGTGATGGAATCTGGCTGTCGTTATCGTCGCTTGTTAATACATCAGCGCCTTGTGTAGTAGCCATATCGGTGAATTGGTGGTATTCACGTTTCTCACTTCCCGAACAAATGAAAGGACAAGATCGAATATTTTATGGCGTTGATATCGTGATGGGCTGTCAGCCCTTATCCCGTCGAACGCAATGGCGGACGCACAGCTTACGCAGTCTCGAAACGACCTTGCTCGAGATCTTGCGAATGCTGTCTCACTGCTGCGAAGCGCAGAAGTCGTAAGCTTTTCGGATCGGAATGACCCTAGCTGAACTTGCGCGCGTGGTGCGCTTTTTGATCGACAAAAAGTGATCAGGTCGCCACAACAGAAGTAAAAAGGAGAAATCGTGGGGAAGTACAGATTCTATCGGTTGCTAGATTTATGTCACCCAGAGGATGGACCAAATCCAATGAATTCAGTGGCTGTAGCCAGAAAAATTCCTCACAGTATTCCAATTTTGACATTAGTAGCATCCCCCGGTCGACAAGAAATGTTCCCAACCTCTGCATCCATATTTCGAAGCCAGTAGACATCGCACGAGCTTGCGTGTAAAAATGGATTACAGGATGGCCAGGCCTGATGACTGTCACCAGGAGCCATTGTTAATGAGCAGGAGCAAGCGAGCATTACCACAGCCACGGCAAGTCGACGCTTGCCTCTGTCCCCTAAATCGAGAAACAAGGCGTCTTGGTGGTTGGTACCTGTCCAGGAACGAAGGGCGGTCCCTGGGCGACAAGCAGAGATCGACATCGCACAAGCGCGCCCAGAGCGAGAAAACGCGGCGCTTGAGAGAGTTCCAAGACGTTGGCAACGACGAGAGGGAAGGTTTCAGATTTTTCTTCGAGCGTACGAATCATCGAGAAAGGGTCAAATGTACTGAGTACTAACTAGGAACGACATAATCTCTCCGTGAGCCCTTGGCATTGCAGATCAGATCAACTGTGCCACGCGCTCAGCCTTAAGACCTCAGGACGGAGCAAGACACGGGGCGAGACACCACGCGGTGTTTCACTTCTCCTAGCTGCTTGATGTCGTATACCGTGGCACCGAGTCGATCCAGAATCTTGCAGAGTTCTGGGTGGTGTAGTGTACCGGTATACGTAGTATGGTCGTAGGTCGAACGTCGCATCTCCATTCGCTGATCCTAGCCTGACACTTGGATGGACCTCAATTTTAGGGGCTGATTCAGGAACTTCGGCAAAAAGTGGCGCATGTGTTAGATTGGGCAGCACTGCAACGGTCCCTGGATCTGTCAACTGACGAAATGTTGGACGACTTGATGTGTATGGAGGAAACGTGCAGACGACTACCGAATGTGCGACGTGCTCGCCCTGGCACAAATACTGGTGTCATAAGTGGGAATAGTGCACATTCAGTGGTTATGGTGATTCCATGAATCTTAATTTGGAATCATCCCAAGAAAGTGATCGACAGTGGCGCAATATCATCATCCCTTCAAAGTTTGCGGCAACCAGTTACTCGTAAGGCCAGTGAGGATAATCTGATCCGAAGATGGTTGTCAAGAGCCAAGAGCCGTTCCTCGCCGATCCTTACTTCGACCACTCTGCCTTCAACCTTCCACCTTCAATCTTACTACGCCTTACATAGTACTATGTACGCAATTCCTTACCCTACATACTAACAAGTAACATGTGCTAGGCGTATGTTACTGGTTCTTGGCCGGAGACCCTGAGAGCAGGTCTGGTGGAGCTTTTGGCACAAGCGTCGGAGCAGGGGGAGCGAGACAGAGCGCGAAAGCGCAGCACAGCCACAAACGCCTTATACCAACGTCTTCTCACTTGTGATGCTTCCCTTCCACCTGGCATCCTTATCCAGAGTCTCAGCGTTTGTCCCTTCCTGCGGTACATGGGCCATACTTGGGTCCCTAAATAGCTCATCCAGCTGCTCCAATGTCCTGCCAAGAGTCTCCTTGTAGAAGAGGTAGATCAGCAATGCTCCAGCCCAATTTAGCGCCGCAAAAACATAAAAATAGCGGTAGCCTATCTTCGACAGCGCCAGGGGCGAACACTGAGCGAACACTAAATTCAATGACCAATTGGTAACAGTGGACAGAGAAGTACCGCGAGCCCTGATCGCCGTCGTCATGATCTCGGCGGGATAAACCCAGCTGATAACCCCTAGACTGGTGAAGAAGACCGAGAAGACGAAGTTCATCGCGACACTGGCTCGAAGCGCGTGCTGATTCGTACTCGTGTCGGGATTGAAGTACTGAGCAAGTGTGGCGTTGACACACAGCGCTGCTCCCATCCCGGCCATGGAGGGTAGCAGCAATTTCCTCCGGCCCACTCGATCCATTACCGCAAGACATAACGTGTTCCAAAGCTGGGCAAAGGCACCGTATATGCCAATAATGAAGAGAGACGTTGAGACAGAGAATCCAAGGGTCGCGTAGATGCGCGGACCGTAATAACCAATAACGTTGACACCAGACGTCTGTGTGAAGGCTTGAATACCGCAAGCGAGAATGACGCGGCGGCGGTACGAAGGATTGGTGAACATCAATTTCCATGTCACAGCTCTGGTCTCTGCCTTCTCCGCGACGATGGCATCTCGAATCTCCACGAACTCGCGAGCAACAAAAGCAGTGTTGGATTTATCGCGTTTCAAATGCAAAATGTCCAGGGTCACCTCAGCTTGCTTGAGCTGCTCATGCTCTATCAGCCACCTGGGGCTTTCAGGCAGGAACAAGATGCCAGCTCCGAGGACGACTGCGGGCAAAACCTGCAAAGAAAGGGGGAATCGCCAGCTGAACGGCCCGGTGGCTTTCGAAGCTCCGTAACCCACCCATTGTGCAACCACGAATCCAAGTCCTAGCATCCACTGCTGCATACCGGCCAAGAGTCCACGGATGTTTGGCGGAGCCACTTCCGAGCAGTAGTTGGGGACGGTAGCTGAGAGCATACCCACCGCGAATCCTGCAAACAGTCGCCCGATGACCATTGTAGCGACGTTGTTGGCACCTCCTTGCAGTGCACCCCCTAGAGCAGCGACGATCGAGCCTGCGAATATTGCTACCCTGCGTCCGCACCGATCGGCCACGAAGCTGATCGCCAAAGACCCAAGAATGGCTCCCCCCGTGTAGGCAGAGACAATGCCACCAGCTGCGTCATCCGAGAGTTTGCCATGACCTATGTGTGCTTCAAAGTCGGGAACTGCAATGGATGAAGCGATGATGCCGGAGTCGTAACCGAAGAGGAACGAACCCAGGGCGGCGAAGACGCAGGAGAAAGTCACTATGGCTTTTGGCATTCTCTGGCGCGGTCACCAGTCAGTCTTATTAGAGATTTTTGGTCCGTAGCCTTGCCTTGTCTGATCTGGAAACGGCGAGATTGAGATCGTTGAGATCGACAAGGAAGGCAGGAGTAATCGGTGGCCACGCCTGTGAAGGCAAGACCAGGGAACCAAGGTCACTTCATGGGGGACTCAATGCACTTCTATAGGATGGCTATCATCTGCGACATGCTCGAGTGCCTGCTTGCGGGTCGAGAGTGGTCACATGTTGGAGAAGGAGTCATGCCCCTGTCTGTGTTTTGTAGTGCGGGACCAGTTGAAGAGAATCAAACCTCATAAGGGAAGGCTACGAGCCTCAGATACTCGGGATGCATTGCAATAAGGCGCTATGAACTTATTCCCGCAAGAATCTACTTCGCTCGCTGGGAGGTCAGGCTCTAAGCAGACGTGCAACCAGGTGGAGGCCTGACGGAGAGCCCTGGCTGAACAGAATCGGAAAGAGAGCGCTCCATGAAAGTCACGTCCAATGATATCGTGACAGGGAAATCAATCAATTAAGCGAGATCGGAAGGCACAGTACTGTTTGTGTTGGTAATCAGTTGCGCTACCCCATACAAAAGTGACAGCCAAGGTCAAAAGACTGCTGATTTACCCATGGCAGTAGAGACGGAGGGTTGACTTCGATGTAAAGAGTCTCAACACCCTTGACCGCCTTGATACTAAGATTTTGGGCTCGTGGGGCTGCCAATATCCTTGCTCCTTAGACCTAGGTTTCAGGGGACAGATGTGCCTCTGTTTGCGGGCGTGCAAGCTGTATGCGGGGCGCCCGGCTCAAGGGCGGGCGTGCCGAAGGACGGAGAAGCACTGCCGTTCCAATACCGACGAAGAACTGGAGCATGAGGTTGTCCACGAGTGGCATCTTCAACCACCATGCCCACTGCAAGGCCATGAAGAAAAGCACACCATTAGTCAGCGTTTATGCGTCTGACTACCACTTCGAAATTTGCAGAATCTCGACCAGAATTACACAACCATGTCATCAAGTCTGCATCAGAGGTAGGACATAACTGGTCAGCGGAGCTTCCAGGATCTCCAGCCGCAATCCATTTTCCCACTCATCCATGACTGGATGCAGATCAGGCCCTAGAGTGAGGTAGCTCAGTAACACGTCGTTCAGCTTCCGGAAGGAAGGCTGTTTGAGTCGCTTTGCGACCTTCAGCATGCGCCCAACAAACCATGGCCTTTCCGTGTCGAGCAAGGCAGGATTCTTGCTGCCACTGAGGAGGATCTGAATCAGAGCTTCCACAGACAGGTGCTTATCTAGCTCATTGCATTGGATGTTTTCCATCAGCTCGCAGAAAAATTCTTCGCTTGCGTCGGTTAAATGTCGGTATTCCCAAATGGCAGTATTGATCGTCAGAAGCGCTGCCAACCGGGAAAGGATTTGTTTCAATCTGCCTGTTTCCGTGTATCGCTGGCCAGGAGGGTTCGTCAGTAATCGAGTCAGAGGCTGGTCCGGCTGGAAAACATTGTATCTCATCGGCTGTCTCTGCACGGCGATTGGAGTCTTCTGGACTTGTGCTTGAACAAAGGCTAGATGTTCGGTGCAATGCAGATATGTAATGAATTCTTCACATTGTTCCTGAATCTCTTGCACTGCTATCTGACGCGCACGAGACGGATCAGATGGAATACCCACGGGGTCATGGTGGAAAAAGAAGGTTGGCCCGGAGGAATTGTACCCCGAAAATATGTAGTCGGACCAATTGATAAGCATCTGAAGGCGGTTGTGCTGCGCGAGTGCTGAAGGCCCGCCTCTGTCCCGGATCTTCTGCACCGCGGCACGGAAATGCATCCATGCGTATTGCCGTCGCTCCAATCGTGGGTCAAAGTCCTCCAGAGCAGCAGCCGAAAGCATTGCTGAGACGGATGCGTCCGAAGTATCTGTCGGGCAATTCTGAAAGTGCTGTAATAGCATCTTAGATGCGCGGGCACGATGTTCAATGGAGGCAGGGGTCTCGGCCAAGCCCTTTACCCAGGCCTGGGTGTTTGCAGCATGAACGAGAATGGTATTCTGAAAGCAAACAGCTCCTTTCATAGCTTCGGGGACGAAGACTGACCGGTACCAATTATGTGCATGGGGCGAGCGCCTCTCGAATCCATATGAACAAGCGGGCATCACATTGACGTAAAAGTCGTAGAGTTCCTGGTCTTGCCGACTCAATGTCATCGGTAGGCAATCAAAAGGATCTGTACGAGCGGCGCTCAGAGCGGACTGCGGAGTAGGTTCCACGTGAGGGTACGAACATTCGCTGTGCAGGGGACTTCCAACGCTTGACAATGAGTCGCAAGAACTCACGCTTCTTTGGCGAGATGATTCATCTGTAGAGAGATCTGCGAGCTGGGCGAAAGCAGATGGTTCAAGGAAAAAGAAGTCAGGATGGCCTCGCTTCAGCCGTGTAAGGGCCCGGTCGCCTCGTTGAACTTCCTCAGCGTGATGGTCATCGCAAACTTCGGGCTGGGCTTCAAGCGGGTTCAAGGGTTTCGAAGGCAAACCGTCGAGCGAGCCGGCGACTGAGACACTAGGGGACGAGGCAGAAGAAGACGCTGCGGAATGTGATTGATGAGTCCTTCTCTGAGCTTTGATCTTGAGGATGGGCCTTCTCGTGCTTGGGTCGGAACCCTTGGGGAGAGTATCTTGGCGCTTTTTGTCTTGCCATCGCTTTTGCCGCATGAATTCCTGCATCACATGTCGACGGACTTGAGTTGAATTCCCTGAAACGGATGTGGCTGAATTGTTATCGATGAACTGGAATCGTTTCGAGGGGACACTACTCCTGGAAGAACGAGGTTCCTCTGCGACAGGTGCTTGTGATGTGTCACTTGGATTGCTCGAGTGCAAAGACTTGGGCATGAAATTGATAAAGACATCTCGTCTGGTAGAAGCCAGCTTCTGATTATCCGCTGCCATATCTTTAAATGTGATCCGAAGCTTATGCTCCAGTCCCAATGAAATTGCATATGAGCAAGTCTCACATCATGTTGGTGTTGTCCACTGGCGGCGAGCAGGACCGCAGTCGGGCCGGTGACGAGGATGATGGATGAACACAACACAGGGCCCGCCGGCTTGCTTGATCGTCCTGAAAACAAGACTGTGACGGCCTCAGGACACACAAGGCGCCCATTCTCGTCTTTTGGCTCTCCAATAACGGAAAGGCTTCGTAAGTGAAGGCAAGCTCCAGGATTCAGGGCTGCTCCATAGGACCGTAGCAGTCATGATTTGCTGAACTAGCAGAAGCTTATCGAAGCCCGCCATGCACAGCTTTGTCAGTTTGATTATTGCGCCCCACGAAATTCCACCCCCCGTCAGCGGATCATGGGCCAGACTGACTAATGGAAGTTGCCGTTTGGATGCTGTTGGTAGCACTAATTAGATGGTAGGATTCGCACCTGTAAGTTGTCGAGTCGGCAGTCTTCGAACAGGGGCTACAGGGCATTTCGTGAGCTTTTCCGAGACCGGACGACGTAAATCTGCGGCCTGCTCAGGGGGTATACGAGGAGGCACTTAATTTTTGTGGATTTCAGGGCCGATAAGTACTGACCTATCGAAGCTGACTCGTCAGGTAAAGTACTACCTCCCGCGGATAGAGAGCATCACCGCCTGATACATTTCAATGATTTGAGAGTGAAACGAATGAATAGCCTTGTCTGTCTGGTACGTCGTCCATATCGCTGTAGGTAGCATGTCCCGGGTTCGTGGGGACAAGATAACATGCCTATCTCGATGCTTGTGTTACAATCAAGGGTCAGCCTTCTTAACGTTTAGCCTATCGAAGCTGATGTAACACTGCTAACTTGATAGAGGGCATCAGGCCACTCTTTCTTCGCCCTCTAGCTGCGGCGGAAGTAGGACTTCTTAGCGTAGTATATAGTTACCAGGCCAGTCAGAAATCATGTAAGTAATCAGCTACCCACTCAATAATTAATCACTACGTATTATTGTACGGATCCTACATCCGTATGCTCGCGGTAAATCCTGAGCCAACATCATCCCTCCAAGATTTGATGTCATACCAGACCTCGTTGAGGATTTCACTAGCTCTTTGCCCCCTACAGATTCCTGGTATTTCTCTTTCGTGACCAGCATACAGTGTAGTGTTGTGTAGTGATATGATTCAGGATGGGAATCAATGTTGTGCACGAGGAATACATGTCTATTTGCGCTAGTTAGCTATCCTCGTAGAAGCATGGTACCGAACATGATCTGAGAAACATCAGAAGCGTCCACAACCGTCCTGTTGCATCTGATACACGCTTTGAAGATATGAGAGGAATGGCTCATGGCCGCATCAGCATCGCGCCAGATGTTCAGTCCATCGCCTAGATGCGTCAACTTACCTGTAAGAGGTGCTTAGAGTCTCCCAACTTTGCCGCACTTGCGTATGAGAGTCAGTACGGAGGACGGAGTACAGCCTAGAGAAGCGCCTGTTGATGCCAGACGATTTTCTACCTTCCAACTCTTGCGGCATCAGGTCTTGAATACCTAGTGCTATGGCGAGAATCGAGAGAAGTCCATCAGGTCGCTGTTGTAATCAGATGGATGGCTTCACATCGCTCCATGGGAAATGCAGAATTAGCTAATAATGCCAAAACCCAGCTCTTTGTGCAGATCTTGGCAGTACAGGATGATCTGCCGCCAGCTAGTCCTGTCTGGCAAGCAGCTGAACTGGCGAACTGGCGAACTGGCTGCGCGCGCTTCTCCTCCCCCACCTGCACTGACTTGCGATGCCACTTGATACGAGAATCCACAGAAACAGACACAGATATTTCTGCCCACGAACATCGCCATCGGTTTCCATGCACTCTTCCTCAAAGACGCTCCCGACTCTGCAGCTGAGCTCTTCTACTCGTTCTGTGGCCGACACAGTCCTTGAAATCAACGAGCTCATCGCGTCCATGAGCGAATCACAATGAGCTTCAAGCTTTCCGAGCTGCTCAACCCTGCCCCAAGCTCCGCATCAAGCCTGTCCAAGCTTCACTCAAGCTCGCAGGAAAGTCTTTCAGACGCGTCTCCCCAAGATGCTAAGACGTGAGGAAGTTCTACTTGCACCTCTCAGCGACCGCGCTGACACGCATGCCAGCAACAGCAGTGCGCAACTTCCTCGTCCTCAACCCGTCCAAGTAGCCAAATTGGAGTTATCACCGTCGCATGGCTCAAACATGAATCACGTTGCGCCAGTAGAGCCAACCACCCCTCTCGAGCATGGCTCCTCCTCACCAACCTTAGACCAATACCACTTATCACCACCACAAAACCAAACGCGTCGTCAGTCTCTGATCAACATGGCACGTATACCTTCGCCCACCCTTCCACCAATCCAGCCTCAGTACGACGTGGTCCCTCCTGGGACAAAGCTCGAGAGCTTGAATGAGCAGGATATCGTATTGCCCAAGCTACCACAGACGCGCTCTGTAGATGCCCACGCATCTGACATTGACCCGCAACAGTCGAAGCTTTCTCTTGACGAAGTTCTCACTCAGGATATTACGGGTGATGGTCAGATTCGAACAATGGAAGACATGTCACCCTCAAAATACAGGGTGCCTGAGGAAGAAATAGCGGCGCTTGGGCTGGCAGCACTTGATGGAGCACAGGAAGAAGAGGATCGTCCAGCAGTGAAGACAGAAGCGCAAGGCCCTCCAGATCTGACAACCCTGCCGGTTTCTAAAGCTGTAAGTCGACTACAGAAGGGGTCGACCTCGAAGCCATCGGAAGGCTCGAGTGACAAACGCTTCCTTTGCTACATTTGCATCAAGCTATTTACGCGACGCCGCTCAGTTCGTGACCATATCAAGAAAATCCATAATGACCACAATTTTGACATGGCGCGGGCGATTGAGGTGACTGTAGATCCTGAAACTGGGGAGTCCATCATTCCTTTGGAAGACTTGGTCAAGACTCTGCCTGCGACTACTGATGGTCGACGAACAGAACTGGATTCATCTCGTCCTGCCTCTCGTGCGTCCTCAGATGAAACAAATACTTTCTCGACTCCGGCGCCTGTCATGGGCAAAAAACGACCTGCACCCGAAGTGACACCTGTACAGTCTTCCGGCTCAAAGAAGAAAGGCACCGCCAAAACCAAACCCGTAAACACTGGCAGCAAGAAAGCCAAACCCGAAATTGACATTTCGACAGATGCAGTCGCAACTTTCCGCTCGCCTTCTGGGACACCAGTATCGTCACGGGCCAGTAAACCACCAGCAGGGTTCCGGCCCAAGAAACAGCCAAGCATGTCTCTTGCATCTTCACCGGTTCCCTCCGACCACATGTCCATCACCATAGGGACGGACAACGAAGCAGAGGACGACGGCGAACAAGCCTATGTACCTCCGGGAGAAATAGCAGAAACCGAAGGTGGCGACGACGACGACGACGATGACGATGAAGTCTTCTGCATCTGTAGGAAAGGTGACAACCATACTTGGATGATTGGGTGCGATGGTGGCTGTGAAGACTGGTTTCATGGCAAGTGCGTCAACATCCAAGAACGAGACGGAGATCTTATCGACAAATACATCTGTCCTAAGTGTGAGGACAAGGGACGAGGGCAGACCACATGGAAAAGGATGTGCAGGAGAGAAGAGTGCAGAAAGCCAGCTAGAGTGCTTGCAGAGCCGCCGAGCAAATATTGTTCCGAGGAATGTAATAAGCGGTTCTGGATTGGAATGGTCAGGAAAAGTGACCCGAATGCTCTGGTGAGTGACGATGGCTTGATGGTCATTGGATCAAAATTGCAATTAAATGACAAGGAGAAAAAGAAAAGGAAGCGTAAGAGAGCGAGAGACGATTCGGAGTATAATGATACCAATAATGATGAAGAAAGTGATAACTGGGGAGAAGGCTTCAAGTCATCACCTTCACGGAAGAAGAAAAAGAGCATGTCTCCAACCATGACAAAGAGCCGCAAACATGATTATCTGGGTGGGGAAGCTGCTTCCTCGGACGACGAACCAATCCTGCCGACCAGAGGTGGAGCACTATCTGTTGGAGATATCAAGATGATGCTCAATCAAGCAAAGACAGTCGACGAGATCCGACACCTCGGCCGGAAACCACCCACACCACCATATACTAGCGATGTCGAAGCGGAGGATCCTGATATCAAGATGGTGAATGGTGCGGACGGCGAGGGACATCAAGAGCAAACATCGTTCCCATACAACACCGAAGAGCGAGCACATCTCGAAATGTTATCAGCCCAGAGACGGCGGTTGAACGATCAGCTGCGCTTGTTGCGTGATCAGGAGAAGCTACTCGCCATGATCAAGACGCGCTCAGCAGCCATAATTGAGGACATGGACGTTCCAAAGGTAAAGAATGTCTGCGGATTTGATGCCAGGCTATCGTGGTCGACAGCCGAGTTTGCAGATTGGCGCAATAGTCCTGCAGGGGAAATCGCCTTGGAAAAAGGCGAAATTGGCGACCCGGACCCAGCGTGCACCGAACTCATTCGAGAGGAGAGGTACCCCGAGGACGTCATGATTAATGGCGTCGATCCTGTTCCGGAAGAGGATTACAATGACGACGATGATGATGATGACGACGAAGACGATCGCGGCGGCGGAGCAGATGGTGATGATAACCAGCGCGGCCCCAGCTTTCGAGGCATCTGTATCCGAAACAAATGTCCACGCCATCGTGAATGGAGGCGCTTGTTGGCTAGTGAGTACAAATTTGAGGAGGATGGGGTCAGGAGACAGATGAGGAAGGTGGATAAAGAGGGAAAAGGGGTTAGGGAGAGGGCTGCCATGAGGGTCCTTTGTGAGCAGGAATAAGTGTTGAGGGTTGGATTAGGATCTATACGCAGGAGCCGATGCGGTTGGACTGTTGGGCTGGGGTCCCCATTCTCTCGAGCCCTGCGGTCAAAAAAAAAACGAAAGACTGTCGCTCCCAGGTACGACTGGGACATCTACCATCCGAGCCTTTCCATCTCTTCTCCAACCCAACCCCAACTCTGCCACCAGCTCGCCCAGCAGCTCTGCCCCAAGGCCCATGGACACGGGGGTTGGGCGGGGAGGAACCGATGTCCCTCTGGGCATGAATCTCAGCGACCGAAATAATCAACATAGATTTGTTTGTGTGCGAATCAGCCATCGCTGCTCCGTTACTCAGTCTAACTAATTATAATTCTCGACCATTTCTGCGCCCCCCCTCTGCTCGATCTGACGTGACGTGACGTAAGGGACGTGGAGATACGGTATATCGAATATCTCACTCGGCGGGCGTCGAGTAACTTAGTTAACTAGGGCAGATGGAACAGCGGGTTTTCAGCAGTGCTCTACTACGCCAGTACCTCTGTAGTAGCAGTCCATTGTAACTTACTAGTTAGTGTATTCGTACTACGTACTGGGATCGCGTTGGGCTCTGGTCTTCGGTCCGTTGCCTGAAGGCCCGGGGTTGCCCTGAGGCTCGAGGTTGAGGCCATGAGGCTTGACGTCCGTCGGGCCGGTGACCAATGTGCGGATGGATGTAGGACGCACGAGGCTGTACAGTCGAAAAACCCCCTGTCTAAGTGACTCGCGGTCTCGTGCTTGCTGATTGATTGATTGACTGACTGACTGATTGACTGACTGGCATACGAGCAGCCTTTTCGTAGAGCGACTGATGATTGATTTGGTGGGGAGAGTTCCTCGAGAACTACATAACTTAGTTCGTGGTTGACCAGAGTAGTCACGAGTAATTACTGGTTTGGGGTTGGGTGTTTAGGTCAAAAGGGGGAGATGGAAGAAGAGGGAATGGGGGTTTGCTGTCTCTTTCCTCAGTCTTAGAGTCAAAGTGAAACTTACTATGTAGCTTCAGACACTTTGATAGAGATCACGCGTCTATAGTATAGGTCCCATAGTCTCTCCGACCGGTCCTTCGGTCGGGGGATGTAAGACCACCAACAGAGTCGTGCAAGCGCCTACCGCTAAGTCGATGCAGATATCTACGTAATCACTCGTACGCAAACATGCAGAGACACGGATGCCCGTGGTGTTCTCCCTCTTTCAGCTTGGCCTTCCACGTCACACCCTCTCCAGCTCTTGCCTTCTGCTCTCCTCCTGGGCTGCTAAAGAAAGAGGAGCCACCCCAAAGAAAGCTTGATCTTCTTGTATACAAACGAACGCTTGATGTCCCTCGCCGTCCGCACCATTCACCATCTTGATATCAGGATCCTCCGCTTCGACATCGC
>QQTW01002608.1_pt1 | contig 13168 bp, 9 predicted proteins | sample 1904831 | NCBI WGS metagenome assembly QQTW01 (sample SAMN09435610, study PRJNA476489) | Subsurface metagenome, whole genome shotgun sequencing project. | reverse complement strand
GTACCAACGGCTCTCTGAATCTCTTGACGGGAGACTTCAAGTATCCACCAACCGGCGTTCCTTTAGGCCAACCGGCAGAGAGCTTTCTGAATGGTACTTTCAGCTCTGGGAACGCAAATGCTACCGCCAATACAACAGCTATCGCAGCGCGTACAATCTGGCACATGTTGCAAGGCTTTCTTGGAGCGTTTCCACAGTATAACCCTGGCATCCTACCCAACAGCAGTACCACCGGTCCTGTCGGCATCAATCTCTTCGCAGAGAGCTATGGTGGTCATTACGGTCCTTCATTCGCAGCATTCTGGGAGGATCAAAATATGCGCCGCAGAAACGGGACATTACCCAGCAATAGTACATTAGAGATACGACTTAAGTCTGTTGGAATTCTCCAAGGTTGTATTGACGATTTGGTGCAAGCACGCTACTACCCTCTCTTCGCATATAATAATACCTATGGTATTCAGGCCATCAGTCTGTCTGACCGGCAGACAGCAATCGGCAACTTCCTCGGCCTCGAAGGTTGTCAGCAGCAGATACAATCGTGCAGGGCTGCTGCGTCAGCGGTGGATCCTACTGACGAAGGAGACGTGGAGACCGTCAACGAGATTTGTCAGTCAGCTCAAACCACTTGCAACAACCAGATCCAAGGCCCTTACTACCAATCGGGGCGTGGACCTTACGACATCACACAGAAGATCCCAGACTCTTTCCCACCAAGCTTCTATCTGGATTACCTGAATAGTGCAGACGTCCAGGTCGGTATCGGCGCCATGGTCAACTATACAGAAAGCAATCCAGTGGTCCAGGGGGCTTTCCTGGAGACAGGCGACTTCACGAGAGGCAATCAGATTGCTCAGATATCATATCTCCTCTCTCTTGGTATTCGGGTAGCTCTACTATATGGCGACCGGGACTATTCTTGTAACTGGGTCGGTGGTGAAGCTATTTCGTTCTCAATCGCTGCTCAGTCAGAATCATACGCACCGTTCTACTCGGCGAACTACACCGACATAGTTGTCAATAGTTCTTTCGTCGGTGGAGTGGTCCGTCAGTATGGCAACCTGTCTTTCTCGAGAGTGTACGACGCTGGTCACCTCATCCCCGCCTATCAACCTGAGACGGCCTTTACAATCTTCACAAGAATCATTATGGGCACTGACATCGCCACTGGCAAGGCAGTCAACCTGAATAGTTTTGCCACTGGAGGCGATGTCAATGCAACATACACTAACTCTGTTCCAACCCCGGCAAATTCTAAATGCTGGGTCCGCAATGTCGAGAACACCTGTACGAACGAACAAAAGCGTATGCTTCAGCAAGGGCAAGGCGTTATCATCAATGGGGTTCTTTACAACAGAGCAAGCGACTGGAGAGCACCTGCATCATCGATCTCAGTTCAAGCTGGGATGCCAGGTACTGTACCAACGTCAATGACCGCAAGTACAGCAACTTCGGTGGGAAACTCTCGCTCTACAGCTTCAGTGACGGAAAGCGTGGCGACGGGAGTGTATGTTGCAACTTCAACCCCGGTTCCAACTAGAAGGAGTGTGGCAAGTCGAGGCCAGCAACCATTCCTGTTGATCGTGGTAGTCACTGGACTCGTGGCCGCTAGTCTTACCGTTTCTTGTATTTGAGGTCTCGAAGCAAGGAAAGAGGAGAGAAGATAAGAAAAGCATCGTCTAATTGTTTACCTGTGTTGAGAAAGAACTGTTGCTGTCGATAAAGATACCCACACGCCTTAAGCGTTGCTGTCCCTGGCGTTATAATGTGATGAGCCACAACTTGCACCATCATTTGAATGTTGAGCCCACAGGTCGAACTGTAACTTAATTTAACAATTTTCGATGTGGATCAATCTGGCAGGCATCCTTGGCACACTGTTTTAGAAAGCCCAAGGCGTTCCCGCAGGCCTCCCTCGGTAACTCCCGGCTACCGTCTAAGATTAAGTGCAGTACTTCTAGAGCTTTCCAAAAAGACAGTCCTGGTAACGTTAGCAGCAAACAGCTCCTCATATTCGCAATTCATCGTGTAACCTAACTTATGAGAGATTCCTAGGACCCAGCATTCAATTATCCCATTCCGTCTTCTACACAACTCGATTGTTGAGGTAAGGAAATTCGCGATATCAAGATCTGCAAACATAATTCCCGGTTATTATCACCTGATGAGAATTCATAGCTGGCACCAGTCCTAGAAGACTTGTACTCTTTTTATGCGGATTAGCTTTGCTGGAGCATAGACTCCTACTACTCTGACCTCTTGATGGATCTCTTCCATTTCTGTACCGAATTTAAATGAGTGGAGCATCGCTGACCAGCACCAAGTAGATCCAGGTTTCGACATAGCCTTAAGCATAAGCGTTCCTTCATAGCCCAGGGTTCTGAAAATGGTTCTCCACAATCCGAACAACTGGCATTGGGTAAACAAAGACGCTGCACCATGGGCGCGGGACTACCTTGAAGAAATCCTTGCAGGTATCTCTGCTGAAGAAGGAGATGTTACGGCGAAGGTGGACAAGGTGATAAGTATGGATGGGGACGTTGATGTCAATCAGCGAAAGGGGAAGGTCATCACTCTCTTCGATGTCAAAGTGCAGTTAGAGTACTCTGGTACGTAGCGTTTGGTCTCAGGTACACATTCGTTTCTGAGGATCTATAGGAAAAGCCAAGGACGGCGAGGACGTCAGTGGAACCATCACCATACCTGAAGTAGCACATGACACTGAGGAGAATGAGTATGTCGTATGTTCCCTTGCTTCCAATATCAATCGCTCAAGAATCTCTTGCTCACTCGTATGCTACTTCAGTTCGACATTGAAATCTACTCGGAGTCTACTTCGAAACAGCCTGTGAAGGACCTGGTGCGGTCAAAGATAGTCCCTCAACTCCGCAAGCAATTAGTCAAATTAGGCCCAGCATTGATCAAAGAGCACGGCAAAGATCTCCAACACGCCCCTGACTCGAATCCATCCAGCGGCGTCGCAACCCCTATGCAAACAACCACCTCTTCCACCGCCGCCCAAGCGACCGCAAAACCAACCCCAAGCTCCACCACAACGACAACCTCCCAACCCGACTCCAAAGCCACGTCCGTCAACACGACCACCGTAACCGACCAAGCCGAATTCCGCACCACGGCCGCAGAACTCTACCAAACCTTCACCGACCCCCAACGCCTCGCAGCCTTCACCCGCACCGCCCCAAAGGTCTTCGAAGGCGCACGCAAAGGCGGCAAATTCGAACTCTTCGGCGGCAACGTCACGGGCGAGTACGTCGAGCTGGTCGAACCGAGCAAGATCGTTCAGAAATGGAGACTGCAGCAGTGGCCTGCCGGGCATTATTCGAGGTTGGAGATCAAGTTCGATCAGAATGATGTCGATGCCGTTACGGTGATGAGGGTCAATTGGGACGGGGTTCCGGTCGGGCAGGAGGAGGTTACGAAGAGGAATTGGGGGGAGTATTATGTCCGGAGTATCAAGACGACTTTTGGGTAGGTTCCTTTTGGCTGAAATCTGTCCGTTGCGAGAGGTTGGTGGCTAATGGGCCGTTTCTTACAGGTTCGGGACGATATTGTGATCTGGGTCTGATCTGGTCTTGTGTTTGATGACTTGACTTTGATTCGGGCGTGGATGACGGTAGCGATCAGACAGTATTCGAACTTGGCTTCGTGGGTCAAAGCGAGCAAGCTTAGAATGCGAATCAATTAGATCCTTTGATCGATCAATGGGGTACTTGTCGCGCAGTACTAGCAGTGTCATAGCAACTCCGCTCCCACTCCGCATGGAACAGCAAAGATACCGTAAGTTCCACACTCCTACAGATTCAGTGGTCCCGACGTGGCACGCACGCAGCCAGACTCAGGAAAATAGCCCTACCGTAACCACATCTACCATAGGTTACTCCATCGCTGTACACTACCGCCCCGCTCAGGAAGCCCAGCCGTCATCGTCAAATCCGCCTCGAACTCAATACCAGTCGCCAGCAGCACTCATCCACCCCCTCTTCCTTCTCCTCCTCCTCCTCCGCTGCGTACAGATAGGTCCACAAGCTTGCAAGTGCCTAACTCAACCTCAATAATATGCGCACTCGTGGCAGCGTGCCACTGTGAACAATGATGCCCATTGGCCTCGCGGTAAGCGTATTAGCACCGTTGCTGATGGTACTAATTCTGCGTCCAACTTATCTGGCATCCTCTACGTAGGCACATACCCGTCGGTGCTCCAAAACGACCCAAGTCCACGTGAGGGTTCATGCTGGCCGATACAGTATCGAAGTAATAGCTTGAGGTCGAGGGTACGCTGCTGAGAGTGTTTCTTGTGTTTCTAGGCGCTTATAGCATTATGTGGCCCAGGAGTCAGTGAGATGGCAGGGTAGCTTGACTGGTCTGAAGAAGTCTAGGTGACCTGAGAGGGAAAGTTGTGTAACGTGAGAGTGCAGTTGCTCTAGTCAGGAACTTCAGATTGATGTCGTACAACATGTCTTCGGGGGAGACGCTAAGGTAGTTGGCCTCAAGTCCGTGGTGTCATCTTGACTTCGTGACCACATCGATCCTGGATGATGGTATACTCACTCCTGGTCCATACCTGCGGAGGACGGAGGTCGGAATGCAACCATCAAGAGGCAACGATGGAAGGTGTGTGGAAAGCTTGACTGAGGGCAGAACTAAAGAGGAAATACACACCCCATGAGAAGATGCACTGGGGGAAGATCGAAAGAAAGTGCGATCCAAGGGGAGCGAGCTCGGCCAATATGGCAGAGTCATCAAAGCCTCGAGGCTCAAGTGCACACTCCCCTATAGCGCTCATGGCATTTGCTTCTTGGGTGCGTGTCACAGCGCCAGTAACAGAGGGTGGTCGTGATTGATGAAGACTCAAGCGCCGGACGGCATTGCCGCGTACCAGTGGGGACAAGAATCGGCGACGCCGTTACGCCAACTAGTCCGCGAGCTGGTGGAAGCAAAAGAGGCCTAAGAATTGTTTTCATTCAGCAGCGTGAGACGGACAGGAATTGAATCCATGCGTCCAGGTCGACAGTAAGTGCTGACGAAAGGATCGACAACTTTGAGTAATAGAACATGTTGTGTGGCCGGCTGAAGGAAAGCAGTTAAGATCCAATAGAGAGAAAAGGATGGAAGGAATTCCTTGATACAGAGGACTGGACTGCGCTGAACTGGACTGAACAGGACAGAGAGAATGAAAAATCTATAATCGGAAAGATTCGAGAAAGTACCGCACAGGAAAATACAGTACAGTACAGCATGATTATTCGGAGACATTTCGATCGATTGATAGTAGAGATGAAATGCACGTTGACAAGCAAATCTGGTTATGTGTTTCGTCTCATGTTGGGAAGTAGGATTATTGTTGAATGAATTCGTCCGGAAATAGATCGGCTGGTTGGATGAGCGTCTCGCCGGCGCGTGCTCGTGCAAACCGCGGTCCAGCGTTACCGCATAGGCAAAAGTCCTTGTAGGGTATTGTACCTAGATGATGCATCATCCCGACATCTCGGATCGCCCGGTGCAGCAGCGGCGCATCCAGAATGGAGCGAGGCTGTGCTGATTGTCAGGTTTGCTGGGTATCCTCGGAATAGTTGGGATGGATGAGACTCGAGTCGCCGAAGAAGGCGGCAAAAGGTTGGTGACAGCTAATGGAATGGTAAACGTATCGTGGATTTTATCGACGGAAATTGATTCTGCCTTTCCCATCCGAGCTGAATGACGGATCTCCTCACAGGGCTACAAAGGGGACTGAAACACATCCGACAGCTTTTACTTTGAATCAGATTACCTGTCGGTGATCTGAGGAATGTAACGTTATGCTTGGCTACAGCGATGACTTTTGTCTTTCGTGGTGTTCCCGAATCTAGGCGTGGCTGGTTACAGTGGCTGGTTACAGTAGCAGTGGCTGGTGCAGGTTGCTGGTGCTCAGCCCCATTCAGGGCCGAGGCACGGATGCAGAGTGAAAAGATTCTTCATGTTCATCATCCACCATCAACCTAGGTATACTGGGCTTGTGCAAACTCGATGGCTGAGGGCATGCGTTCTGGCCACCGGACCTTGTGTCGTTTGTGGAAATGACCCTCCTTCGTCACATGAGAAAGAGTCACGGAACATCAACCTCATTTGCTTTTGTCATCCATCACCTCACATCACGTCTCCACATGTGCATCAGTTAGTGACTGTTCATGATTGAAACTAAGTTAATCATTCAACGGTTACAAACCCCAGACCAGCCACAATGATAAGCACAGATAACGTTACTTGTTAAGTGCAGTGACGATCTATGTTGGCTAGACACGAACACGCGGCGGCCTCACCATCGTCCATCGTCCATCGTCCATCGTCCATCGTCCATCGTCTATCATACATGGTCCATGATCCATCAGTAGATCGCTGGGTTGGTTGTCGCCCGTGGCCCAGTCATGGTGATGACTCTTCACGTTCTGCTACCAAGTACCAAGTAAGGTACCTACCTACTAGGTAAGTCACTTTAGGCCAGACCGACGGTAATAGCTCACTACTTCTCCCTCGCATGACATCCAACCATCGCGTTACCGTCTTTTCTCTTTGCAGCTCGGATGGAACGTGTCGCAAGTTCAACGGGTCATCAAGGGGGGGTGGGGTAAGGTGCAAGGGCCAAAGGTGCAAAAGTGCAAGGTGCATATTACATACCGATGCAGGGGCCAAGGGACCTTGATCTGACTCTCTGATTCGATCGACTCCATCCCATCAAGGGGGTTGTCCAGGCGTCCCAGTTAGTTCTCGAACAAAATCTTAGATAGACGTGCAGCCCCACTAATTTGGGCTGCAAACGGACAGTTCAGGCCCTGAGACTGTCTAATCATTGGTAAGTGAGGATACCTGAGAAAGGGAGGGTGAAACACGTCTGAGGAAGGGGGGGGAAGGGGTTAGGACCGATAGGGTACGGGAAGTACGGGGTAGGATACCTAAGGTGAAAAGGTATCCAACTGGTAGTACTGTACCTGACAGGGATTGCCAGCCCCCAGTTTTGTTCGGGAAAAACGCGCGCTAAGGATAGAGTCAAATAGGCGACATCTGCGGTAAGCTCGTGCACCCAATAGAATTCATTCGTGACCGTCCAACAACCACTGACCTTGACAGCCACCTCCCGGGTCCAGCTGGGCAGTACGGAGGTCAGATCACTGGACAGGAGAGAATGAAAGGAAACTCACTCACTTCATTAATTATTAACTAGACATTACGGGCTGACTCTTATTGTCAAGAAACAATAAGTATCCTTCAATTCGCGCCCAGTTCTTTTCATCCTCGTCCTCATCTTCAACCAGGTTTGATTCACAGCTTCGAGCAATACGGTATACCTTACTCGACTTCATCTCTATATAACACTACTATTGTCTATCATTCCTTCCTTCCACTCTCTACCATCTCTCTCTATAGCTCTTTGTTGTCTGTGACTGCAAGTAGACTAATACAATACTTGACTTGATTTGACTCCTCCTACCTTAATTGTCAGCACCTTGAATTACCGCCTCCAATCGTCAAATCATCAAGCACAGCCCCGAATCCAGAAGCATCCCCACAGAACACTACCCACAGCGGCAATACCGATCGACAGCAGCGACAGCTCCTACCTTGACGGTACTCTGTCCTCGCACCATTCTAGCCTCTTCAACAAGCCGAGACAGCTTTATTTCCGCCGGACGGATAGCTGCGAGAAACGAACATTAATAATCATAACGAACCCCGAAGACACAACTTGACTCTTCTATTGACCATCACGAACCACTCGACGCTTGACGATTCAACTTCATACAACCTCAAAGGCTAATCTAATACCTGAACAACAACTGCATCATGTCTTCCCCATCAAGAACCCAGAACGAGGCCGCTCTGAACCACTTCGTCATGCTACCCGTCTCGCAAGACATGATCAGCCATCTCGCACAGAAAGCGTCTTCGGTCATCCGGTGCAAACAACCAGCCTTGAGCACAGACCGAGACCTTCCTCCAACGCCACCCGCCACTCCTCCGCAAGATTCCGCTCCTCGGTCCTCGTCACAGGCACCGCTACCCGCCTTGACCACCTTCATCCAGTCGCTCGTCGACCGCTCACACGTGCAGGTCCCCACCCTCATGACATCTCTGGTCTATCTGGCACGCTTACGGGATCGTTTGCCACCCGTGGCGAAGGGCATGCCGTGCACCGTCCACCGCATCTTCCTCGCCTCGCTCATCCTGGCGGCCAAGAACCTCAACGACTCGAGTCCGAAGAACAAGCACTGGGCGAGGTACAGCTGTGTGAGGGGTTACGAAGGGTTCGGCTTCTCGGTGACGGAGGTGAACCTGATGGAACGGCAACTTCTGTTCCTCCTCGACTGGGATCTGCAAGTCACCAATGAGGATCTCTTTGCACACTTGGAACCCTTCCTGGCTCCCATCAGGGCCAAGATCCAGTACAAGCAGCAAGAGAAAGAGGACGCCAAGCGCATGGTTCAGATCCGCGAGCAGGAGATCCGCAAGCAACAGCAGCGCGCCCTGGACGACTCCATCGAAGCCGAACGTCGTGCCAAGCTGGACCTGCAAGCCTCCGCTCCTCTACCCGCCATGGGTGTCTACGACTCTCCAGCCAGTTACGCCTCGCCGTACAGCATCGGTAGCTACGAACGATACAACTCACAGACGTCACTGGTCTCGCAGCCGGTCTACCCGCAGCGTCAACGCAAACCCCGCGAAGCCAGCTCCCGCCAACGCTCCATCTCTCCCCCCTCCGCCCTCGACGTCCCCGGCCTCGCACGAAGCGGGACCGCAGGAACGCTCCCTTCTTCTCGGTCCTCCTCGGCCTCACCTTCGTTCCGCGGCACACCCGCTTCGAGCGTATCATCCTACCTCGACGAAGCATACGTGCGCACCGACGACGCCAAATTCGCCTACCTCGCTTCTTCCGGCACCGACAGCCCCTCGACCTCGTATCTGCACATGTCTCGTCCCACGCTCAAGGCTCATCAGCTGAGCTTCCAGAACGAGGAGAAGCCTGCCAAGAAAGCGAGGACGACGGGCGGTGGTAGCATGGGCGGGAGCCTCATCAGCAGGTTCCTCAATACTGCTACCGGTGGATACGAGCGTGTCAATGGTGGCCGCATGAGGCCGACTTATGTCTAGTCGTTCACCTAATCTACATCATCGCTTCGTCCGGAGAGCTGGCTTTCTACACGCACGGCGAGATACAACTCGATGCTTATTACAGCCACCTGGGGCATCACAGAACCCATCCATCCATCCATGCATGCAACGCCTTTACACCACTATCGATCTCAATTCAACCCAAACTTAAACTTAGACGTCTTTCCTTACTTGCCTTACGTTACACGACACACGCCAATGACCCACGAACGACCTGACGCACCGCTGATTCCCATCAGGCATGAAATCATCACCTCCTCTCTCTTTTGTCGGACTTTTCCTATGTCACCAATACCCACACCCAAATAGACGGACCTGAGACGTACGACCCCCGCTGGTTTCGGGAAGTCTGTCTCTCCAGTCCTTGGATGCATTTACATGGCGTTCTATTTTGACATATCCCTCGCTTTGAGGGATTGGGATTGGGAGTGGAATCGGCAGCGTTTTTTGCGCGATAGGGTAGCGAGGATAGCGAGCATTGCATTTTTGGGGGCATTTTTAGCTGGTTGGGCTATTGGCTCTTTGGAAGGATTGGAGGAAACGCAGTGACGAGCTTTGGTTCAACGCTCCGGCATAGGAGGGGTTTTGAACTTGAGGATAGATGTGAATACTAAAGATTATTCATACTCGAAATCTTGCCCTGAGTGATTCATTCCGCTTTTCCCCCTTTCCGCCTTTTCCCTTTTTCCTTTCTTCCCATCGTGTGTTTTCCGTCCCTCAACCCCGTCCGTCTTCCACCTTCCGAACCCACTCCGTAGCTGAAACTTTTTTCCTTTTCTTTTTCTTTTTTTCCATGCATGATGCGATGCATCGCGCAGGGGGAAATAAATATTCTGAAATAAAGTAGCTAAGATAAGTAAAAGGAAAAAGTGCCTGCATCCTGCATGCGTTCTTCCTGCGGTGAAAAATGGAAACGCATGGATTTTACTGCTGGCTGCATACATAAGGTACGCAGCGCAGGACTTTGTCATGTGTAGATTGTTCAATGGGTCGACCTGGCCCTGGCCTGGCCCGACTGTATCGGGACCTGATCTGGTCGATGCCTTGGATCCGGTAAACGACATGCATGTAAACACAGGCATAGGCCGATTTCAAAAACATTTGGACATTGTACATTTGATATTTGGTTGTCGTGCTGCCACGCTCGACCGAATTACTGGGACACCCGAGCCACGTCAAAGTGAACCGAACAAATGAGACTTAAACTAGGAGGGATAGATCGAGGGCTCGAGAGGGATATACGCTTCTGTGGGGTAACTACTGTACTTCTGACTTGTTCAATGTTCCAATCTAACTAAGGTAGACAGCACAATGGACAAATCGGGATGCAGATGCGAATGGCTTCGGCCGACAGGAACAACCACCACTGTGTGGACATGAATAGCCTGCGTCTACAGATAGACCGTGGTGCCATCGACCGGCTTTGTCACCCATAGGCCACTGTACACTGGACCATGCAGGGTCGAGTCTATTCTAGCATTCACCTTTTCAGTCCGTGGACCGTGAAAATTTCCGACTCCCAACACTACCACCTCGCCCTTCATGCAGCAGCATATTGGGTATGGGTGTCACAGTGCAAACCGGATATCCTCCGATAAGAACCATCAGTCGTTGGTCACTATTCGAGAACTATTCCGTGTGGGTGCCTCTGCGCAAGGGACTTCCAATCACGAACGCAACAAGCTACTGCAGCAAGGGAGACGAAGACATCGGCTTCGACAACGAAGTAGACGCTATCATTGTGTACTCCGTGGGGTCTTGCTCGGTGAACGCGACCTATCAGATCAAATCAGTCAGCCACGCTTGCTGAAACATTTTGATATAGAATGTATAGTGAAGTGTAAGGGTATCAGATACAAAGCCCGGTCAAGGGTGAATCTCATCAAAGCTATATAGCTATGCCGACCGTCGTGAGATTATAAGATATGATCATCATGTAATGAGGATGGTGATTGCAAAGAGTTGGCGGTACATACCTTTACAGATTGCAGCGCACCGTTCTGGAATCGATAGTATAGCAAGACTCGAACATTTCGAGCGTATTCCTTTCCATGGACGATTGCTGACCAGGCATAGCCGCTGGTGAAGTCCCGCCAACACCAAGACATCCATCATCACCATGCTGCAGAGCAATATGAAGTTATCTTCGCCGCCGTTTCCCCTTCATCGTGTAGTGCGAGCACAGACTAGAAATCATCCGTAGAACCCGCGATGAGCGACTCTGCCAGCCGCAGGTACATTACTCGCCTCCGTATCCTTTGGGACTGGAAGGCGATTGTTCGCATGAATTGAGAACCTCGAGCTATACTACACCGCATCGTCAGCAGTGCTTGATGCGGATTTCTTTCTGATCGGCATCGATTCGGCGGCTTCAGGACGGACAGTCTCGTCTTCGGTGGCGGTTAAGCCACCTTGGACATATGCTTGTCATTGATATAGGTCGAGATCATCATAAGGAAGTTGCGGAGTTAGATGAAGAGAGCCATACCGGCTTGATGTCCTGTTGCAGGCGTATAAAACACCCAGTCATTGAGGATACGGCAAGAGAGTGAGGCCGAGGGCTCTGTCAAGAGTCGCCAAGCGCCAAGTTTGTAGGTTGAAACGCTACACAACATAAATTCTTCAAGCCCGAGTGGGAACAGAATCCATAAGGCATGCTCTTCCAACCTTGGTCGACAGGCGCTGCACTACGAATGGGACACAGATGTACGTTGATCGCTAACCCACTTGGAAGTGTTCATCGTAGCGAGGTCTCGCACGAGCCTTGAACGTTTAAGCAGGCTGCTGTCGAGGCTGTTGCGAAGAAGCTCTGCGAAAAGTACAATGTCAGCTTTGATGCCGAGGTATGGATTGCTGCGAAGAGTATCGAATCGTGTGATCAGAAATGCATGAATGGTATATAAAAAAGTGTGTCTACATCGGAAACCCGAATCAGACTCGTCATCTAGGTGTTCATCATGGAATAAATAAGCTCCGTATGATGCAAGATCAATAACTCACATTACGGCATTGCAACAACCGGTTGCCAGACTGGAATTATCAGGACCAGTAGTAGCACGTTGGGCCGAGGCTGAAGAGACTGCACCATGTCAGCCTCATGGGTGTACCGATGTCCCAAGTAGACCGCCGAGGTAATCACAGATCTTCAGTGGGCGAGGTTTTCTAGGCCTGCCGCAGAGGGGCATATCCTTTCACGAACCAGTGCCGATCTTTTCGAACGCTGTCGGAGCCCAGTGCCATTCATCCTTACGAGCGCGGTTGCGATAAGAAGGGTGAAGAGAACAGCGTGATGTACCTCAAAGTTTCGGGCATTCTGGTGACGGGTCCCTTGGTGGACTAACCAGCTAGTGGCACCTAGAGCACTCATCAGCAACAATTCAGTAACGATTGACGGTGTCATTCAATAAGAGTGTCAGGAGAGCTCAGTCTAAGCCATTTGATATCTTCAGAGACCGGTGAAGGTCTCAGTCGGTAATTTCCAGCGTATATAGTTGTATCAATTGATCATCCTTGCTCTTGTAGAAGGCCATATAATGAAAGGAGGACGGATGGAGAGGAAGGCATACCTATCGAGCAGTGGACCGTCATCCCGACGCGTAAAGGGCGTCGGAGAGGAGGAAGGCATTGCTCCTTTGCATAAGCTCTCCGCCTAGGTCATGTCAGCTCCACGTTCCCATCATGAGTAAGATGCTTGACAAAGGCAAAGTCAATGTATCAGACTGACGTGTGCAATATGAGTTTCATTCCCCTTGAGGTCAAAGACTCTAGTTATGCGGTTTAAACAAATCATCAGAATAAGAGAAAGGTTTATGCGCAAGCCAAGAAAGACGATAGTTCTTACCATTGGCTCCTAAGATGAGGTTCATCTCACTGTCAAGCTCAACGAGGTGACAAACGCCCAAAGTGTGAGATTCAGTCTTGTTTCTTCGAATTGTTTGGACGAAGCTTGAAATTTCAAATGCACACATCTCGCTTGACCTAGCGTCGAAAGCTAGCTGGACGACAG
>QQTW01002607.1_pt1 | contig 13170 bp, 12 predicted proteins | sample 1904831 | NCBI WGS metagenome assembly QQTW01 (sample SAMN09435610, study PRJNA476489) | Subsurface metagenome, whole genome shotgun sequencing project. | reverse complement strand
CCGCTACCCCAATACCCCACACTCCACCTCCTGGTGTGCCCAACAGCTTCCATTCCCATCCTAACCCTTAATACCGCCCTCGCCGCTATACTTCCCGCACATCCGCCTAGCGTTTTCGTATGCGATATACCGCTCTACCCGCCTACTTCGCAACAACAAGCCAAGGACTGGAGCGAGAAGTATTGGCCGGCTGTTTGGAGGAAATACAACCCTTTTGGACCGCAACCCTCGGAGATAGAAAAGGCGGAAGAGGGGTTAATGCGGTGTGCAGTGGGGAGAATGATGGGGCTTGCAGTGGAAATGGGGAAGGGGGTTGAGGAAATGGGATGCGGTGTGGGTGTGGGTGTTGTGGTAGCGGATGAGATGGGGAGGGTGGTTATTGGGGCCGGGGATGGACGGTGGGGGGATGATGAGAGATTTGGGTGCCATTATCGAAGGGAAGAAGATGATGGAGGAGTGGAGGGAGACAGAAATCCTGGGAATGGGAGTGGGAATCCAATGGCTCATGCAGTGATGCGCGCGATTGGGATGGTGGCGAGGAAGAGGAGGGATCTCGCTTCTCAATCCCAAGGACAAAAAAATCCTCCTCCCTTTCCTTCTCCAACAATATCCGAAGAAATAGAACCCCTTCCCCCCCCTCATCAAGACCCAGGATCCGAATCCCAGACGCATGGAAAGCCGAAACCAAACCACTTCCTCGACCACCCCCTCACCCCTCTCGAACAACATATCTACACCCACTCTCCCCTCGAACCAGGCGGCTACCTCTGCCTCGACCTCGATATCTACCTCTCACATGAACCGTGCGTGATGTGTTCCATGGCGATCCTGCATTCCCGCTTTTCGAAAATAGTTTTTGCGCGCCGGATGTGGAGGACGGGGGGGATGAGTGCGGAGGGGGAGGATCGTGAGAGCGGTGGGGATGGGGGTATTAATGACGACGATGATGATGATGACGGCAACGAGGATTATACGGACGACATGAATATGAATAATAAAGAGGAGAAGATTAGTTCAGGCTATGGTCTATTCTACCGGCCTGAACTCAACTGGCGGATGCTGGCGTGGCGGTGGGAGGACGAGGATATGGATGTCTATCGGGATTTGCATCGGGACATACATGTTTGATACAACTGGATACTGTACTTGCCATCCCGGCGTTCGGGCTTCTTTTTTCACGGAGTGGGGGAGGATGAAATTGGAGGGAGGGTTGGTTTTCCTTTGATGGGATGTGCATATAAGTCGTCCCGGTATCGAGGGGAAGGAGGGTTGGATGTGGGTCGATATATACGTTTTTTGTTGATGTTGGATACCATCTATGGAATGTGTGCAATTTTCACCTTCTTGTGAAATACTGTTGTATGCCTAGCATACATAGATGGAAGGGATTCCGTTCGTTATATAGGTCAATGATTTGCATTTATCTCTATGGTGCGAAACGTAATCCTTCAAGAAGATTTAACGCCCTAAATCTGTTAATCACCAATTACACTGCCCACGACACGCGAGTACTCACCTCGTCTCGTTGGACTACTACGGCATATTTCTCCTCCCGTCTATATATTACGAACTTGCCATTCGACAACACCGATATATCGAGCTGAATGTGACGGCAACACTTTGTGTAAATCTTCCCGGGGGATCACTCCTATACCCGGTAAGGTCGCCGCTGTCGGTAAAGGGCAACGCGGATGTAGGCGTTTCGAAGCAGGAATGATGGGCAATGAAATGTTCAGAGCAGGAGTAAGAATGATAATTATATTGAGGATTATTAACATGATACGGATGAGTTAAGGATTGTTGGGTGCGAAATCTTGGGGATGGCTGGGAGAGAGAGGTATATGGACGACAGCTCGGAAACAGAAGGTGCGTCTTAGGAGGGAGGCAGTATTGCAGCTCTGATGACTGGGCTGCTATGGTGGAATAAGTTGATGTCTTATGGCTATGACGGCAACGCCCACATCCATCCCTTGAACAAGAGCTATTATGTCCCAATATGCCAACAAAGACTTCGGTCTGCAGAGCGGCTAGTTGCTTCTCGAAGTCTTTCCGACATCTGTGTGATGGAAGGTAGGCGCGAAAATGTGGACCGGGTAATAGCGATTCCCAGGATGTTCCTGCTTTGTGGAATGATTCCATGTCCACTCGTCTATGAAGACCTACTATTGAGGCAGCAGCCATAGATCACGTTATATGAAATAGCCGTCTCGCTTTACCAACTGCTGCGCTGGTTTCGTGAAGGCGGTTCCTGGGTCCGTGTGGTGAGCGGCGAAAAACCGTTTCTGTACCGGCATTGATCGGTCGAATGTTTGGGCAGCAGAAAGGTGTCCAGGTAAGTGTACCGAAAGGATCAATGGGTTGGCTGGAAATACGAGGATAGAGCCTCGAATCGAGTATATTCCGACGTGCGTTCGGTTAGCTTAAGGTGATGGTATAGCTAAAGGTCGGCGAAACCGATACTGCTCTGGGCTTTCATCCTTATCGGTCCGTGCCTTTTGTGGCAGCCATGAATGACGCTGACCGCAATTCATCGTGAAGTCCAAGCCAACACGTGCTCCTTGAGTCTTTGGTGAAACGGCTTGGCCTTGTCCTCTGGATCGATTTTCTTTCGGAACAGAGTAAACCTTTTTGATTGCTGCGCATTCATGATTGCCCCGTTCTCCAAGAGAAGATCGACCACGGCTACATCTTCGTACCCAGAATACCATTTTGGCAATCTCTGCATAGCGATATCTAGTGGCGTTCTATATCCCTCGGCAGTGGGCGGATCAATCATGTGCGTTGCACGAGCACCTTCTTTGACAAGAAGGTAGACAGCGTCCCAACGGCGATGGCGGATAGCGACCATGAGAGGTGTACCTTCTAACTTGCATATTTTGCGAATATCTGCCCCCCTTTTAAGTAGTTCTCCGATGATATGAATGCTCGAAGCCTCATGAAGAGCGGTTCGGCCATGAATACTATGCCTGAAGTCTGCTCCTGCGTCAAGTATCATCCGAACTATCTCCAAATCTCCTCCTCTCACGGCACATCCGAGTGGTGTTGACATCTTGCAATGACCTTTACCGTACCGAGTACGCACTTCTCCGGTCAGCAAACGAGGGAATTGGAAGTTGGCGTCAGCTCCCCAGCGTAGCAACATCTGTGTTGTTGTCTTCTTCTCGTTGAGTGCAGCCAGCATAATGGCACTGGCTCCTTTTGGGACGACATCGACGACGCGGGTTCCGTCATGACCGGACCCGCCGGGCATGAAGAACTCATCTCTCACTGTAGCATTGACTGGTGCTCCATCTTTGAGTAGGTGTAAAACGGATTCTGGATTGCCACGGAAACAAGCTTCCAAGAATGCTCGTTCAATAGTCCCCGCGTCTATCAGACGGCGGGTGGCAGGGTTTTGGAGAAGACGAGAGACTTCTGAGGCGGCACCGGGACTTCTAGCCAAATAAAGGAGGCGAGCCCTAGGAAAAGATAATATGGCGATTAGTGTAGCCATCCGCGATACAGGTTCTTGCTTCTCGGTGGTTTCTTTAAAATGGTGTCTGCCACTTGTCCTCGGTAGGTCAACTCCACGAGGATCCGAATCCGCCAGATTGAATGTAGTGGCAGGTATTACGGATTGCGTAGGAGCCCCAGCCTTGGTGTTAGGGTCAACCATTCCAAGGCCGTTAGAGACAGACGGGGGATCTCTCGAAGATGCTGACAATTTAAGCACGTTGATCTCGTTTCTTTGATTGCCAGGGATAGCATGCTCCTCTAAGCCACGCGTAGTAAGTGCACGAGTCAACCAAAAACGTATGAAGTCACGGTTCGTCTCGTATGCTTCGGCAGTGATACCGATCGACTCCAGGTCTTTACGAATGACTCGCCACGCGGCTCGATCGCCCCTGGATAGACTGTCTACGGTCTGAAGGGAGACAATGGATCCTGGTCTTTTTCCAAGCTGGACTTCCCGTAAGTACTTCTCCAACTTCTGCTGTGTGACGGCTTGGGAGGTACTACGATCATGTATCAATCATCGTTTCTCAACGTCCGCTGGGTGACTTCAGACTGACTTACTTCATGAAAGCATTCAACATTGCAACACTGGAAGTGATCCTGAGTCGAAACTCAACAATGTCTTCAGTACCCCACCGAAACCGTTCCCAAGTCCACTTGCCCCGGCTTCCCATCGCCTCGTACTTCGTGACAAGATTCTGTAAGTCGTCGAGCACGCTGGTGCAGCAATTTGCTATGGTTTGCAATCTCTGCTGCCTTTGCAATGACATTGGTGAACTGAAAATGGTCTCGCCAGACTCTTTGAGTACAGCGTGTAAGGAGAGTACATCATGATGCACTTTCTGGAAAGACTCGGGAGCATCCCTCGCAGCCTTGTAGACATTTTTGTAGACCTCCCAAGCCAAGGTACCAACAACGAGAAAGTCACCCACGCTGAAGCCGAAAGACATCTTGTTTGGCGATGGGAAATGACCGAGGCCAGAAGATTGAAATGGGAATGGCTGCTACCATTGCGCCGTGCCGTACAGGTAGAAATACGTGCATCCTAGAAACCCCCAGCCTTGTATCATGGCCAATCATTTTGCTACAACAAACCCTTTCCTGAAGCGTTGAAACTGGGTTCATTGCCGAAGCCTTGTTAGGGACTCGACGTCTTTCATGCGTCGATGAGTATCGGCACAAGAGCTACATTAAAGAAGGCGAACAATCCGGTCTAGGGTAAGTGTCGGCTATTCAAATCTGGATTCTGCGTGTATCTCCCTTATGGAAGATGCTCTCTTATCCTCCTAGGGTCCGTTATAAAGTTGATAGTCAAAAACGGCCTTTGAGCAATGTTGATCACGCTGCGGGGATTTCTCAGAACGGCCGCCTTCTCATCCGTTTGGCTGCGGAGTGCCAAGTCCGACGGGCGTGCTTACTAACCCTTATTACCCCTCTGGTGCTCCAACCTCAAGCTGTCTTGCCGATCGCGGTGCGTTCCCATTCTCCAGCAAAATGTTCGAGGTGCGTGGTCTTTTCGATCACAAGCGCATCCTGCTAATACCATACAGCACAATGCTGGAGACAATTACCGTCTGCGAATGCACCGCGCGAGGTCAGTTATCTTAACGAACGACGAACTCGTAGAGATCCGGGCAGCTCAACGAACCTTCGAAGGCGCCTATATTCGCACCGCTTTAGGTCAATTCTCCTTCGCCCTGATCATTTTAAAGATCTTCACTTCCGAATTTTACTCCATTGGCGCTCTGTTTGCTATCTACGGATCCGGCATTCTCATCACGAGCTTACTGCGGCGACAGCAAGGCAACAAGCAGTTCTTTTCCGAGACTGGTGAGGATGGACTGAATCGGAAAAAGTTTAGGACCAGCGGGAATGTGGTTGTTGTTCTGACTGCTTTCTCGGTGGCTGCGTACGCCTGCTTATTGGGGTTAACACTTAAACTGGGTGATTAATTTGGGCGAATGAAGGGGAAAACAACATCTATACAAAGTATGGACTCAGCAAAGATGGCGGCGCCTTGAAATGGACAGGTATCAGGCCTACATCTAGGGTACATCGTCCGAAGCATGACGTTTTCATCGTTGGAGCCCGGTGGTGACAAACAGCCGAATGGGAGCCTGCTTACAGGGCGCCTTGATTCAAGGGCGGCTCATTACGACACACGGGAAAGAAAGATGGATTGACTACCAGCCAGTAGACAAAGAAAAAGACAGAATTGAGTGTGCCTTCATTTGATTACACTGCAAGGGGTCCAGCACTGCAGAGCGGTATTAATATAAAAGCTCCAGATAAGGTTACGTGCAGAATGTGACAGAAAGCTGAGCGATGAGGTGTCGTGCTGACTTGGGGCACATTGATTGGCTTCTTCGCGGAGCCTCAGGAGTAGGGATTCAATGCGCTCACGGGGGATCCAATTGCGGCGGTAGATATGGCCTCACTTATTTAAATCAATGTTAGATGAATCTTCTTTCTTCTTCTAATCAACGTCACCTTAAAGCCTTCGTATGCATCTCGCCTATGAGCTTTACTGCATTGGTGTCTATCTAAACGGAAATTGGGTGACCACCCACAGAAAGGCGCCTAGCTTTCCCCGGACGCCGCCCAGAAACTTTGTTTCCGGCAGCACAAGAGCTGCGAGTCATAGCAGGGATCATCGTCATAATCCAATATCCGCAATCTTTAATTTATAAATGTCTGTTCTACGGCTTTCGAACATGGCGACCTTCACTACCTACACGACTCCTTTCTCCTAACGGGCAGGTTCCCACCGGACACAGCAGCCGTTATTCATGCTTACTTTAAAGAATCTTTTGGACCGCTTCACTCTTTTCTTCACCAGACATGCCCCATTCGACACCTTCTACTGACCAACCAACGCCCGCCGTGTTTTCCAATACTCATTCGCTCTCATCGCCTCGGAAGCAAAGCCAAAGCCAGCATTCTGGCATCGCGAGGACGGCCATCATGAGCCAGCGCCCACCGCAAACCGCACAGACCGAGGAGCACGATGCGACACAACATCGCCAATCAGCTCTCTCCAGGGCTGGAGACGACAATTTGCTTCCTCCGCCGCCCGCACCCAGGCAGAATGGCTTGGGTGCGACCTCTCATCGAGCATGCTTGAGCGATACTCCTGCTACAACCGCTCCGAATAGTCCGAGAATGTAAGCGCAGCGGCCAATCGTGCCGGATCTTAATCCATCCTAGAAGCCCTTCACTCTACCTACAACTGATAACCCATCTATCCATCTCACAAGTGTATGAATCTGAAATGCTAATGGATACCCAGGCCGCCGCGCCGGCGGGACTCCGGTCTATCGTCCTCGTCGACAAGAAGTCGTCCGACAACGCTGGATATTCCTGGTCTGACCAAATCCAAGGTATCCCCGGATGGTCGGATTGCCCAGCGAGATGTTGGCTCGAAATTGGTCATCATAATGGTCGGCTTGCCGGCTCGGGGAAAAAGCTATGTGACAAAGAAGATGGCGCGATACCTCAACTGGCTACAACATGATACCAAGATATTCAACGTTGGTGAGAAGCGTCGAGTGGCAACTACAGCTTCCACCAAGCCTGCACCGAGTGCCCACACTGGAGAAACAAGCTTCCCAGATTTCGATCAATTGCGCCACATCACCCCAGCATCCCTAAACCATATGTTGAACCAGAGGCCTCATTCGGACTCGCCGCCCACCACCGCCAAGGTTCTTGTTAATGGAATGCTGCCATCAGATCACTTCAGTGGTGGGGATCTTCCTCCGCCAGCACTTGATGTGCTCGGACCCTCGGATATAGATCCAGGGCTGCAAACATACATGGTAGACGGTCACTATGCTACATTTGTTCCAAATATCGGTGCGCCCACCGCAAATGGCAATGAGGCTTCGTACGATCATGTGGAGCATTCGGCAAGCTTCTTCGACCCGGATAACACTGAAGCAGCCGGGTTACGAGAACAGCTTGCCATGGAGACGCTCGACGAGTTACTGGACTTTTTGCTCTTCCAAAATGGGTCTGTGGGAATTTTTGATGCCACCAACAGCACTCTCGACAGGCGGAAGAATTTAATGAACAGGATTCGTCAGAGAGCGGGACCAGAGCTCGGTGTTTTATTTCTGGAGTCTCAATGTCTTGATGACAATGTCAGTGTGACGCATGCTTGCTGATGCATAACGTTGGCTAAGGTTTTAATAGCTGCTGGAGTCCAACATGCGTTTAAAATTATCAGGTCCTGACTACAAGGATCAAGATCCCGTGACTGCTTTGGCGGACTTCAAGAAGCGTGTTACTCTCTACGAGAAGGCGTACGTACCGTTGGGCGAGTATGAAGAACGGAACAACATGTCCTATGTGCAGGTAGGCTGTTGCGGATACAGATCTGAACCCTGCAAAAGCGTGCTAAAATCTGCGTAGATGATTGATGTTGGGCGCAAGGTCGTCTCCCACCAGATCCGCGGGTTCCTGTCAGCTCAAACAGTCTATTATCTGCTGAACTTCAACCTCTCTCCACGACAGATATGGATTACGCGGCATGGTGAATCTTACGACAACCTCAGCGGCAAGATTGGCGGAGACTCGGACCTCAGCCCGACCGGTCTTGCCTACGCAAGCGCTCTTACTAGGTTCATCCAAAGCGAACGGAAAAAGTGGGATATCCGGCAGCAGGACAGGGTTGCATCAACTCATTTCCCTCCCCAACCTGGAGACACGACCCCCCCGAACCCAGAGTACATTGTTCAAGGCGATGGGGATGGGAGTTATGCTTCGAAAAGCTTCTGCGTGTGGACTTCGATGCTGAAACGGAGTATTCAGACGGCACAGTACTTCGATGAAGAGGAATTCGACATCAAACAGATGCGCATGTTGGATGAACTCAATGCCGGGGCTATGGAGGGTCTCACGTACGATGAGATCAAGACTAAGCATCCAGCGGAATACGAGACCCGCAGAAAAGATAAGCTGCATTACCGATATCCTGGAGCGGGCGGTGAGAGCTATCTGGATATCATCAATCGGCTGCGTGCCGTCATCGTCGAAGTGGAACGGATGACGGACCACGTTCTTCTCGTCGGTCATCGATCGGTTGCCCGAGTCCTCCTGGCATATTTCAAGGGTCTCAAGCGAGAGGAGGTGGCTGACCTTGACGTGCCGCTGGGGACGCTGTACATGCTGGAACCGGTGAGTAGATTGTTCCAGGAGGTGGATGCAGAACTGACGGCTTTGATTAGAAACCATATGGTGTCGAGTTCAAGGCTTATCGGTACAACCCGCGAACCGATTGGTTCGACTACATACCAGATTACCAGTTACGACGAACGACCCATTTTACTGCGGCATAGTCTATCTTTTGCATTAAGGAGTTGGGACTACAGGACAATTCAAGCATGGTGCGATGGCGTTTTCATCCCAGGGGCTTTCTCGCATTGGCAGCAGGGTCCTTTGTATATTCAGGAGCGATGGAGACTCGTTTGGTTTGTTGGGATATACGGCTGTTGTACGAAGCATTAGGATGCATTAAATCGGCTGGAACGAGCTGTACCAACAGACACATATTGAGACAGCTCGAATGCCTGTGATATGTTTTCCAACCCCTCCCTTGTGGTTGAGTACCCTTCCCCCTCCCCCCCAGCACCTCCGCTTATCCTTCCGCTTCGCACATTTTTCTCCCCAACGGTATTCCATACACCAGTGAAGATTGTTCCACTGGTCCTCGATCAGCTACTGCAATTGGATTGCTCAATGCTTAATTGAGTCCCATGAACAGTGGACGGACAACCTGCCAGTACACGGGCACGCGAAAGCACGCCCTTGACCTGCTTTCTAGAGGCTCTACCTTGATATTCAGCTTCGGTCTCCTAGTCGGAGTAGTAAGTGACTAACATTGAAGCCCTGAGGGCTGCGCAGCGTTGGTTGCTGCAATACGTCGTCGTCTTTCGACCTAGCCCGCGCATTGGCCAGCTCTTTGTGATGGACGAGACCGCATCACACATGTCGGGTTCCCAGGCGGGGACCTCGGTCTCTGCTGGAGCGAAGAGAAAGCGTGCAACCGATCCCAAATTCTATGCAGTCCGGGCAGGACACAAACCAGGCATCTACCACACATGGAGTGATTGTCTCGAGCAGGTCCGGGGCTTCAAGAAGGCGCTTTGTGAGCATACCCTGTCCTGCCATCCCCAATTACCGAGATAGCTGACATTGAGGCTTACAGTCAAGTCTTTTCCGACCCTAACGGATGCTGAGCGTTACCTGGCCGGCGAGAACCTGACAACAGGAGGAACCTCATCGTCTACTCTGGGAGGGAAGTTCTACGCAGTTAAAAGCGGACGGGTGCCGGGCATATACACCGATTGGCCGTCAGCACAAGAACAGATCACTGGTTGGCAAAAGCCCAAACACCGCAGCTTCGCGACCAAGGCTGAAGCGCAGAGGTTTCTCGATGAGGACGCACACAGGACCGGGGATTCACCAGAAGCCACAGAGGGAGAATCAACGATCTCATCGTATCAGCACCCAAGCGAAACACTTGACAACAGCGCCACGAAGCCACCGGCACCGAAGAAAGCCAAGAAAACATTGAATGGGTCGTCAAGGAGCACAAAACAAGCACCAATCGAGTACAATGAAGCACAATGGGCACCTGGTACGGGACCGCTTCCTCCCGGCGCAGAAGATGGGTTTGACCCGAATATAATCCTCGACCCCGCAAGCGGCAATGTAATCTACAAAACGCTGGAGCAGCGGCAGGCGACCAAACCACATCCTGCAGGCCCTGCTCACTCTGGTACATTGCGAATACATACAGATGGCAGTTCACTGGGTAACGGTAAGGCCGGGGCATTTGCTGGAATCGGCGTCTACTTCGGGCCAGGGGACAAACGGTAGGCTTTGGGAAACGATGTACCACAACTAATCAATGCTGAGACGGTCCACATAGGAATCTTTCCGAGACTCTTCCCGGGCCACGGCAAACGAATCAACGAGCCGAGCTCACGGCTATCCTTCGGGCTCTGGAAATCGTGCCCAAGAACCGAGCCGTGAGCATCATAACGGACAGCAAGTACGCAATTGACTGTGTGACGGATTGGTATCGCAATTGGCGGAAAAATGGGTGGAAGACTTCTGCGGGGAAAGCAGTAGAAAACAAAGACCTGGTGGAAAATGTCCTTTCGAGAATCGAAGAGCGGCAGTCGCTGGGGACACAGACGGAGTTTGAGTGGATCAAAGGGCATGCTCACCATCCCGGCAATGTTGAGGCAGACCGCTTGGCCGTTGAAGGCGCCAGGAAGGGTGCGTTGTCGTGAGAGTATTTTCAGGCCAAAATGAGAGAGCATCTGGTATAAAAGTGCACACGCTATTCAGCGATGAAGAGATGAGCGTTGTCGCAGCTTCAGAAATGATTTAAAGATTGGCTTTAGCTCTCACTCTCGGAAGCTTTGCAGAAACAGAAAACATATGAGAAATATACCCATTCAACTACATCCTTGACATGACCCTGTGCAGCTGATTTATCTACAGTCGTCAATTTTGCAAGTCGGAAACTTCATTTGATTCTCTATTCTGTTCAGAATGGCTCAAGTTCAATTTGATCGATGATATCTACAGGCCGATGGCAGCAAAAAGCTGTCTACTGGCTTTAAAACCGATAGAGTGAGCGCCATCCATCTTCTTTCTGTACCTCGCTCCTGGGTTTACCATTCGACTTATTACCGAGAAGGCGCTGCTTGGGTTGGTGGGCAGAGGTCGTAACGGTGAGTGTTCGTAGCACCACTATGCTTTTTGATCAGTCTATCAGGCCTAAATATCTGTGAGCAGACTGGTTATGGGTTTAAGTATGCCACTCGGTATGCGAGGCTCCGAAGTTCTTCCACGGTTTCTTCAAGAGGAAACCGCGAGGATCTGGATCATTCGGACTCCTTCCAACTTCACCAACAAGTCGAGCATGATAGTGGTATTGAGCCTCCAGAAAGGGGCGTCAACGCGAAGGATAGCAATCGAAAAGGGGCAATTTTCGATGACGATAGCCTCTGTCGGCCCCTGGAGCACCATATTGCATGAGCTATAGCAAAAATGGCTGGAGAGTCCATGATGCTTCTTAGTCGACGAGAACGGAATGGAAAATATAAATCATATCACTAAGATAGTACAAACCCAAGGGTCCAGCCTGCATATGCAGATTGTTGCGCTACCTTACTCGTGTTTAAGGGTTAAGGAGGAGCTGCAGCACGCCATAGTAATTTCGGACTTTAAATCTTCTCCGCTATGGCGTGCTGCAGCTCCCCCACGACTCGCCCCCTGAACACGAGTAGGTATGAATTGACTTCTATCAAGGGATGCCTGCAGATGCCCAATGACAAAATAGCCCGGCAGAGACTGACAGACCTGACATGTTGAGACGCCATCTAGGGTGTATGCAGCCTCAATTGGACCTCTAGCCTTGCTTAACCATGACCTTTTGTGCATTGTTAGCCCATCACCGTACGGAGTACTACCTCATTTACCATTCAGCTCCGCACGAAGTGTCCACCATGTCCGACTTGCGCACCATGCACTTCTCTCGTCGAGGCAGCCGTTCGCTGGGACTGCCGTGGGGTTTGGTTCTTCACGTCTACTTCAGGGGATACCGCATATCAGAAAGGTCACGAGCATGATGATCGATAAGGCTCTCTCTACGCTACGGCCATCACAATGTTCATAGTTCCTAGTAATGCTCTGGATTACGTCTTGCATGTCGCCATCATTTAATATCCCTGGTCTCCCATGACCGTATAGAGAATCGAGAGAGATAATGAGATTTAGGCGGTCGAGAAGTCAAGTACGATAAAGAGAGGACTGCAAGAAAATGCTGCGTTGTTCAGGCAGAAGCGAAGATCATGACTAGTAGAGGAAGAGACGTTCCCAGATACACTACCAAAACACACCAAACCGGCCGGGTCTCCATACCGGCATTTATTTTACACGAGTCTCTGTATCCGATCCAGCCGAGAGCCTGCTGATTATCCCTGTGTGGTTTCCACCAATGCCCGCGTACGTTCGATCGACCATTGATGCGTCTTCGCATTATCCTTCACATCCGTCCAAAGGGTAAATCAAGTGACTAGGGAACGAGTCGGCTCGTGCATCTCCTGCGAGCTTCGTACATTCTGCCCTCCTTTTGTTGATCCAACAGGTGCAAGAGGTCCAGTAAGGTTAACCCAATAAGAGAAGATCTCGACTTGTCGTTTGACCCTTAGCTTTGATTCTCGGCAGTCGTAGTAGGAAAATCGTCCGAAAAATCGAGCGGTAAGAACCTACATAGGTTTATGGTACCTTAGTGACGCAGGCAGCCTGGAACCCGCGTCTGATTGTTTTGCAAGGCTAGGAGCCTTGAATCATGCAGCTCCAATCTTATTTATTGGTTGGCTTGCCACGCTTGTGTGGTCTCTTGAATGCGATTATTCCAATGGTCCACGATCATTCAGGCTTATTCGGTTGATGTATGCCCTGACTCTTGCAAACGCAAGCCTATATGCTTGAAAGCGGAGCTGACGTATCAATACTCGACATTGTTATCGAACGGAGAATGCCGTCCTTACATCTTGTTCGAAGAACCAATTTCATCAATGTGGGAAGTGCTTTTGACCGGCTTATAAAGTTGAAGTGGTGGACACTTCGTGCGGAGCTGAATGGTAAATGAGG
>QQTW01002606.1_pt1 | contig 13171 bp, 16 predicted proteins | sample 1904831 | NCBI WGS metagenome assembly QQTW01 (sample SAMN09435610, study PRJNA476489) | Subsurface metagenome, whole genome shotgun sequencing project. | reverse complement strand
TGCCCAGCAAGGAGTTTAGTAATTTCAAGTCTGTGCTGTAATAGTAAAATTTATCACCCTAGGTACGGGAGAGCCTTATGACATTAGTTCGTTGGCAACCATACCGAGAATTTGCAAGCTTACAACAGCAGATGAACCGCCTGTTTGACGGCATGATATCGATAGATTCGAGCGACTTAAATGGTGGCAACACCTTTATGCCCGCTGCCGAAATAAACGAAACTCCTGAGGCAATTCACCTGAAACTAGAAGTTCCTGGATTAGAAGCTAAAGACCTTGACGTGCAAGTTACGCAAGAAGCAGTTTCCATAAAGGGTGAGCGCAAGTCTGAATCGAAGACTGAGAAAAATGGTGTCACTCGCTCAGAGTTTCGCTACGGGTCTTTCCGCCGAGTGATTCCCTTACCTGCTCGGATTCAAAATACCAACGTAACAGCGGAGTACAAAGACGGCATCTTGAATCTGACACTACCCAAGTCAGAAGAAGAAAAGAATAAAGTCGTCAAAGTGAACCTGGATCAAGTTGCTTAGACTGATTGAAGCAAACTACTTTTCCAGGTAGTAGTAGCTTAAACTAAATTAAAGCCCAGTTGCTCTTCTGCAACTGAGCTTTTTTATTGATCTATGGCTGCTATTTTAAAAAAACCTAAAAAATAGCGATCACGGCGAACCCTCCATCAAGCACTACTAGCTCCGTTGACCACGATGTGCTGACCAGAAACCCAACGCGCATCCTCTGAACGAAATTCTAGATGAGAGTGATTTCTCCAGTATCAAGGTCATAGCGGCCTCCAACAATTTTGAGCTTACCATCTAGTAATCGTTGAGACAGGATCGTTGAGTCCTGTTTCAGCTTTTGAATTTGATACTGAACGTTCGCAACCACAGCCTGATCAACCCGATCATCTAATTCACCTTCTATCTTGGAGATAGCAGGTTTGATGGCTTTGACAAAAGAACCAATATAACCTGGGAGACTTTGCCCTTGAACCGCAGCGGTGACAGCACCACAACGTTCATGACCTAAGACCATAACCAAAGGAGTACCGAGGAGTTCTACAGCATATTCCAAGCTGCCAAGCACCTCTGGAGTCACGATGTTCCCGGCAACACGGATGTCGAACAAATCACCGATTCCTTCATCAAATAAAATCTCAGGCGGCACACGTGAATCAGCGCAGCTAAGTAGAGTCGCAAAGGGATGTTGTGCTTGGGCAACTTCTTTCACACGTGCCCGTGATTGATCTGGATGCTCGCCCAATTGCAGCATAAACCGCTGATTTCCGTCCATTAAGCGTTTAAGAGCGGCGTCGGGATTGAGAGTTTCTGCCAACGGGGCGGCGATCGCTTGCTTGGGCTGCATACTCCAGAGCGCACTTCCCATAACAGCAGTCACCGCGGCAATTCCGCCAGTTCCTGTTAAGTTCAAGAAACTGCGACGGTTTATCAGTTCATTATTTTGCTTCATCACAATTGAGAGACAGAAAATTTTAGCTTACAACGAGGCGACGCATCTAATCGAGCGAATTTCCGTAGCATCTGAGACGTAACAGCTACCTCCAAACTTGTTGAGAACTGGGCGAATGGCTGCCACTATAGGTTGGATTTTTTCTGGGACACAAAAGGCGATTATGTAGACATTATCCAGCATGGTTATGTCTAAATCTTCAGAGCCCCCTCCCAAACCCTGTCCGGCAACGTTTCGAATCACCAGATACCCTGATATCTCTGACTGTTTTAACTTGTCTAGAATTTTTCCCAGCTCGAATGAATTGGCAATGATTTCTATGCGTTTAACTTCATGCATGATGTTATCTCCAGAACATATTGATTCCGTACAGATATAAAGGAATTCCCAAAATGATGTTAAAAGGAAACGTTACAGCCAATGCAGTAGAAACATACAGGCTGGGATTAGCTTCCGGAACCGTTAACCGCATGGCGGCGGGAACGGCGATGTAAGAAGCACTGGCACACAGCACCGCAAACAAGAGCGCGTTTCCTTGATCCATACTAATAAATTTTGCAATCAGGAGTCCAAGGCATGCATTGACGATCGGGATCAGAATCGCAAAAAAGATGAGGAAAGTGCCTGTCTTTTGCAAATCTTTGATCCTTCTAGCAGCGACTAGTCCCATGTCAAGCAAAAAGAAAGTCAAAATACCGTAGAACAATCCCTGAGTAAAGGGTTCCAAAACATGCCAACCGCGCTCTCCAGTCAGAACTCCAATTACAAGGCTACCAACTAGCAGAAAGACGGAGCTATTTAGGAACGCTTCTTTTAACACTTCTGACCAGGACAAATCCCGTTCTCCCTGGTTGGCTGTAAATATATTGACGAGAATAAGCCCAACGATAATCGCCGGAGATTCCATCAATGCCAAGGCAGCCACCATGTAACCGTCATACTCAATCCCTAGTTCGGTCAGGAATGTACTAGCTGTAATAAACGTCACAGCACTGATGGAGCCATATGTTGCCGCGATCGCAGCAGCATCGTAGGTATCAAGCTTCAGCTTCAGGATAAAAAAAGTATAAATAGGAACAAGGCAAGCCATGAACATGGCTGCTAGCATTGCCATGATGACTTCCTGAGTGACTCCGCTTTTAATCAGTTCCACTCCTCCCTTAAATCCGATCGAAAATAGTAGGTAGAGAGATAACAGTTTCGGGATGGGAGCCGGAATCTCTAGGTCAGATTTGACAAAAACTGCTATCATCCCTAGAAAAAAAAACAAAATTGGTGGATTCAGAATATTTGAAACGATCAGACTTGTATTCATATCCACTCCTTACCTGGAAAAGCGAAGAACCCGAAGAAAGTTTTACTCATAAATAAACTAATGTACTGGCACGCTATAACAGCTTGTGTAAAACCACTGTATGACAATTGAACCACGAAAAATCATAAGTAATTCTTATGTACAACTAAGAAAACTTTTTGATTAATCTAAAACACTACCCGCGCGCGTGAGAATCTACTTCAAACCTTGAGCTGCTTGCTTAATGGAAGTAAGTAAGTTTAAGGGCAAATGCAGCATGTTGAGAGTGCTGCCTTCTGTCCCTTGTTCAGGAGCAGGACCATGATAGTCACTACCGCCAGTCATGAGTAAGTCGTAGTCAGCGCACAACCGCTCTAAATTGGAGACTTGAGTATGCGAGTGGCTGGGATGATAAACCTCAACCCCCATCAACCCAGCCTCTACAAGTTCCTTTAGTACTGCTTTAACAGTACCGCCTCGGAACAAATGAGGATGCGCCCATACTGGTACAGCACCACAACTGCGTAACAAGGCAATTCCTTCACTAGCAGAAAACTTCTCGTAGTGTACATAAGCAGGTCCATCATCCCCTAGCCAACGCTCAAAGGCTTCACGAGCAAATTGAACATAACCCGCTCTCACTAGGGCCGCAGCAATATGAGGACGCCCTGGTGCCATACCAGCTCCAAACTGGGGCAACTCAATTGGATATCCCAGTTCTGCCAGGTTTGCTACCATTTGCCTCGCACGGCGAAACCGTCCCTTCAAACGCTCCTTTAAAGGAGGATTCAACTTACCGGCATCTGGATAAAACCCCAGAATATGCAAAGAACGATTGTTGTAAACTGTGCTTAGTTCTATGCCGGGAACAATTTCCAGTTGGTAGGGAATGGCAGCGGTAAACGCTTCATTCCAACCGGAGAGGGTGTCATGGTCAGTGAGGGCAAGGGCTCGGACTCCGGCCTCAACTGCAGCGGTAACCAGTTCAGCAGGGGTTAGAGACCCATCAGAGTAAGTAGTGTGACAATGTAGTTCGAGCATATTTTAATTATGAACTTAGTAGTACAAAAATAAGTGCATTACATTCACAACTGGGGAAAGTCGCTGATTCGGGTAGGACTGCTCCTCTGCCTCTGCTTAATGGTAGACAGTTATAAGCCTGCTATTGCTTCTGTTCACACCTATCCAGAAGGAGCGGGACAAGTGATGTATCGATCGCAGCAAAGCCTGCGGGATGTGTCAGATCAGGCATGGCAAACTGTATTATTCAAGCGACTTAAGTTGGGTCAGGTGGACTGTGTACATTTGCGGCTGGTAGGATTTCCCGGCATCACATTGGCACACCCTAGACAATTGCGAATTACTGCTGGAACTGGGGAAGTTTGGACAGCGGCGGATGTGGGTTTTGAGTCATCCTTACCTGCCAATGTAGGGGAGTATGACCTGCTTGAAATGATGAACCAGTTAAAGTCCAACACGCCCTTACGATTGAATCTACCTTTAAAAAACGAGCGCTATGTGGAACTGCTTGTACCTCCTTTTGCAGTGCAGGAGTGGCGGTCACTGGTGAATCATCGCGAGCTGTAATATCGTCTGAAGCTACAGCGAAGAGAGCTTGAACACACGTCTGTAGGTTAGCTTTATTACATAATGGTGATTACCAAGAATGGGAAGGTAACAATGGGACAGTTAGAACGGTTGGTTCTGATGGCTGAGGATGAGTTGACGCAGTACAGTACAGATGCCCGCAAAATTGAAAAACTCCGCCAAAAGATTGGTTTATCTGTCTCATTGGCAGAACAACGACAGGTGAAAGAAGCCTTAGAAGCCGAAATGCCAACCGATAGTCTCAGCCAATTGGTGGAAAAACAACGTCAAACTGTCGCTCTTCCTTTCTGGGGTATTGCTGGACTAGGGCTGCTATTGGGAATTTCTTTTTCTCAACCGTTAGACTTTATCGCCACGGTTGTAGGTGCAGTAATAGCATTCAAGCTACAAAAATGGGGCTGGAGACTGGAGGCTAAACGTTTAGTCCTGCAAACCCTATTTGAGATCGAAAACCGAACTCGCCAACCGACTTCAGTAGATGTAGTGAATCCAGCCGAGCGCTGATAGCCTGCAACCTGAAAGCTTCCTGCTGCTTTGAGCGCATTTCTGGTTGGCGTATGGTATCAATTTGATTCTTACAGGAGGGAGGAATTGTTCGGTAGGAAATACAGACTGAAACTGGTGGTATTGGTAAGCGCGATCGCACTGTTTAGCTTCCTAATGACACTCTGTGCCCCTCCAGTACTTGCACAAGATCGGGTGTTTCTTGACCTATCTCTGGACTATTTAGGAGAGTACCAGCTACCTAAAATGAATTTTTTGGCTACACCAGTTGGGGGATTATCAGCAATTACATATGACAGACGGCGCGCTCGCTTCTACGCCCTCTCTGATGACCAAAGCGAATTTGCTCCTGCCCGGTTTTACACCCTCAAGATCACTCTCAATTCCAGCGAAACAGCGAAAATAGGCATCCAGAAAGTAGAAGTAGAATCCGTTACCTTTCTCACTAGCAAAGACGGTCAAACCTATCCCAAAGGAACAATCGCCCCCAAAGGCATCGCTCTAACTCCCCAACAAACCGTATTTATCTCTGGCTCTAGCGTCGCCCATAACCAAATCGCTCCGTTTGTACAAGAATTCGACATCGATACTGGACAGATGCGTGCTAGCCTGCCCATCCCAGAGCGTTATCTTCCCAACGTAGCTGATGAGCTTGAACGTACCAGAGGCGTTACACAAACCAGTGCTTTTGCATCCTTAACTTTCAACCCTACCGGCACTATCCCAGCTAGTGGGGAACCCATTCGCTTGTTCACCGCAACTGAATCTGCTCTTGTACAGGATCAAGATCTACCTGGTTCAGAACAGGGAACCAAATGCCGTTTCCTGCACTACTTAATTGGCTATGGAGGACCCGTCCTGATTTCTGAGTATTTCTATCCACTACTGACTCCTGATGGCGCTATTTCGAATGACTTAGAGGAATTAATAGCTGTGGATCAGGGTGGTCACTTCCTCAGTTTAGAGCGCTCCACAGATCAGTTGGGCTTCAGCGAAAAGATTTTTCAGATGGCAACCGGTGGGGCAACTGACACATCGAGAATTGCTAGCCTCAAGGGTTCGCTTAACGGCATCAGACCAATCCAGAAAAAGTTGCTGTTAGACTTGAGCGAACTGGGTATTCCTTTAGACAACTTGCAAGGAATGACGCTCGGCCCCCGCTTGAGTGATGGCACACAAAGCCTAGTTTTGGTTAGCGATGATAATTTTGACGATAAGCAGGTGACCAAGTTGCTTTTGTTTCGTCTCTCAAAGCCCAAAACTATTACTACACGGTAGTAGAGATAGTTAAAAGCTAGCTGTAATGCTTTGCTTTCACTTTCTTCTAAAAAGACTTGGATAGTTTGCTGTCCAACACCTTTTTATAGTAGAGATTCCTTCACCTGATTATTTCACTTTGCTAGTGCAGCGCGGCAAAATTTTTTCGACAGTTTATAATTTCTCTAGAAGGAATTAATTAACCGGAAGGAGAAGACAAAAACCTGTGCGTGGACCAAAACCAACCCCGATTAAGCTCTCGCATCGCCAACGTCTGCTGCTTCAAAAGATAGTACCAGAGTGCAACCAGTCCATCAGTGATATAGAACCCATTTGGGCTCTTCTGAGGATGAGCTAAAATCAAAAATAAATGCCGTACTCCAGTAGCTTAACCGACGCATAGTGGGAAATTATTGCGCCACTCTTACCCAAGAAAAAGCAAACCCGACCGCCCAAGTGGACAAAGCGACAAATTCTAGATGGCATGTTCTATCAACTGAAGAACGGTTGTAATTGGGGCGACTTGCCCAAAGACTTACCGCCCTACTCTACGGTGTTCACAGCATGACAAGCAATGGCGCAGCGAGGGTGTATTCGATGAGATTATGAATGCGTTACATGCACAGGTGCGGCAACGTGCCCAAAAAAACCGAACTGGACGCGATTGTTAATCATCGACTCACAAGCGGTGAAGAATACGTGCAATGCCAGTGTCGAATCGAAAGGATTTTGTCATTACAAATGCACAAACGGCATCAAACGACATCTAGCGGTCGATACTTTGGGAGTGCCATTTTTCACGCACTGTACGAAAGCAAACGTCACTGACGACCAGGGTTTGATTGAGATGTTCAGCCACCACTTGGACTACTTTCGTGCCAAGCCAGTCAACATTCCAAAGATCACGATTTTGCTTGACCACGGCTATCATCCTGACACGATCCGGCAAGCACTTCAAGCGCTCTATCCGCAAATCATGACCAAGGTGCGCTTCCAGCTTGCTCCGAAGCCCACGAAAGCCGAAAAAGCTGCCCTTGGCAAAACTTATTTGCAGGAATACTACCAATTGCTCGTTCGCCTGCTTGTGCTTTAGCAAACAAACGTGACATTGACAAATTCAATCCCGCTTCATCCACGAACACCAAATTTCTGACGTCTATTTTGTCTAACCAACGTCTATAATCATGTCGCAATTCTTGAACTCGTGGCGTGTCTTGCTCACTAGCATATAGAGTTTTTTTTACGGCGTAAGCGTAATTTTTGGACGGCACGGTGCATGGTGCTAACGCTCACACTAATCCCCGTCCGTTCCCGAAACTGCTTGCATAATTCTCTTAGTAATAAATCGTTTTTTGCCTCAATTAAGGACTTGATAATTGGCAGATGCTCATCCCGAATTCTCGGTTTTTGGTATCCTCCACGACGCAGGGCAACGACAAAGTCCATTTGTTCGATAGTGGCGCAACAGGTTGCGCACAAATGATAAGCTGACCTTGAAGCTTTGCGCTAACTGGCGCTGCGAGCCTTCCTTGGCTTCATAAGCATCTATGACACGACGACGTAAATCCCCTGAGTAAGCTACTGGCATCGCCTCAAACAATCACTCCATTTCTAGCTTACTAGAGTTTGTGGTTCAACTACCTGAAAATTGCTGTAACTCCCAAACAGTCCTAATCGCTAGACGGCAAAAGTACAACCACGCGAATCTCTAGGATCTGCCTTTCACCACCCAGCTCGGAGACACCGATGGCTGTCCAGGCTGGATTCCAATCGCCAAAAAACTTCTTTTTCTCTGCATTGAACATCTGAAAATGTTTTTGCAAGCCGACATGATAGCTTGTGATATCAACAACATCTCGTGGGCTGGCGGGAATTGCCTTGATTATCTCTCCCAGATTAGCAAAGGCGAGCGCGATCTGCATTTGCGGATCATCACTCATGCTGCCGTCCTCTTCAAACCCAATCTGTCCGGAGATAAAGGCAAATCTGCCAGATGCTGTCACACCGGGAACGTAATCATAGGCTTCGTAGATGGCTTTGTGATGATCGGTTTTGATCCATTGGGGTTGCATGACTTAATATCCTCATCTGCGTTAAACAGTTGAAATTTTTATAACCGATTAGGCATAACTATTATTGGTATCGTTTGTCTGCGTTCGGGCGCATAAGTCTAGACCCATCGATACACCGTCGTATGGTCTACCCTGAGGTCCCGTTCTAGCATCATTTCTGACAAATTGCGGTAGCTCAGGGGATAGCGCAGATACCACCGAACACACAACAGGATAATGTCGGATTGAAAGTGCCGCCACTTGAAAGGGTGCTTGGACATGAACGGGGTGGGTTGAGCGAGCAGCAGTAGATACAAATGCTACTTCTACCAGACTAATACCAGGAGTTGCAACACAACCTTATGGTCTCCATTACTCACCTCTGAACCGCTGTCCTTCGGTGAGGTATCCGTCTCGCTTCCACCAATCCAAACCACCCATCAACTCCTTCACGCGAAACCCCAGTCGCGCCAGATTGAGTGTGCCCTTGGTCGAGGCGTTGCAGTCGATGCCGTCGCAGTAAACCACTTAAAGCGTGCTTCGGTTAATCCGCTCCACGTGGATTATCGATCACGAATAGCCACGTCCCATCCGGCTGACGACGGACCACCTCGGCATTTTTCCCCGTTAAGGTGACCGGATTGCCATCGGGTCCCTTGGTGGTAGCACTCCACGTTCCACGCGACATGGCAAGATTCCCGTCTGCGCTTTGGAATGCCTTGATCTCTGTTGTGAAACTGACTTCGTCAAACGCGATCCACGTTTTGAGGGCCTCACGAATGGCCGCTTGACCTGTGACAACCTCCCCCGAGTCGAGTACAAACGTGGCGTTTGGCTCGTAGAGGGCAACGACGGTCTCTAGATCCTTTCGCTGAAGCGCCTCCATAAGTAGGATGTCGCATTCTTCTGGTTTGCGTGCTGGCATATTCTCTCTCCTTTCTGAGTTAAATCCACTATGACAGACACACAGACAGAGCGTATGCTAAGAGCTTGCGGCGTTTTTACAAGATCTTGCTATCGTCGCAAAAAGGCTTTGGGAGTGATTCCAACAAGACGCTTGAAGTGATAATTCAAATGTCCCTGACTAGAAAATCCAACGATTTGAGCAATATCTGCGATCGCTAAATTTGTTTTAAGTAAGTCTTTGGCACGGTCAACTCGACATTTAATTTGATATTGATGAGGGGGTAAGCCTGTAGATTGCTTGAACAAACGGGCGAAGTGATAGGGACTGAGTTTAACAATCTCGGCGAGTTCAGCTAAACTTACGTTCTGGTCTAAGTTCTCTTGAATGTAGTCAATGATTTGTTTAAGCGGCTGCTGTGATAAGCTGCCTTGAGGTAAAACTGCTGGCTTTCGCGTTGAGTATTGAAATAAAAGATGCGTAGCTAAAGCATGGGTCATGGAGTCTGCATAGAGACGACTATTTAAATCGTTGGTTTCAAGAGCCGTCTTCAGCGCCAAACCAAACTGTACAATTAAGGGATCGCTCAGTGCTGATGGTTGAGGGATGAATTCAATACGGTCGTTCCCCCAAGTTTCTTCACTGATTTGCCTAAATAGTTCTGGATCTAAATAGAGTTGTAGGAACTCGGCTTCGCGATCCCAACCAAAAGAGTGACTGAGATTAGCCGGATATAACCCGATCTGACCGGGAACAGCTTGTATATTCTCAGCACGTCCATCAATAACTTGGTTGAGAAGATAGGGTTTGCCTAACTTGATGCAAATTTGATGATAAGGCAGACAGTGTTCGGACACACTAAAAGGCGGTTGATGATGATGAACGAGAAAAATACGATCCCAATTAGCCTTAGCACTAGAGGTAACAGGCGCACGAGGAAACGTCTGTGAAATCTCCTGCATGAATTTGGTACTGATAGATGCTGAAGAGGAGGAAAGCATATTTTTAAGCTTCTATCGTAGAAATATTCTATTTATAGCAGATATTGCGTCAGGGATATTGTCAACTTAATTGGAAAAAATCAAAATCAAGTACGATAATTTTTATCAAAGTCTGCCCGCGATCGCTACCTTTTGTTAGCTACTTGAAGGGAAAATTTATTGTCCAGAAATTTACTATATCGCTCTAAACAGCAGTCAACTTGGCGATTGCCTACGGCGGCAGTGCTGGAAGCAATCGCATTGTTCTCCTGCTCAATCAAATCACTTTCGGTCGTATAAATTGAATCACCTTCACTAATACTCGTTTGAGTAGCAAACTGTCGCGCATAAGTAGGTTGGCGCAATTAAACTTACAATAGTTTTCAATCATTGCGAGGGTTTCAGGCAAAGTTATCTTATATTTGATTTAGCCCACCTACTTAATTAACTTTATCTTGCACCCCAGCGTCGGCAAGGATCAGACTTCGCTCTTGACGCTCTGCATTGCGATCGCATATCTTCTTATTGTGCCGTTTCAACCAAAAGTATCGCATTAATGGTATGCCTACAAATGCCGTGCCGTAGCTCAAGAGCAACAAACAGATATTGTGGGCGCTGCCATTCGTAATAATCTCTTTCACTAACAAGCTCTCCAGGTAAATGGCTCCTGCTAAATTGAGTGTTCCAAGGATTGCACTCAATGCGATCGCACCTGGGCTTGCAGCACTGAATTTTTGTGGAATTTCTTGAAGGCAAGGTTCCACAGGCAAAACCTGCTGCTCGGACGCGGAGGATTGCAGTTCGGGAAACACATACACGATATTTCCTTCGAGGCTCACTGTTGGTTGCCCGTTGAACCTAGTTAGTACAGGCAGCATATAGTCTTCGTACTCTTGAGCGTAGCGGGAGCCAATATCGTCTAAATAGGGAGCAATTTGTTCTGCTACTACCGCACCACCATTGTTGCGAATGACAGAGGCAATTACCTTCTGGCGGCGTTCTTCTAGGTCTGTATTCGGGTTGCCATTGCCAAAGAGAAACGAGAAAATAGATCCAAGAAAATTAAGCTGACTTGCTTCATCCTGCTGTTCTTGGTGATGCTCGTTCGACTGACTTTTTATTTGGCTTTGCTCTTGGTGTCGCCTGTCGTAATTCGGAGAAAATACATCGAACCAACTAGGATTAATCCAGGCAGTAGGTATGAAATTATCATCGTCGCTGGTAATTTCGTGAACTGTAATAATCACGAATAAGTAGGTTGGCGCAATTAAACTTACAATAGTTTTCAATCATTGCAAGGGTTTCAGGCAAGCTATCTTATATTTGATTCAGCCCACCTACTTAAAGCCTGCGATACTGTGTGGTAATCACGGGATTACCACACAGTATCGCAGGTGAGGGGAAGCGGTATTGTTTTTTTGGCGTTGCCGATTAAATATATGAATTTTGGCAACGAGACATTGCATTGCAACATCTCTAAATTGGTTTTGAAATCATGGAAAATCATTCTCACACTTGAATTGGGCAACGCCAAGTTTTCTATCTCTCTGTCATTTTTTCTCTCAAGTTAGAGGTGGACTTGAGAAGCACCATCAAGTATTGCTGGAGGCGAGAAATCCTCAAGTTTCTCTTCAGCATCGCGCACGGCAGCTTCTACAAGTTCAGGATCAGGTGGTTTGGGGCGCATCAACTCAGGAACACTATCTTCAATCTCTCCTGTAGACACATCCACCATAGTGTCCTGAGCCAGAGCCGTTTCGACAGCTAACGCAACCGCTTCTTCCTCTGTTAAAGCAGGCTCAAGCTCGACATCAGCATCTAACTCTAATTCGGAGGTTGACGTTTCTTCTCCAGCTTCAGGGTGTATTTTTGGGAGCAACTCCTGTACAGCGTTCACGGGTTCAGACTTTGAGGAAGTATCCTCAAAGTCTGCTGATTGCGTTTTGACCGTCGGTTTTTCTTCAGCAATGACTGATAATGACTGAGCGGGTACAGGTGTACGCTTATCAACAATCTGGACCGTTGCTTCATCCCGATCTTGTTGCAGTTCATCTGCTGGTAAAGAAGCTTCGGCGTTAGGACTTCCAGGTGTTGTTTGAGAGGGGGTTATTGTAGCTATATCAACACTTTTATCGGGGTGATGCTGGTTAGAAGTCCCCTTTGGCTTATAGTACAGCCATGTATAGATACTGAGGAATACAATAGACGTTTTGCGTGATAAATGGGTCGAGGTTTAAGCACCATCATCCCCACTCAGTTTTTAGCTTAAGCGGCTCTGCGGTCGTGGTGTAGGTTAACAAGTCGATTGCGATAAGTCTGCGCTAAGACTTGAAACTGTTTCATGTGGGCTAACGTATGCTCCACAACAATCCGTTGCTTTGGCCAATTGCGGTTGGAGCGCTTTTGGGCTGGCGTGAGGTCTTGTTTCGGAAGCTTCTTCTTGGGAATCACCACTATATGGTCTGGATAATCGGTTTCAATCCCTTGATAGCCTAAATCCACTCGCTTGGTCACTTGTTGGGGCAAACGGTCCATTACCCGACTGTGTTTGAGTAAGGAATAATCATGTACTTGCCCACCGGGAACCGAATTACTCACCCAGATTACCCGTCCGTTTTTGGTAACAACAATTTGGGTTTTGACCGTGTGGCGTTTGCGCTTTCTCGAGTAGTACGGCTTTTGCCGTTTTTGCCCACGCGGACGCTGAATAACTTGCTCAGTGCCATCGATCACCACTTCGGTTAACTCTGGATACGCTTGTTGAAATTCCTCCCAATTCCGAATTCGGCGCTTGAGTGGGAGCGGCGGTTGTGGATTTAAATACTTTGCTAACACTGGCTCTAGGCGATGGATCAAGCGATTGAGATTCGACACATGCACCCCACTGTCCAACTGAGCAACTCATAGGTCAGGTAGAGTCGATAGTACATCAGGGGTACGAGCAACTTGTCTTTAAAGCACCTTAACTTATAGTGTCCGCCTCCACCCACCACGCGCTGCCGCGTTCGACTCGTCAAGCGCTTTCGCTCTGCTGCTTTCCACATTGGCTCAATGTCGGCGGCAAGTTGGTCAAACTCCTCAACCGTCAGTCCCGTGAACCGTTGAA
>QQTW01002605.1_pt1 | contig 13172 bp, 6 predicted proteins | sample 1904831 | NCBI WGS metagenome assembly QQTW01 (sample SAMN09435610, study PRJNA476489) | Subsurface metagenome, whole genome shotgun sequencing project. | reverse complement strand
AATGGGAGACGGCGCTGGCTCAACGGCCGGAGAGCGTCAAGGGGAGTTTTCAGGGGAAGGCGGCGTACAACGCCATGGTTCAGAGTCGTGAGAACATGCGGCCGTTGTTCAAAAGGTTCGAGAAGGGGGAGTTGGAAGAGGGGATTTTGGGGCCGGTGGTGGGGATTGTGAGGGCGGCGCAGGAGAGGAGGTACGTTGATGCTAATGATGGGTATTTGACGTTGAGTATTGGGAAGGCGTGAGTTGTCCTATTTTCTTCTGGATGTCTTTCGGGGGGATTGTGACTGACGTGTGAGTGGCTAGGGCGTGGCCGATTGGGGTGACGATGGTGGGCATTCATGAGCGGTCTGCGCGGGAGAAGTTGCACGAGAGTGATAAAGGGCAGGCGCATATTATGAGTGATGAGGTGACGCGGAAGTTTTTGCAGAGTATCAAGAGGTGTTTGAGTTTTGCGCAGACGAGGTGGCCGCCGGATGATCAATTGCAGCTTATGGGTTGATGGTGAGGCATTAATCTATTGCTGTGACTATTTGTTCTATTTGAGATTCCCCATGTCTAATAACATGATGACCAAGACCACGTCTTCTAGATTCCCCATTCGTGAAATAGCTCGCATTACTGGTGTCGACATCCTTATACCTTCACCATGACCTGCTCGAGATCTATCGAGCGCAATTCTTTCCTCCTATCTAAGTGCAGATTGGCATGTCCATTACTGAGATTGGTGGGATCGATTCTATCGTCAGACCCATTTGACGCTCCGACTCGTGTGTCATTGAGTGTAGTGCTGGCTGAGCTTTGGGGAATCATCTCTGACACATCCGCACCTTCACCCATTCCAGTCCGCGCAATGATCTTGCCAGCAGCGTATACACATCCACCAAAGGCAAACCGTACAAGCGAATCTCCTGTCAAGCTTCCTGTAATGAAAATGTCGCGGGCTACCTCTGTTGTCATCTCTGCTTTGGTTCTCAGCGTCTTGGCCGATATCGAGTTACCATCGACATTCTCTGTTTGAGTCTTTTCGCCGGGAACTCTGAGGACCTCTTTTTGCAGATCATCGTGGAGATACTGTAGCGATCCTCGACGTCCAATAGCATATTGTAAGCCGCTGATTTGACGGGTGCTGAGTGTTCCATTCTCCGACCGAAGCGAGACAGATGCATTGTTGCCAGCAATAGCGACGTCGGTTATAGCCGTGTTGGGAAGACCTTCATATACTGCCTCCCAGTCTCTCGGGTCAAAGAAGGGATTGGACTTCCTAGTGCGCAACGGAGATGTGCCAAGTCTGCTTCCTCGGCTGTTCAATGCGGCCAACTTCATTCTTCTGTAGACGCCAGCGTATTCCGGATAGGCTTGTTGATGGCAGGCGCGCAGCGGAGATGGTCGCACGTCAGGCGCCCATTTGAAAATGTGTATTATCTTCTGAAAAGGGGGTATAGAAAGTATGATATCCGCGGCTGTAAAACCAGAACCCACAACCAGAAGCGGAGGAGCTTCAGGGGATAGTTGAGGCGGAAGAGCGAGTAATGGCTGAAGTAGCGGTCGTGGGGCAATTATATGAGAGAAGATGCCTGAAGCCAATACTAAATGTTTGCAGTAAATGTCATGCGACCGTATGTAGAAACCATCCGCTGTCCTAGAGATGCCCTCAACGTCAGTGCTTGTATGGACTGAACCTTCAATCCCGACGTATTTGGGGTATGTTGCAAAGTAGTCGGCAACCGCTCTCCGAGTAGGTCTTGTGAATTGCGGCAGAGCTCGTCCGGTCACTCTGAGGTGATGATCGGCGAATGTGTAGGCTGGCAACGACAGCATCTCTGCATAACTGAGCGATCCAATATCCCAACTAGCAGCTACTGGATTACTCGTCCATTGTCCTCCAGCACGAGTAGCGTCGCCAAGAACGACGTGAGCGACAGCTTTCGTGGGGTGAAATCGCCATTGAATGCAAGGACTGATCTCTAGGGGGTTGGTATCTGCTAAAGGTCGGATGAGAGTATCGAGCAGCACGTTGACTCGAAGCGATTGTGTAGAATACGACAGTCGAGAAGCTGCGAAATGTTCTGTGAGATGGGATGTGTCGATGTCAAGCAGACTCGGCGCATTCTCTAACTTGGCGTGCAGCAGCGGATCTGGATGAGGGGTGGTGGGGTCATAGTAAGGAATATTGCCGTGGAGGATATACGAGAGAATAAGCGCAGAAGGTCCATTGCCAATTATAACGGTGTCAGTAGATGAAGGTAAGGAATTTTCTGGATGAGCCATTGAAGCTCAAGATATTCTATATACAATGCATGTCAAAGAATATGAAATAAGAATAAGAATAAGAAAATGGAATTGCAGGAATATTATACTCTACGTTAAAGAGTTCTGCGTTTGAGGCTCGGTGTCTAGGCTCGGTGTCTAGGCTCGGTGTCTTTGTAATATCTAATGATTAGTCACGTATTGTATCATTGGATGACCGCGGAGACACATGCAAATGTACAGTAAGGTATATACTGTATACCTCATAAAGCCAATCGCCATTCCTATAGTCAATGGGAACAGTGGCCGAAGGTATGCAATGCTCCAGGTTGGTGAGTAAGCGCCAATGTTAAGTTATGTAGGGGCTTCCTTGAGAGCCATCCATCGCGGTCCCGATAACGTGGTACAGAAAGCCATTGATTTGGGTTTCACCCACAGATTGTCATACTCATATGATGGGTCAAACCAATGGTCTCGACGAAGCACAATCGTTGATCAGATCTATGTACAATGCTACGCTGCATCTATCTAGCGGTACTAGCTATCCCGCGATGAGTACCCATAACAGGAAAAATATCTGGAGATTAAATCAGCGTCAAGGTCTGTCGATACAATTATGGATCCCTTACCATGAGTACTCCAAACATCTTTGCTATTAACCATCGGTTGCCAGACACGCGAGACCAGTACTTCATGAGTTCTCTCTGTGCCCCTTGCACGTTGTCCACAACGTCTTCTGTGTTGGCGTCTATACGCTGGATCATCTCACTGTGTACAGATCAGTATCGATTCATCACGAATCTAGAGAGAAGCAGTACCTCTGCTCTGAGACCATGCTTGCGAGCTGACCGAATATGCTGCCCAGCTCACTTATTGTCCGCTCAATGGCCTCGATGGCTTCCCCTCGTGCGTGAATGTAGCTGTTCGTTGGCTGTGCTTCTTCCATCATTAGTAATTGCTGATCGGACTGTGGGCCACCCCGCGCCAGCGCTGAGGAATAAGCCGGGTCTAGGGAAAGGAGATCTGGATTCTGGTTGTTCTGATGGTCTGGTTGTGGTGTGCGGCTCTTAAGAGGTGTATTGTACAGCGGCGATGCCGATTGTTGGTGATCTAGCGACGGTTGCGAGTGTGACGAAACGGATGAGACAAAGTTTTCTGTTCTAGATCGGGAGGCTTGGATGTTTTTGGTACGGACTTCAAGAACGTCTTTGAAATTGACAGAGACATCTGCTAGTTTACCTTGGAGCAAGACCACGACCTATATCAATGTCAGAGCAAGATCGGGCTGTGAACTGAACACTTATTTACGTTTTTGTTGTGCTCGCCCTCCTGATCCCCACCGCTGCTTCTGGTTTGAGGATGTTGTGACCGTGTCAATGTCTGGAGTGCCGAGATTTGTGAGTTCAGTGAGGAGAGATCTTGCTTGATGATATATGTCAATTCTGCGATTTCAACAGGTCGATCGTCGAACAGCGTTTTCCGCTTCGCCACTATATCGCAGCATCCAGTCAATATAGATCAGAGAGCGCATCATTACCACGGATAGGAATCCCATTTCACGTACGTTGGGCCAGTCTCTCTAACTTTGCCATAGTCCCTGTTATGCCTCTTCCAATCTCAGCCGCTCTCCGAGCGAATTCGGATCTCGTACCCCTTCGCGCGCCCTTTGCTTCTCCATTTGGTGACCCTGAAGCGTCCCTTCTCTGCTTATCTGAGAGTAGCGACTGTCGCTGTGCCCCTATTTTCGAGATCGCTTGGCGTTTTTCGATATGTGTAAGAATTGAGCGGAATTCGTTGGTCCGGTCTTGAACTGATGTAGTCGTCATGCTCCGCTCTGGGGCAGACAGAAAAGCCCTTCCAGGATTCTGAACCCCAATTCCAAAGTTGTGAACAATGTATTGCAAGTTCTCTAATGAGTCTAGAGGCTTCGAAGGGTCGCGGCGCAAACTGTGGCGAGGCAGAAGCTGACGAAAAGGGTAGGCTTCGTTGGCAGACACGTCCGAGAAGATAGTCTGCGAGGCTGCCAGAGGATGCTTCGCCGAAGTGAGGTTCTAGAGAATTCTGTGAGGTCTGTGAAGGCGTCCTCCCACTTAGGGTGTCGTCAACCGTACTAGGGGCACCAAGACAAAGCCCGGTGTTGCAAGACGGACAACCTTGCGTATAGGTGATATTGTACCAAGTGCAGTTTTACTGCAGGCGGGTGAACCTTAGACTGAATAGTACCTTAGTGGATGAATCGATATCGAGAAGGGATTCTGTATATAAATTTCTCACACTTCGAAAGACCGATGTGATATATATGTAAAGTTACCCTGTCTGGCCTGGTACCTTACCTAGGTAGGCTGACATGACATCTAACCGCTATAAGCCTAGTTGCAAGGCTGCCAAGAGCATGTTCTTAATTTACTTTAAAGTGGGCGCAGCCAAGAAGAGATGGAGTTCATGGCAGATTACTGCTTTCCACTCCACGCCATCATCTCCAACTCCTCCTTTTCCGATCTATTTGACATTGTTTTGTTCGTCAATGTCGTATATGATCTCTTTAATTTATTCAAATCTTAGACATTGATAGTTGTGTGCTAGCCGGCCCCCATTACAGTGCCTCACGCGGTTGACATCAGAGAGTAACATATGCGACCTCCCCGCCCCCATACAGAAATTTCCGCAAATCTTTGTTCACAGCTTCCCAAACTAGCCTAATGAGTGTATGGTATTCTGCGATTGGGTCAACTTGGCAGAGGTGGTGTCCGCCGGACTGCAAACATGTCGGGGCCTTCGCAAGGCTTCTCTAATCCTAATCAGATCCCGTCGTAAGTGCCATAACCAAGATCGCAGTGTTCAAAGCTGATCTGTATGCCCCGAACAGGAGTCAGCTAGGTAATCGTAACACCACCGCGTCTCCCATTACTTCCACAGGCCCGCCTACCTCCTTCAAGACGAATGTCAATCGTGCCAAGACAAAAAGATGGGTTGAAGCAAAGTCCTACTCTTACGATGGAGATGACTGGGGCGAAGTAGATGATTACGATGAATATGGCGACTACGATGAAACGATCCCACCAGCGAGGCCGACCGGATTGAGACAGCCAGGACAAGTCTTACATTCACCGTCTCCTCATGGACCAGGTGGAGCTATAGGGGGTGAACGTTCGCAACAGGACTACCGACATGGAGAATATCCAGCTTCTGCAGCGCCGTCCGCAGGGGCGAGGTTACAGGAAGGAGCGAGGAGTGCTACGAACCCTGTTTCTTCCAGCACGTTCTCGCAGCACAGGGCAAATTCGTTCGATCGCAATGATGAGAAACGTTCATTCTCCGCGGGTGGATGGCAAAGTCACTCTGCTGCGGAAAACACGATAGAAAATTCTCCAGTGTCTATGCAAAGTAACCGAAATGGAAACCAACCTCCAGTTCGATTTTCTCAGATGGACCTCGACGGACGTCCTGGCGAGGCAGCTGGAGCGAAAACTCAGACGCAGCATAGGGAAAACCACGAAACCTCTGTGACACCCTCTTTGCAAGTCCAAACTCAGTTTGCGACCTTCAACGATCAGCCACTTCACAATCAACCAACCCGTGCACACATGCCTTACGAGCAGCCATGGCAGCCTAGCTCAGGAAGTGGTACATATTCTATGACAAGCGATAGTACGTCGACAGATATACAGAACCGTCGTGACTTCTCACCATCTGCATTGCCTCCACCCTTACATACACGAGCGTCGCCAGCACCTCAAAGCGCAAAAGATGAGTCATCAGCCTTGAGATTTCCCCCTCGTAAGAGCAGCTTGAGTCAGAAGAGTTCTCCTCATGTCTCACACTCGGCGACGAGTTCTCACGGATTTGATGTGGTTGACGACACAAGAATTGCAGGAGTAGCGCAATCTGGAGCAGATCCATCCTTCGGAGACCGAGCTGGTACTAATACCATGAAACCTCTACCATTCGTGCGGCCCGCGGACATATACAAGCGTATGGAGCAAGAGCGTGAAAAGGAACGACGATCTCAAGAGTCTGGAAGACCAAGTATGGATTCAATCATAGGAAGGCCCAGCGGAGACGAATCTGGCTCCGTTCCTGGATCAGCAAAAAGAGCGTCACCCCCTGAACCGCAAGGTAGAGGAGTACGGCGACGGCCGAGCATCGATAGTGTTGAGGATGATGACGGTGGGAGAAAGCTGAAACCAGTTCTAGACCCCGTAGCAGAGAGAAGAAGCGAGTATGGGTTCGAAAACTTCGCTGCTCCGAATCAAGATCATACTTTAGAGGCAAATTCTGCACCCACTGGTGAAGCTGAGCGGACCATACATGGTGACACTACCGAAGCTCCCGCTGCCACAAGTTATCAATTTAGTCCAATGCTTCCCAACGTTCACAGAGTGTCTGGCTTTGCGGATGATTTTATGAAGGATACTCGTCTGCTTGGGGGGGATATGTCTTCTGATCGAGACCATTCCATGTCAGCGAATACACTAATTACTGACGCTGGCCATCTCTCACCGAGCAACGACGAGAAAGAGCAATCATTGCAGCATCAACCATCACTCGGCTTCCGGTCAGTCGTTCACCAGGCGTTTGACAGACCGGAGGATCGCTCTGTGCCACCAACCCCATCATCCATAAGTGGAAGCGGGGTGGCAAGGACGAACAGTGAAAGCACCACTGGTGTAAGCCCAATAATGAGTAGGGTCTCAAGTGCTGCCAATGCAGAAGCGAAAAACCGAGCAGTCGAAACGAGACGTACGGCGGCTCCTGTTATAACCGAAGAAGTCAGCGAAACTTCACCAGGATCTCTAGGCTTCGGAGTTGTGGGTACTCAGCAAGGATCTCAAGCGGCACCTGCCTCGCAAGCTGTGCATAACAGCTCTGCAGAAAGCCTCCCACAGGGTTTCAAGCCTGGTCATCGGAGAGACCTAAGCACGCCAAGCACTGGAAATAGCCCCGCGAGGTCTCCAGCTGTAGAGGCTCTTCAATTTCAACCTCGCGCAGAGCAAGTTGAGATGGCTAGCGCAACACCAGCCGAAGACAAAGCTGAACATACGCTTGGCTGGGCACAAGCAGGAGAGAAGACCCAGGATACCAAAGTTGACTACACCATACGTGAAGCAGACACAGCGGAGTCGGTCAATGCAAGCCCTACAAGGAGTCAATCAAACGTGGCCGACCTTGTCAACGAAGCCGAGAGCTCGTTCTTGGACTCGCGGCGGAACAACCCACCCGGCTTCGCACGGCGCCCAGGGCCAGAGTCCCCAGTATCGAGCAACCCCTCGCCCACAAAGGGCAAGGTTCGAGATTTAGCTGACAAGTTTGAAAGCGCAAGCAGCAGTAGACGCGGCTCTGCCGGCTCTATCCCTCCCAGGGCGGGCATAACGAGTGGCACGGTGCGCAATGGAGGGGATCTCACACCGCCGCGTCCTTTGGCCGATCGGTCTGGAAGTTTCAGGCCGAAGTTACCTGGCGGATGGGATTCATATGCCACATTAGGAGGAGCATCTGCTCCTGGACCCGACTTGAACATAGCTGGCGGGACGACTGAGCAGACAGAACCGGTAGAGAGCGTGCAAGATCATGTTGCAGCCGCCGCTACTCCGACAAGAGAGCATGTTCCGGAAAATGAAGATCTGGATATCACACCTACTACAGTCAAGCGCACACTCTCTGTGCCTCAAGAGGACCCTCCCACGGATCCATTTACTGCAGTAGCAGCAGCCGGAAGCGCACTAGCCGAGGCAATAGCTGCAGCTGTAGGCTTAGATCAGGATAAATCCAAGCCTATCACTCCCTCGAGTCCGAAAGTCGAGGCTATCGCAAACCCTGACGCAGCTGACTATAGAGCTGCAGGTGGCGAAAGCAAATGCGCTGACATCACAGAAGCGCCGCTATCTACTTCAGACTCTCAAGTTCCAGCCGAAGCCGCTGACTCTGACTCTAGAGAACCAAGTTTCTCACCAACTCCAGAATCGAAGTTTCCGGATCCAGCCCAGCGGGAAGTAGCTGAGCCATCTGAATACTTTCCTCCAGCTTTGCCCTTGGGGCAGAGGTCGCCCGATCCGTCGAAAACGGACGACCAACCTGTTCGCCCACGAATAATACCAACGCTAAGCATGACGCCTGGTCCTCAGGACTACGAGAGTGACCGATTGAGGAAAGAGATTGTTCGAAGTCTTAGCCCTGCCACCTCTTATCCGGAAGACTTGAGCAGAGGCAGCCTTGATCCTGAGAGCACTCATGAACGCAGCTCAATCAGATACGGACATGAAAGCACCACTCTCCCGAAAGAGTATGAGAGTTACTGGAATGGAAGTAGTGATGAAGACGAAGCACATGAGATGAGCACCCACGACGAAGGCAAGCCTCAACATGTCCTTGAGGTTGAGGCAGAAAAGCCAGCGCCAATTACTGCTGAGGACCAAGATCAAAAAAGCACACAGAATACTGATTTTCGGCGGCCGCCTTTGGAGTCACATCGATTTTCATGGGAGCAAGAATCAGAGGAAGATGCAAGATCAGGGCCAGCACCGGTAGAGCACGTTCATCATCGAGAGGAACCCAGTGTATTGGAAGGTTCGTTCGGTCATGGTGTCCATACCCTTGAAAAATCTCCAGTTGTGAGTGAACTCAGCCCAGTTTTGGCTGAACGGGACGAGCCGAACCAACTTAGGCGAGGGGTCACAGACGACAATGCAGCTCTGGAGAGTCACGGACTTGCTGAAGAAAAAGAAGAGACTTTGGAAGCCGCTGACAAACACTCACCGGTGATGTCAGATGAAACCCTCCCAGAAATTGTAGGCGCTGTCGATGCTGTCGATGCTGTATCCAGTGTCCCTGCCCCAGCAGCCTATCGCAACGAAGGAGGGCTCGACCAAGATGATCTAGCAAGGTATCAAGGCGGTCTGGAAGTCGTAAGACCAGCCGAAGATACGCTATCTGGCGTTAGTGCCGATTACAAACCTTCTCCGATGTCAGACATAGAGCGCCAAGGGGCCGAGTTCTCAGGCCATAAACACAGCTCGGCTCAGTCGTATGATGCACGCAATTCCCCTTCAGAAGAACCATTGCAGAGTCGTCAGTCATTTTCTGCGCCGGCTCCTGGTCCTCAGCCCAAGATGTTCACGTTTAGGGAGATAATCGCTCTCAAATCTCCAGCTGAGCGGATCCGAGCGTATAATCGCACTCGCGATCAATTTGCGCAGATGGACACTGGTCTCGAACACTGGATCAAAGCAACAATAGATGATCTCCCCGAGCATGCAGAACTACTCTCTAGAGCAGGCAAGTTTGACCCAGGGTCTATAGGACACCGGCCATCACCTTCGCGGGGGAAGCTTTTGAAATCGGCTCAGACCTCAACGACAACAGCGCAGCAACCATATTACCAGCAGTATCTCAATGCTAGCTCGCAACCTGCATCATCTAGCTCTGGTTTAACTGTACCCGGTGTGTCCGGAAGCGGATCGCAGGGCTTCTCTCCATCCGGCTCTGGCGGGGCTGGTAAGTTGACTAGTCAGCAAGTCCAGGCCAAAGGGAAGGACTTGCTTCATACTGCAGGAATACTCGGAGGCAAAGCGAATGTTGCGGCTAAAGGCCTGTTTTCCAAAGGCAGGAGCAAGTTCAGGGGCAGCGGCGTTAGTGACAAGGTAGATTATTGATTTCTTTGTATTCGCAAGAGGGCTTCACATGGCTCTAGCCATGTCACAAGAAGCCCGGTGCCGTTCTCTATTTGATCATACTGGACTTTGGCGTTTTCATATCTCGCTATCTTTCCACTGCACCTCCCTGGATTGTGTAGATGTACGAATAGGAACAGAATGCCAACTTCTCAGTTGTTGATCCATTGCTTCATGAACACTGGGGACAAGCCATAGATAAGTCAGTGATTGATGGTTTCGAGTGTGATTAGGATTCGCAAAAGTCACAACCTCGTGTCGCTTCCACGCCACCCCCTTACTTGGGGCTCAGAAATCCACGAAAGCGGTTTAATGACCTGCGGCTTGATCGACGGCCCAACTCCGTGTTTGACGACCCATATCGAGAAAGACCCTTCTCCACTGTTCTTCCTGAGCGACCTTTTTCCTACGCGCCCTACAATGACTTTGATCGTAGACCGTCAACACCACCAGGTCGAGAATTCCCCCGGTTGGGTGTCCTCCCTTCTCCCACAGTCGAAGCAATACCCACGCGTGGCAACGGACAAAGAGACATCACTCTGGACAACTATATCAGGCGAACAGAGGCAGAGGAGGTCCCAATCTCAGCATCCGGAAGTGCAAGGAGCGCACGTGTGCGACCAATATCTAAAGATACAAATACCGGGCAAAACTCTTCATGCTCTTCGTCGCAGGTCCAAGTCAATCCTGCAGTGGTCGGCGACGTACCAGTCTTTCTCAGTGAAGTACGCGAACCCTCTCTGTCTACTCTGGGCTCAGAACAGAGGCGATACGGGTGTGATGCGGTAGACAAGTTGGAAACGCCGAAACAAAACACATTTTCTGGAGCAAGCGAAAAGCAAGAGCAAGAGCAAGTGGAAATACTCAAGCCAGGATCTAGGCACTCCTCTCGGCATGAGCAACTTCGAAACCAATTTTCGAGTTCAGAATCTCACTATGGAAACTCTTCAGATACAGTGGAGTCAATTACTATGGCCGAACCAGGGAGACACATACCAGCTGAAGAACCCTCCTTGGGATTTTCGGATATTCAGCCTACTGGTTCTTCTCTCATGGCCAAGGATCTGCCACATTTGCCAGAAGGACCAAGTGAGTCAGTTGCTGATACAGAGACCGAAAACTCCCGGATGGAAGAAACCACAAGAGAAGTACCGAGACAGAAAGCATATACGGCAACTGAAGTCCCAACTATCGAGCACCCGCCTGAACCAAAGCCTGAACCGAATCAAACCTCGACCAACCGAGCAGTTTCTCCGCTGCAGCGAATATTAAGCGCAACAGACTCGGTTGCCAGTCTGGATCGACTCTCTGGAAATCGGGCTGATTATCGATCGCAAATGTCAAGGCTGTCGAATCCGACCGAGTTGCCACAACCTTCTAGTAGCGTCATTGAACCGGATATCGCGCACCACTCGGCTGGGCTCCGGTCTCAGTCGCGGGAGGTATCACCGGAGAGGCCATATGGCGGAGCCGCTGAAGAGCCTCCGACAAGGAGCCAGGGAGCAAACATATCCGCTTGGCCGCAGGAAGGGACTCAGCTCGAAATTCCAAATGAAGTTGGGCCTCGGCCGTTCTCATTCATTCAATATAGTGTAGATCAACCTCTTGTGTCTTCTCGAGACAACGAGCCTGCGCAACAGCCTCGAGAGTCAGGCAACCGAACGTCACGAATTTCTCTTCATCAAGGGATTCAGTCGCCCAATACGCATCCAGAGAGTCCTATGTCTCCAATCTCGCCAGATAACATTGAGACATTGCAATTCCTGCAACGCGAGAAACTAAACCCCAGTGGCAACGACCTCACTACCTCGCCGTATCGGCATCATCCTTCGCTCTCAGCGTCTTCTCACGATCCCAACATCCTCCAGCATCCCGCGTATCGACAGGATCAACAACCCGTAGGCCAGGATCTTCCTTCCAACTACTATCCAGCGGAGACCCGTCGCGAAGAAGTCTTCTTTCCAAGACATTCGGGCACAGAATACCAGCTTACCGGCGTTGGACCACCTAGAGCCGAGCAGATCGAACAGAAAAGCAGAGGCAGCTCCAGAGGCTCGAGCTTTCTCAAGGGTCTCGGCGCCGGTAGTTCTTCCAGGCCTGATGTTCCGAGAGTACCCTCTATAGCTAGACGTAGATCGTCCAAGAAAGTCAAGAAGAGGTCGAGCATATTCCGTTCGTTCACTCAAAGCAGAGGCAGCGACAGCAATCGAAGTAACGAGAGTATAATGGTTCAAGCTCCTGGTTCAAGGACCGATCTCCTTCAGCAATCGGGACCGATGACTCCGCAACCACTAGGCGGTACCGTCTCTGGTGCGACAAAACCTGAAGAAGAGAGCAAGACACTGCGAAACAGGTTGAAAAGACATTCGACGCCTGGTCTGGTGGAGAGTGGTACTGGGAAAAAGAAGAGGTTTTCTATCAAGGTGAGATCACATCCGCATCTCAGAATCCAGGGCTATTCTAACTATACGCAGAACCTTTTTGCCATCTTCAGTTCCTCGAAATCAGGAGCAAAAGCTTCCACCCCACCCACAGCAGCTCCACCGATTCAGCCTTCTCAGCCTTCTGTAATGGTTCAAAGACCACCCCTCCAATCACACCAATCAAGTGCGTACTTCGCCCAATCCAGCCAAGCCTACCAGCCACCACCACAAGCACCGCCATCAAGCCACAGAGTCGTTGTGCAACAGCAGGATCTGAGTGCGCCCCCTCCACTAGGCGGGTATTATGCCCCCGAAGTCCGCATCCGCACCCCGCCAAGGAGCTTTGTCGGCGGTCGCCGTTTGTCCGAGCAACAGATCGGCGAAGCCAAGCACGGTTTCGAAAGTCAAAGCGGCTTTCGCGGTCCGTACCATGGTTCTGAGGGCAACTCCAGCAGAGCCGACGTGAGATATCAAGATCCGTCTAGCTCCATGGGACATGCACAAGGAGGGCCAAGCGCACCGCTTCAGGATATGTATTCGGCCCAAGCGAGTTTCCGAAATGATCATCCAATCGGTGATGGCCGACCTCCACTCGTGTACGGAGCGTCTTTCCAGTCGTCCTCACAATACAGTCAACAGTCGCAATACAATCAATGGAACGAACCATCATTCTCCATGCCGGTGAAGCCATTCGCATCTTCAGGCGCGCAGGTCTCGCCACAGGGTTCTCAGCCAAACTTGACAGCTCAATATAGCGCGGCCTCAGTCGAACCCAACATAACACCACAAGCGACGTATCCCAGCACGCAAAACACATTCTTTCCAAACCCGCAAT